>Ga0209486_10000147_pt1 | contig 33330 bp, 50 predicted proteins | sample NCCompost_FD_187518 | JGI IMG/M metagenome (GOLD analysis project Ga0209486, IMG submission 187518) | Agricultural soil microbial communities from Utah to study Nitrogen management - NC Compost (SPAdes) (version 2) | ecosystem: Environmental > Terrestrial > Soil > Agricultural land | place...
TCTCGCGGTCCTGACGCTCACGATCCCAGCCGCGGACACTGAGCGCCGTGCGCAGCCGCGTCAACGACACCCACCGATTACCTGAGGTCCGGTTCGGGTTCGCGGCGAGGGCATCATCGAACGCGTCACGGATGTCCAGGTCGGCTATGGCGCCAGCGTCCACAGTGGGGACCTGGACGATCGCAGCCGAGCTGCGCCCTGAACCACCACGGCCACCCATCAGCGCTTATCTTTCGGGAAGTTGTAGGCGGGATCGATATTGAACACCATCAGTGGCGAGCTGCCGGGCCTCTCGATGCCAGCCGCCCAGTCACGTGGGGTTGCAGCCTTCAAGTTCGCCATTGGCACCATGCGAACATTCGGCTCATATTTCACCAGTGACTTCAGGGCGGCGTCCTGAGCCTCACGGCCATATCCTCTAGCGTCCAACGCGTCCCGTATGTCAGCCAGACTGAGCCATTCGCCTGGCTGACGCTGGGATCTGTAGATGCTAAGGATCTCCGTCTCCAGCGGGCTCCTCGACGCTGCGGCCTCAGCACGCGCAGCTGCCTGAGCTACAACGGTAGCCAGGTTGGTGCGCGGTGCGCCGCCTCTGCCGCCCATTACTCGTCCCAACGTGTCTTGAAATATTCGAACGGGGTCTGTGTGAAAACTGTATCCTCCCCGAGGCTGCGGCCATAGACCAGCACATAGTCGGGTTTCAGCGCATCCATCATCGCCTCCAAGCCGCCGAGGTAGCCGCGTTCTGCCTCGAATCCACGGATCCCCACCGACGACACGGCCACCGTGGAATGCTGCGCGATGCCGGCGAAACAAAACTCGTAGCTGGCCGGTGTGGACCAGGACACGGTGGGGATGACGTCAACTCCGTTGCTGTGCATCCACGCCCCGCACCACCGTGACCTATATACCTGCCACAGCTGCATGGACAAAGGCATCTCACGCCACAGGGAGAAGTCGGGTGTCAGCGAAACCCCCACGCGCATGATGCGTGACAGCGACCGCCGCGGCTGCGTCCACACCGTTTCGAAACGGTAGTCGTCCAGAAAAAAGTGGACCGCGTCTCCCTGCTGTGGGTGTTCCACTTTGTGCCGGTCGTTGTAGGCGATCAGCCGTGTCGGTGCGGCGGTGGTGCGTGGCAGGTCGGGGATGCCCCATTGGTTGCTGCTGGTGTACAGGGTGTGGGTGTTGTTGCGGTCGAAGTTGCCTGGCAGCGAGCCCCAATTGTGGCTGCTGCGGGTGACGTTGAGCTGGGCTTGGAGTTCCACACCGAAATCATAGGACACTCGTATATACCTACTTAGTCATCTAAGATCACTTTCATGGGTAAGTCGATGAAGCGCATCGTCTCCGAGATGCCGGAGCGCGAGCAGAAGGCGCTGCTCGACAGCTTGGACATTCAAACCCTGGAGATGATGGCCAGGGAGGAATGGTTTTACGTCCAGCGCCCGGAGCAGGTGCCGCCACCTGGCGACTGGACAGTGCACCTCTATCTGGCCGGCCGTGGCTGCGGGAAGACACGTTCGGGTGCGGAGTGGCTGGTGCAGCGTGCCATCGACTTCCCCTATGACTCGTCCGGGTTCCCCACGGAAAGGTTGGTGGTGGCCTACAACCTTTCCGACACCCGCATCGTGTGCATCGAAGGCGCCTCGGGTGTGCTGCGGGTGCTGCTGCGTCGCGGATTCGAAGAGGTCAAAGACCATTACCGCGGGGACATGACCAACAAGTTCCACTACACGAAGTCACCGAAACCGCACATCACGTTGATGGAAACCGGGGCGAAGATCCACTTCACTGGTGCGGACCCCGACGCGCCCCGAGGTTTCAACCTGGCCGACGCGTGGCTCGACGAACCCGTCAAATGGGAAGACCCCATGGCGGTGTGGAAGGAGGGCATCTTCCCGGCGCTGCGTGCCGACCTGCCCGGTGACAAACCGCGAGCCTTCGTCACCACCACCCCCAAACCGATCCCGCTGCTGCAGTACTGGCTGTCCCAACAGGACGGCACAGTGTCCATGGCGCGCGGATCCACCTTTGACAACGCCGACAACTTGTCTGAGGCGTTCCTCATCGAAGCGAAGAAGATGTATGAGGGCACTGCGCTAGGTCGCCAAGAGCTGTATGGCGAAATGCTAGACAGCCTGGAAGGCATGCTGTTTTCATACATGGCCATCCATGGCAACAGGGTCAGCATCGGCCCGACGCAGGTTGCCCACCGCACCGTGGGTGTGGACCCCGGCCTCACCGGCGCTGAAGACGGTGACGAAATGGGTGTCGTGGTGGTGCTGCGCGACGCCGAAGATCACATGTTCGTGGTGGCTGACGAAACCACCAGACTCGTCGGCCGTGAAGCAGCACTTCATGCATGGCGTGTCTTCGAACGTTATCAATGCGACACCCTCGTGTACGAGTCCAACTTGGGCAAGGCGTGGATGCATGAAGTGTTTTTGGATGCCTTCAAGGAGCTGCAGAGAAGTGGCGTGTTCTCGATGGACATCATGGAACCGCCGCTGGTCCCCGCCTTCTCCACCGTCGGCAAGAAATTGAGGGCCGAACCGGTGGCGATGCGCTACTCGCAGGGCCGGGTGCATCACATCGGGGTGTTCGAAAAGCTGGAAGCGCAGATGCTCGGCTTCGACCCAATCACAAGCAAGGTGTCCCCGGACCGGCTTGACGCTTTGGTCCACGCCTGCCGGCATCTGATCGACGGGGAGAAACGACGCTCCAAGATCTTGTCGCCGGCGAACTACCCGATGCCGACTCTTGGGATGAATGCCTGGTAGGAACCTGCGTCCTAGGATGCTAACTTAGTCAATGTGATCTACTTGCTCGCCTTTGTCGTGCTGGTGCTGGCTGTGGCCAGAGTGACACGGGTGATTGTCCTGGACGACGTGGCCATCCCGCTGCGTCGCTGGGTTATCACCAAGTTCGGTGAGGACTCCGCAGCGGGCAAGCTCGTCACCTGCTACTGGTGCGCCGGCTTCTGGGCATCCACACTCGCCTGCCTCTACATGCACATCCTGGTGGCCGCTGCCGGGTGGCTGCCGTGGCCCACCGTGGCGCTGCTGCCCATCACCACATTCGCTGTCGCCTATGGCGCCTCGTGGGTCCTGGACAAGGAAGGCACCGATGGCATTTAGCCGCAAAGCCAAAGCAACACCGGTGCTTGAACCCGAAGCGCCAAGCCTCATCGCCTCCGCGGTGAGGATGGGGCTGTCGGAAGAGGCATGGCGAGGCTACCGATTCACCGACGAAGCCTGGCAGCGGCAAGCCTGGGACTTCTACGACACCAACCCGCAGCTGCACAACGCCGTCGACTACATAGGCGCCGCCGCATCGATGATCCGCATCTTCGTCGCCGAAGTCGACGAGAACGGTGTGCGCCAAGGCGAAGTCGACGACGATGCCGAAATCGGGGCGCTGGCCGAAACCCTGTTCGGCGGTCCGGCCAATAAGGCGGAAATGCTGCGCGGCATCGCCGAATCGCTCACCGTCGCCGGGGAATGTTTCATCATCGGCAAAGCGCTGGGACGTGGCGGTGTCTCCGACCAGTGGTGGGTGGCCGCCCCTGGTGAAGTCCGCAAAAACGGTGACGTTGTCTACGTCAACATGGGCCGCGCGCAGCGTGAAGAACTCAACCCTGGACGCGACATCGTCATCCGCACCTGGACCCCCCATCCGCGGCGTGCGTTTCTGGCCGACTCCCCTGTCCGTGCGTTGCTCGGCCTGCTCTTCGAAATGGAGCAGATGCAAATGTTCATCAGGGCGCAGATGAACTCACGTATCGCCAACGCCACGATTCTGCCCGTGCCGTCCACATTGGCTGTACCTAAAGGCGACAACCAGGCCGTAGCAACCGACGACATCTACCAGCAACTGTTCGAAGTCATCACCTCCAACCTGGAGGGCAAAGGCACCGCCGCGCAGGTCGCCCCGATTCTGTGGCAGATGCCTCTGGCCGAACTGCAGGCAATGGCAGGTGTCGTACCGATCCGTTTCGACTCACCACTGTCCGACCAGGCCATTGAGCTTCGCCGTGAGCAGCAGCAGAAACTGGCCATCGGCATCAACGTGCCAGTGGAAATTCAGCTCGGCGGCCAGGAAATGAACCACTGGTCGATCTGGTGGGCCGGCGAAGAGTTCATCGTGAAAACGATGCAACCCATGTTCAACCGCATCGTTGACGCACTCACCATCGCCTACCTCGTCCCCGCGTTGAAAGCATTGGGCAAAGACCCGAAGCGGTACACGTACTGGTACGACACGGCGCCGCTGGCGAACTCCGCCAACAAGCTCGCCGACGCGTTGAACCTGTACAACGCGGACCCGCCTGTCGTGTCGGCGGCAACAGTTCGCCGCGAAGGCGGCTACAACGACGCCGACGCACCGACCGACGACGAAATCGCTGTGCGTTACATCAAGAAAATTATCGAACGTGACCCGACCCTGTTCGCGATCGCCGCGCTGCGTGAAGAAATCGGCATCAACGTCGACACCACTGTGCCGGCACTCACCGATGCCGGGCCGCCACCGCCACCGGTGCCGGGGCGTGTCCCTACAGAACCTCGGGCCGGACAGCAACCGTCACAACCCGCAGTAACGGATGGTGGGCAAGGGCAGCTGATAGCTTCCGCCGTACCACCGCCGTCACCAGTATCCATTGCGGCCAATGGGCTGGTTGTTCGTGCTCTGGAACTAGCCGGTAAGCGGCTTCTGACCCCAACGCACCGGGGTCACTTTGGAACCACACCACCCCATCTGCTGCACACCAAAATCCTGGTGGGCTCATCAGCTCATGCAGAGACTCTTCTAGCTGGAGCGTGGGATCAATGGGATTACTACTTTGCTGGGATTCAGGCGCCAAGAAAGCAGCTGCAGCCTGTTCTTCACTCCTACGCGAAAGGGTTGCTGACCAACAGGATTGAGCACAGCCCAACACTTCTGGCAGCGATGCTTCAGGAAGCGTCTCGATGACACAACCAGTGGAACCACAGATTCCCGAAGAGCCAGCACCAACCGGTGCGTTGGCTCTGGCGGCGTTTGAGGCATCCATTGCGGCACTTGTCCTTTCCATGTATGCGGCGTGGCTAGCCGCAGTAGCAAGCGCAGTTCTCGCCGCATTCCTCCGGTTCGGTACGGCACCCGATCCCACAGCACTCTGGTCCACAGTTCCCCGGTGGGAGCGTCAAGTCGATCGGCTTATGTCCGGCCTTGAGCAGATCGCAAGAGCTGGGTGGATCGAAGCGGGGCGCCAGCTCGGGGTCCAAATCCCATTCGATCCTCAGGACTCCCTCGTTCAAGATCAGCTGGCCAGGACAAGAAATCTTATGGTCCGCACACCAGACGAGGTCTACCGGCGAATCGTCAACGAGCTTGGTGTTGCGGTCGCCAACGGCGAAAGTGTAGAGCAACAGGCTGCACGTGTACGTCATGTCCTGGACGTTACAGGCACCGAAAACTGGCCCGCCAGAGCAAGGACAGTATCTGTCACAGAAGTCCACCGCGCCTACAACATGGGCGCCCTGGCCGCGGCTTTGCGCATCCAGCAGCAGGAGTCCGGACCGCAGCTGATCAAAATCTGGATGTCACGTGACGACTCCGCGGTGCGCCCCGCACACCGCCTCGCCGATGGGCAGGCACAGTTCGCCTCGCAGCCGTTCGTGGTGGCCGGGGAGGCGCTGATGAGTCCTGGCGACCCGTCCGGATCCCCATGGAATGTGATCAACTGCCGCTGCAAGCAGCGCTTCAGTAGAGGAACACGCTGATGGCTGTCAACGCCAACTTTTGGCGCAAGTTCCCCGTCGCTGACCGCGACCAAGGTTTCAACGCCGACCAGGCCATCACCCGCATCCAGCAGGCATCAGCCGGCAGCGTCGAAACATTCAACCAGGCGTTCCTGTGGCGTTCCGACTCAGGGCCGCCCAACAACAAGAACAGCTACCGGCTGCCCGTCGCCGACGTGATCAACGGCCGGTTCACGTTGATCCCCCACGCGGTGTTCACCGCCGCAGCGATCCTGCAAGGCGCCCACGGCGGCCTGGAAGGCGTTGTCGGGGATAAGGAAAAAGAGCAGCTGCGCGGTGTCGTGTCGGCCATCTACAAGGTGCTGCGTGACACGTACAGCGACCCGCGTGTCGTACCGCCGTGGGAGCGGCAGGACACCCCACCGGACCAGCGTCCCAACCGGCAGATCACCGCATCGATACTCAACTCGGATCTGGCGCAGCTGCCTGTGGTGCAACGTGACTGGCGTGCAGTTGATGCGACTAAACGGGTGTGGGACTGGGCCGACGGTGACTACCGGCAGTACCGCAAAGCGTTTCTGGTGTGGGACCAAGACCGTCCCGAGAACAAGCAGTCGTACAAATACCCGATCGCCGATGTGGTGGATGGGCAGCTGTGTCTGGTCGCCAAAGGCGTTGCCACCGTCGCGGCCATGTACGACAGCAGCCGCGAAAGCATCGACGTGCCGCAGGAACTGCTCGAAGACTTCGGCGCGCTGCTGGCCGAAATCCGGTACGAGGAACAGGAAAGTGAGGACGCTATGACCGCTGCCGCACCGTTGCGTCCGCCGGCGCACTGGTTCGACGACCCGATGCTGGAAGGGCCGACACCGCTGACTGTCACCGCTGACGGGCGCGTGTCCGGGCATCTGGCGTTGTGGAACGTGTGCCACTTCGGGATGCAGGATGTATGCCGCATGGCGCCGCATTCCAACACCGGCTACCAGTACTTCATGACAGGAACGGTCCTGACCGCGGATGGGACACAGCGCAAAGTCGGGCGGATCACGCTGGGCACGGGGCATGCAAATCTGCGACTGGGCTACATACCGGCCGCGGACCACTATGACAACACAGGCACCGCCGTGGCTGTTGTTGCGGCAGGTGAGGATCGCTTCGGCCCTTGGGTTGCCGGTGCGACGGTACCCGGCGTGCCTGAGGAGAAGGTAGCGGAGCTGCGCAGATCCCCGCTGTCCGGTGACTGGCGGCCCACACCGAAGGGGTTGGAGCTGGTGGCCGCCTTGGCGGTGAACACGCCAGGGTTCCCGGTGGTGGGACTCAACGCATCGGGTGAGGTGTTGTCGCTGGTGGCTGCGGGTATGGTGCTGCGTGATGAGGAGATCGCGGCGTTGAACGGGCCTCAGGCGCAGCTGGAGCTGCCAGGTCCGGACGATGAGGCGCTGCGGGAGCGTCTGTCACGCTTCCAGGCGAAAGCGGATAGGTTGACTAAGTTGGCGCGTTCGCGCAGGCTTAGTGACATCTTGAAAAGAGGTGCTTGATATGGATACGACAGAGCTGGTCGCACTCGTGGAGGCCGGAGACGCTGAGGCTCTAGCGCGCCACCTGTGGACGATGCCGATCGAGGAACTGGAACAGCTCGCCGCCAGCGGAGAGTCCGATGGGGTGCAGTAGCTGCGCCGGCCGCGCCAGTGCAGCTGCCAAATATCCGCGTACGGTCACGTTGGCTGACGGCTCGCAGGTGGAGGTCACGTCGCCGGCTGATGAGCGTGTGCAGCGGAGCAAGGCTCAGGAGCGTATGCGTGCGCGGGCTGCGGAGCGTGGATATAGTGTGACGCGACGGTGAGCACCGTTGCTTGGGGTTGAGGTGTAGGGGCCGGTTCTGCGGGAGCCGGCCCCTACGTGCATCTACCAGAAGAGCACCACTGCTACCAGAGCGGCGAGGTACAGGATGGTGTGGCTGATGCTGGGCATTTCAGACGCGGAAAAGCGTGCCGTCAGACTCGTCTGGGGTTTCGGGTAAGTCGTCTATGGTCGCGTTGAGGTTCAGGCCGACGCCTTTGAGCATCCGGACCACCAGCTTGAAAGTGATCTTGTCTGCGCTTTTGTTCTCAGCCTTTGACCACGTGCCGGGGTCCACGCCGCCGATCTTGGATGCTTGGGCTTGGCTCAGGCCCAGGTTGGCGCGGCGCTCTTTGATCATGGCCATGATGTTGGTTTCGGGGGTCACACGCTTCACGCCCCAAACCTACCATGCGGGTACTTGTCACCGCACCTGGTAGACGAAGTACACCAAATAATCTATGATGGCCACGTTTACTACGGTGATGCGCTGTGAGCCTGCCGACACGAACCACACCCATGTGTCGGAAGGAACACCATGTTCGTGCCCCCAGCACGAGAAGCCTTCAAAGACTTCTCCGTAGCAGGACTCACCGATATGGCCAACGTGGCGTCAGCGGAACTGACACCACTGGTCGCCTCGGCCCAAGAGTCCCCTGACTCGATCACCGACGAACAGCTCACCCGCATGGAAGAGCTGCAGGCGTTCGTCGCGGCGGTAGGCGAGGAGCTAGACGCCCGCCACAAGCGCGCCACGCGCGTATCAGCCATCGACGTCCCGACCCTACCCACGTTCGAGACTCCAGCCGCGGAAGCAGAGCCTGTAGTGGCAGCCGCTGAAGAGCCCGCCGCAGAAGCTGAGCCCGTAGTGGCCGCAGCAGACGGCGTCAAGGACGTAACAGCCACCACACCAGCGGTCAGCGGCGAAATCGTCGAAGCCACCGTCACCGCCTCCACCGCAGTGGCTCCACGGCGTTCCGTGCAGATCGCCGACGCCGCACCATACGCGCCGGCACCTGAGGTGATGGAAGGCGACGCCGCCTACACCATCGTCGCCGCCGCAGACGTGTCCTCATTCCCGATGGGGTCCGAGCTGACCTGGGAATCGATCGGCCGCGCCTTCGAAGAGCGGGTACGTCCCCACGGTGGCATGACCAAGGGCCGTGTGGCAGGCCGCCACCAGGCGCCGCTGGCCACCATCAAGCGCAACTTCCCAGACGGCCAGGTTGTCATGGAAGGCGACTCGCATCAGGGCGCCTTCATGAAACTGAAGTCCACATCGGATGCCGCCGGCCGCGAAGGGGCACTGGTCGCCGCCAACGGCTGGTGCGCACCGTCCACACCGGACTACAGCATCTGCTCACCGATCACCACAGACGGTTTGCTGTCACTGCCGGAGATGGTGCTGCGCCGCGGCGGTCTGCTGCACAACCAGGGTTTGGACTTCGCCGACTTCTTCGGCAACGACCTGGTGCTGCCGATCCCCGGCTACAACATCCTGACCGAGGCGCAGGTTATCGCCGACACCGCCAAGACGTGTGTCGAGATCCCGTGTCCGACGTTCGTGGATGACCGCCTCGACGTGGCGGCGTTGTGTTTGACGTCATCGCTGCTGCAGAACCGTGGCTACCCGGAGTTCGTGTCCGAGTTCGTTCAGGGCGCGATCGCGGCGATGGCTCACCTGGTCAACCGCGAGGTCATCAACGCCATCGAAACCGGCTCCACAGCAATCACGCTCTCAGGTGTGGACCCGTGGGCGTCTGACGGTTCGGTGTGGTCACAGCTGATGTCGGCCATCGACATGGTGGCGATGAACATCCGTTACATGTACCGCACGTCACGTACGCAGACGGTGCAGATGGTGTTCCCGTACTGGGTCCGGACCGCGCTGCGCGCCGACTGGCTGCGCCGCAACGCCACCCACACCGAGGAACTAACGGATCAGATGGTGGACGCCGCGCTGTCTCGGAGAAACATCACTATCCAGTGGATCTACGACTGGCAGGACGCGTTCGACCCGGCCAACGGTGCAGGCGCCATCGACGTCAACCACCAGCTGGGCAACAGCGCCGACCCGATCGCCGCAGCGCTGATGAACGTCCCGACCTCAGTCACATTCCTGGCATTCCTGCCGGGTACGTGGATCCTGGGCCGTCAGGACGTCATCCGTCTCGACACAGTCTATGACTCAACGAATCTGCAGCAGAACCTCGTAACGCAGCTGTTCATGGAGGACGGCTTCAAGCCGATGCGTATGTGCCAGTTCTCGTACGCGTACACCATCAACATCTGCGCCAACGGTTCCACCGGCGTACAGCGTGCAGTGACCTGCACGGACGTAACTCCATAAGCGACATCGGGGGTCAGCATCCGCTGGCCCCCAACACAAGTCGCTTAAGGAGGTGACACATGGTAGCGACAATTCCGCCACTGCTCATTGACAAGCCCACCCCAACATTCCCGTTGCGGTACGGGCTGCTTCAGGCTGCTGTCGGACCGTTCGACCTGCCCGTCCACGCCCGTAACGGTGGCCTGCGCTACGTGACATCGATCTGTGCGGACGGTTTCGGCTACGACATCGCCTGCATCGGTGCCACGGCAAGCAAAACAGCCAGCTTCGCCGCCGGATCCACCACAGTCACCGGCACACCGTTCATCATCTACGCCACGATGACCTGTGGCACGGTCGGTTTCACTTACGACGAACAACGCGCCATGGTCGTGGAGCGCCTCAAGTCGGTGGAGCAGGCAGTTCTGGAAGACATCTTCTCCCAGTCCAGCAACGGGCAGGCGCCTGGTCTTATTGCCGCTGACGGCATTGCCACAGTGGTGGGCGCTGGCGACACCATCACCGATGTGGTGGGGGAACTGGAACGGGCCATGTACTGCGGCGCGGTGTCCTACGGGCCGCCGGCCTACCTGCATGTGCCGATCCCGGCGTTTCTGCGGATGAAACAGGAACATTTGATCGAGTTCGACGGAACCCGTTGGCGCACACCAATCGGCACAGTTGTGTCGACGGGCTGCTACGCCAACGAAGACCCTGCCGGAGCCGCGCCAGCTGACGGTGTGTTTTGGCTTTACATCACCGGGCAGACCGCGATCTGGCGGACACCGGATTCGGCTATTCAGGTGGCGCCGGTGGAAGGTTCCCTGAACCGCACCACGAACCAGATGTTGATGCTGGCCGAACGAGAGTACGTGGTCACCTACGAATGTGGTGGCTTCGCCAAGGCGGTGACCCTGTGGACGTAGTGATCATCACCCCGGAACCGGGCAAGGACAAAGAGATCGGGCAGCGGCTACTTGCGCTGGCCGACAGTCCACGCGACGTGCAGTGGGTGACATGGCCAGCCGCCGGGTTCTCGGTGCCACTGGACTTGTTCGCCAAATTCGACGCCGAAGGTGACGAGACAGAGGCCGCCGAGGAAGAGGTGCCTGCAAAGCGCCGGCGCCGCCGCAGCAAGGAAAGCACGGACAACAACACTTCTGAGGAGGAGTAATGGTTGCACAGTGCCATAGCGTTGTCCGCGCACCAGCTGCGCGAGTGACACGGCTAGGGCCATGTGGGGAAATCCTGGAAGAGGCCTGCGCCTACGCCGTCACCGAGTCGTTTGTGGACATCACGTTGACCAGGGTGTTGCAGGACCGTCAGGACGCGTTGCAGCTCAACGCGAACGGTGACATCTGTGTGGACAAGCCGAAGGCTCCGATTCTGCGCTGGTACGAGGTGACGATCACCTTCTGCGGTGTGGACCCCGAGTTGTTCAACATTGTCTCCGCGGAGCCGCTGATCCTGGACGACTCGCTGACACCGGAAGCTGTCGGCTGGTGCACGCTACCCGATTCGGCCGCGTCCTCGAACTTTGCTCTGGAGTTTTGGACAGGCACCGAAGATGAAGGCTGTGACGACGACGACACCATCTACGGCTACGGCATCCTTCCCCGCGTCACCCAAGGCATGATCGGCGATGTCACCATCGCCAACGGTGTCATCAACTTCACCGTCACCGCGATCACCCGCCCCGGCAACCAGTGGGGTGTAGGTCCCTACAACGTCATCATCAACGAAACAGGTGCCAACGCGGGTCTGCCAGGGCCGCTGCTGGTGGCCATCGACCCGACCGCGCACAAGTGTTTCCAGTGGACCAAGTTGGGACCACCGGAAGGCTTCTGCGGCTGTCAGTCGCTGGACCCGGAGGACCTGGTGTTCTCGGTGACGCCGACCGTTGGCGCCGCGGCGCTGCCGCGTACCGCCACGTTCCCTGTCGACGGCAACGGCGATCCGCTGCTGCCGGGAATCATCGACTGGGGCGACCTGACCGCTGACGAGGTGGTCACGTCGGGTACCTCGGTGCAGCACACCTACGTTGCCGGCGCCTACGTCCCCACCTACCGGTGGACCGGTGGTTCCGGAACCACATACACCTCTCCCACTGTCACCGTTTCGTAAGGAGGCTTGCCATGGCAGGCGGTTCACTAACCATCACTGTCCCCACCTATGCAGCCTTGCAGACGGTGGCTCAGCGGGTCACCTGCTGGGCCGGCGGCACCACAGCCGCTGGGGTGGTCAACAACCGGCAGATCCAGATTCTGTCCACCACACCGGCGATCCGGATCCCGGAGGAATTGTTCACCATCGGCGCGCTGGCCCTGGAACCGGGTGGTTCGGACCTGTTGTCGGGCTATGTGCCGGGTACGCACATCACGTTCGCGGCGAACAACGGCACAGCCGCATACCAGAACCCGAACACCTGCGCCGCTTCGGCTGCGCAGCCGACGATCACCACGATCGCCATGAACGTGGGCTCGAACCCGCTGGCGATCACCTTGAACTACACGAACACCGGTCAGGGTTTGGTGGACATCACCTGGGGCGACGGCACATCCACACTTGGCGCCGCTGAGTCTGGCGCTGCCCCGCACACGTTCCCGTACCGGCCTGGCATATACACGGTTCGTGTTGCCGACGCTGGAACCCCGGCAACATACATCGAAACCCAGGTGTACGTCCCGTAAGGTAGGTTTACCTAGTTGATGTAACAGTGTGGCGGGAAGGGGACGGCTGTGGCTGTGGGGCCATGCGATTGGGAAGTCCCCGACCCGCTTTGCTGTGCGGAAGAGTGGGCGCTGGTTGACCCTGCCATCCAGGCCGCTGCTCGCGAATACGCGGCGCTGATTCTATGGGCCGCCACCGGTCGCCAGTTCGGCCTGTGCGAGGTCACTGTTCGTCCTTGCGGCATGAAACGATGCCCTGATGGCAGCGGCGAATTCTGGGGTTACGACTGGTCCGGCGGGACGTGGGTTCCCTACATCTTCAACGGTCAGTGGTTCAACTGTGGATGCGGGGCAGGTTGCTGCTGCGACCCGCGATGCCAGGTGCGGCTCATGGGGCCTGTTTCGGAAATCGTCGAAGTCCTCATCGGCGGAATCGCTGTCGACCCTGCTACCTACCGCGTGGACGATGAGCATTGGCTGGTGCGTACCGCAGGCGAATGCTGGCCGCGGTGTGCGGACATGGACACCGACGACGGGGACAACGTCTTCCAGGTGACGTATCTGCGTGGCACACCGGTGCCTGCGCCGCTGTTGACGGCTGCCTCAACGTTGGCTTGTGAGTGGGCTAAGGCGTGTGTCGGTTCGGACACGTGCCGGCTGTCCAACCGTGTCACCTCCATCATTCGGCAGGGCATCACCATTGACATGGTGGATCCGCAGTCGCTGCTGGAGTCGGGGCTGACCGGGCTGTGGGAGGTTGATGCTTTGGTGGTGGCTTTGAATCCGAACCGGCTGCCGCAGCGGCTGCGTATCTACGCACCAGAACTCAATGTTCCCCGCATGACGACGTGGCCGTGACATGGCTGACACTACGATTCTGCCGTTGGCGCAGGCGTTCCTGGACTGCCTGACCACTGAGCTGGCGCTGAATCCTGACCCGCCGGCCAATGCGTGTCTGCAGGTGTCCAATCAGGTGATTCATGATGTGGACGCCGGGTTGAGCACCGACAAGGTGTGCTGTCCCGGCTTGAACTATGTCCGTATCGGCACTGTCTATCCAAGCACGGACTTCCCGGCCCCGGACACCCGCAACGACAAGTGCCTGTCACTGTCACGGGCGGTCGAGTTCACGGCTGGGGTGATCCGTTGCATCCCCGGTATGGGTTCCACGGCTGGTCCCACGTGTGCTGACTGGACTTTGGCGGCCACCCATGACGCCAACGACATCGATGCTTTGTTCAAGGCGGTGTGCTGCTTCACCGAGACCACGGAGTTTAGGCAGATGCGGGGGCGCCGGTGGGCGGTGCAGTCGTCTACGGTGGAGCAGACCGCTGACTGTGTCGAGCGGATGCTGCTGTTGACGGTGGAACTCAGGAAGTGCTGCTGATGGACGAGGTTAAAGCTGTGGTGTCGTTCGGCACGCTGCGTCGCGGTGACCGTTTGCAGGTGGACATCCACGACCCCGCGGTGGCAGGCTTGATCAAGGGCGGCTACCTGAAGGTGATTTGGAGGCACCCCGATGGCGGACAAATGGATAGTGCCGCTGGTCCTGAGCTGCCTGGCCTTGTTTCTGCTGGCGGTATGGATCCCGGTGATCCGGGACCAGCGGAGGAAGAAGTAGATGGCACGGGTGAACATCGACCAGAATCGCAAGGTGCTGACGGCGCATAGGCTGGCAGGTCCGCACCATCGGCGCACCAGTGACCTGATTGTGCAGGGCGCCCGGCGGCTGGCTCGTCGCGGCAGTCATCGTTCTGGTTCCGGGGTGCCTAAGCGGGGCATGTCTTTGGTCAATTCGCTGCACATCAATTCGCGTAGCAGCATGTTTGTGCTCTCGGATCTGGTGGGTTCCAGCAACCGCTATGCCGCGTCTGAGCATCAGGGTTCCCAGGCCCATTTCATCAACTCTCGCGGCAAGATGCTCAAGTTCGAATGGGAACGCGGCAACATCATCGTGCGTGCCCGTGGCCGTCGCGGCAGGGTGCGTGGCCGCCCCGGACCAGCGGGGAACTTCTTCTTTTTCGCCAGGGTTCGTCATCCTGGCAACAAGCGGCCGGTGCGTTACCTGACCACCCCGATGCACCTTTACGGCCGTTTGCGCGGATACGTGACTTCTTCGGCGCGGGTGAACCGGACGCGCCTGCCGTAACATAGTCCACATGGCCGACGAAGGTGCTGTAGCTACGTTCGAGTACACGGTGGGTGGGCGCCTGCTCACGTTCAAAAAGATCACCATCCCGCAGATCACCATGCTCAAACGCTACGTTGAGTCTCTCAAGCTCAAGTCTGCAGCTGCCATAGAAGCCGAAGACATCACCACCGTCATGGCGCTGACCCGCAAAATGAACGAAGCCACGTGGACCACAGTGGAAAGCCAGTTCACCAGCCCGGAAGACCTGGAATGGGTGCAGCTGGAAATCATCGCCGGGAGGCTGCAGGAAGAAGACCTGATGCCGCTGCTGTCCAACGGAACCCTGCAAACGGCACCACCCGACGACGACGCCGACCCGACACCGGCCAAGAGGCCAGGGCGCAAAGCGCCGGCGAAGAAAGCAGCCCCAGCGAAAAAGACGGCCAACCCGAGCCGTGCGAAACGCTGATGTCCTCGTCCAAGTGCGACCTGCACGAGTGTCTGTCACGTGTCACGAACGTCGATGGACACTCGATTTGGACACTGCAGATCACTGGGTGGGAGCAGTGGGCTACGACCTGGAAAGCCTTGCAGGGGTTTTTCCAGGATCTATTGGTGACGGTGACGTTGACGCCATGTATCACCTGGCAGTGTCCGACCCTGACATTGACCGTCGCTGGCGCAACGCCGCTCGTGTCGCAGTTGGTAGGGGCAGCGGGCGGGATTGGTGGTGGAGCGTCAACCTCATCCGAAAGGCCCTGTCCGGGTGGCCCTACGTCAACGGAAAACTTCTGCTGGCCGGAGTGTCCGCATCCCGGTTGCCGCTGCCCGACTGGCTTGATGCGTGCTACATGCTGATCTGGTCCGGCAGCGACGAGAAGGAACGGATCAAATTGGACCTGGAACTGTCGATGCCGCCAGCAGGAACAGCGGTGCGTCAGTCGAAGGCGGCCAAGGTGAAAATGGCGGAGAGCTTCGCCGCTGACTAAACCCAGTCGATCTCCTCTACTATGTTGACATGACAGTTCTCGGTGAGGCGTTTATTGAGGTCCGTTCGGACCTTAAGCCGTTCATCCGGGATCTGGACAAAGAGGTCAAACGTGCTGCTGAGAGCATGGAGAGGCAGCTCAAAGAGTCGCTGTCCCGAGGCCTCGGCGGTGGCCTTAACGACAAGGACAGTGAAGTCCTCGGCGAAAAGCTGGGTGACGGTGTCGGCCGTGGCATGGGCCGCAAGCTAGGCGACAAAAAGAAGCCGCCTTACATTTCGATCACTGCAGCGCTGGCATCCGCACTTGACGACGGCCTATCGGCACTGCCAGCTGAAGTCAAAGCTGGCATCGTTGGCGGCATCCTACTGTCGCTGCCGTTCATCTCTGCAGCTTTGGCTGGCGCCACCGCGGCAGCGTTGGGTGCGGGTTTGGCTGGTGTCGGCACGCTGCTGGCATTCCAATACGATGAAGTCGAAGAGGCTGGTCTGCACCTGGCAGACAGCCTGCGCGAGGATCTGGTCGGTGCCGCGGAGCCATTCGTCGATGTGCTCATCGGATCGTTCCGGTTCATTGAGCAGTCGGTGGAGGCACTCAAGCCACGGCTGGAACGAATCTTCGCCACCTCATCGACGTTCGTCGGTCCATTGGTGGAAGGCCTGGTCGACGCATTTGACTTCATCACTGAAAGCTTCGATGCGGTAGCCAGCAACCTGAAGCCATTCGTCAAGGAGCTGGCCAACGGCTTCGCCGTCATCGGCGACGCAATCGGCCAGTCACTGGAAATCCTTGTCAATACAGGAGAAGAGGGTGAACAGGGGCTGCGTGATCTGCTCTATGCAGCTGGGCTGCTGCTCGTCACATTTGCCCGTATCGTCGCCGCCCTCACTGAACTCTACGGCGTCGTCCGTGACATCTCTGAGGCTGTGCCCATTCTCGTCGGCCCGCTGTCAATCTTCTTCGAAGCAGCCGATAAGGGGGCTGAAAACGTAAATCAGTACGGTGACGCCACGGCTGGATTGACGGAAAAGATCCTTGGGGCCATTAGCGCCACCGACCGGGAAACGAATTCCCTCAAAGAAGCCGCCGCCGCCATGGACAAAGCACGCGACGCAGCATTCGGACTGGTCGATGCCACCTTGAACTATGAGGAAAGCATCGACGACCTGTCCGACACGCTCAAAGAGAACGGGCGCACATTCACCGCCGAAACGGAGAAGGGACGCGAAAACATCCGCGCCGTCGGTGACGCCATCAAAGCAGCACAAGCCGACGCGGAGAAACGTTTCCAGGAAGGCAAACTCAACGCCGAAGAAGCCAACGCCCTGTACCGCGCTGAAGTCGACGAGATCCTGCGCATCGCCCGAGCGCACGGCATCTCCGAAGCAGCCATCCGCGGCGTGTACGACGAAGCCATCAAACTGGTCAACTTGCCGCAACCCGACACCGGCTGGCTCACCCAGATCGCGTCGGGCGCCAACCTGACCGCGGCAGCGCTGGAACGTGCCCTCAAAGCGGCGCAGCGACTCAACAGCGGCGCGGGTGGTGTCGGTGGCGGCAGAGGTCCAGGCGGCTTCACCGAATTCGCCGAAGGCGGCATCGTCCACACCCCGACCAACGCCATTATTGGTGATGCTGGTTCCGAAGTGGTCATTCCGTTGACACGCCCGGCACGTGCCGCCGAGCTGATGCGTCTGTCCGGTTTGGACAAGATGCTGCAGCCGGCCACGCCGACAGTGAACGTGTTCGTCGGCAACGAACAACTTGACGCCCGGACCTACCGCATCGTCACCGAAAACAACAATGCGCTGAGCACCAGCCTGGCATTCGGGGCGAGGGGACTTTAATGCCAACCATCAACGCGACCGTGTTCCCCAACGAAGCCTACGTTCTCGTCGAAGTCGACTGGACCGACATTCCTGATGTCACCCACGCCACTGTCACCCGGCGTAACACTGTCACCGGCGAGACAGTCACCTTGCGGCCCTACATCGCCTACAACAGTGACGGGTACCTACTCCTCAACTGTGGCCTGGGTTTGTGGTGGGACACCGAACCGCCACTGAATGTGCCGCTGGAATATTGCACCACAGCCGCTGATGTGACAACGTTCTTCAACTCCAACCCCACCATCGAAACCAACACTATCCCTTGGGCCAGCACCACATCGGTGTTGACGCAGTCCGCCGTGTTCGCACACAGTGGCACCTTCTCCATGCTGTCCACACCCAATGGCACAAGCAACACCAACAGCGTCGCCGACCTCACCGCATACACCTATGCGGCCGATGTGACATTGACGATGCAGGCGTGGATCCTTACCCCGCAAGGCTTCAACGCGGCCGTGGTGGGTGTGGTCACCGAAAGCGACACAGGCATCGTCGCCGACGTGTTCTCCGATGTGCATGTTCTGTTCCCTGGGGTGTGGACGTTGGTGAGCTTCACCTTGACACCCACGGAATCAGGCCATTTTCAGGCCATCTATCTATCATTTTTCGGCCGGCCACCAGCCACCACCTTGTTCTACATCGACGACGTGGGCATCATGCGCGCCTCCGCCGTGACCAACACCGCATGCGAAACGGTGACAGTGTCATCGGAAAGTGTCTGGCTGAAAAATCCGCTCAGCCCCTGCCTGGACGTGGAAATCGGGCTGTGCGAACCAGGTATGGACTTCGACTGTGAAGCGGATTCCCGTGTCTCATACGCAGGTATGGCCAACGATGAGCTTGACGCCAACACGGTGCTGTCTTTGCCGGTGAACCGTAAATACGCAATCCCTGTCAACCGGGTGCGCCGGGCGCCACGTTCAGAGCTTCGCCTGATCACCCACGACTGTGACGCCCGCGACGCGGTGCTGGCCATCAACGACCCCGGTGACCCGTTGCTGTTCCAGGCACCTGACACATATTGCATCCCGGACCGCTACATCAGCGTCGGCACGTTGACGGAGGCACGGTTCAGCGTGGACCAACGTGACGATTTCCGGTTGATGGTGATGCCTTACGCGGTGGTGCAACGCCCTGAAGGCCCAGCCAACGGGCCATGCGGCATCCGCATCATGGATTTGTGTGACATTTACACGTCGTGGCAGTCGATGACTTTGGCCGGTCTGGACTGGCTGGATCTGCTGCTGGGTGAAGCATCCAACAATGCGCCAGGCGACGATCCTGAAGGGTTGCGCACCTGGGACGAGGTTGAAGTCGAATTCGCCGACTTCGATGCTGTTGAGGCTGGCGGCAGCCGCGACTGGGACGAGCTGCGGGACGGTTTGTGATGCTGCCGGGTGGAGCGGACCAGCTGTACCGTGACGTCCTCGCCACGGGCATGGGCCACTTTGTGCGTCTTGAGGTGTGGTCAGGTTTGGGCGCCCCGCTGGCCACGTTGATCCCGGCGCAGTTGCGTGGGGAACCTGAAGGTGGTCTTTGTTTCTACAACGGCACAGTTTCGGCGACACTGAATTCACGGGTGACGCGCGAGCTGCAGTTCAGTGTGCCCTATGACCTGTACCCGTTGTCGCCGTTGGATTTGCTGGCACCGTTCGGCAACGAGATCCGTGCCTACCGGGGGGTGCGGCTGGGTGACGGTTCGGATGTTTACACGTGGCAGGTGTTCCGTGGCCGCATCCGGCAGGTACGCCAGTATTCGACTGGCAATGTGACGGTGACGTGCACGGACCGTGCCGCTGATGTGACTGACCACGAGTTCGTGTCGCCGCAGAACTCGCAGACCGGGAACAGTGTGTTTCTGGAGTTTGTGCGGCTGGTGTCTGACGCTGTGCCGGACGCCACGTTCGGCGCTTCGGACGAGTTCATTACGCAGGTGCAGCCGTTGACGTGGGAGCTGTCGCGCAGCGCCGCACTGGACGAGCTGGCGCGGACGATGGGTGCGGTGTGGTACAGCCTGGCCAATGGCGATTTTGTGATGCGCCGCTACCCGTGGACTCAACCGTCCCCACCGGTGGTCACGTTGACTGACGCTCCCGGCGGAACGGTGAACTACTGGGAGGCGCTGCGTGACCGCAACATGATCTACAACGTGGTGACGGTGTCCGGGGAACGCCTCAACGGGGATGTCCCCGTGTACGGCACAGCAATGGACACCAACCCCCTGAGCCCCACCTACGTGGAGGGCGGATTCGGCGTCAGAAGCCTTCTGGACCGGCTGCAGACACCTTCCACGCCAGGCCGTGCCCAGGGGGCCGCTCAGGAGCGGCTGGCGGTGTCGGTGGCGCCGGTGGAGTCGTTCCAGCTGCGGTGTGTGGTTGACGCGTCGCTGGAGCTGGGTGACGTGGTTACCTTGAATATTGAAGGTCGTGAAGTTACCCAGGTCGTGTCTGCTTTGTCCGTGCCCCTAGGCGTGGACAATGATATGTTCGTGTCGACTAGGTCGCTGGTGTTGAACACGTTGGAGGTGGCATGACATCGTTCACGCCCAACTTCAACCTGCCCTACCCTTCGGCACTGGATGAACCATGCGACTTCGCCGAAGACTGGTGTGCGTTCACCGACGCCGTCAACGCTGTCGCCACCCGGTTCGAAACCACCATCAACCGCACCACACCGGTGATCCCCATGGCCAGGATGACACTGACCAGCCCTGTGGCCATCGTCAACGGCGGTTTGATCCCCTTCGACTCGGTCAGTGTCAACACGGCCAACTGGATCGACTTCGACGCCTCCAACACCGACATCGTTCCCGACCGTGCCGGCTTCTTCGTGTGCGTCACCCAGGCCCTGTTCCAAACCACCGGTGTGCTGGGCAACGTGTTCACGTTGCAAATCGACACGTTCACCTCCACCAACGACAACCAAATCGACCGCGCCACAAGCTCGGTCGGCCTCAACACCACCCACATGGTGCAGATGACCACACCGTTCGCGTTGAACGTACGCGTGCAGCGCACCGTCGCCGGCATCCTCACCATCAACGCCGCCTCGTTTTCCGTGTGGTGGCACGCAGATACGGCCACACCATGACCGAATGCCTGACCTGCCCACAGCCGGAAAACTATGCCGCCGTTGCCCTGCAGCTGCAAAACACTGCACTGCAAAGCGAAGCATGCCTGTTCAGCATCGAACAGCAGCTGCGCACCGCCACCAACCCGCTGACCACCATCATCACCAGCACCGCCACCGAATCGGTGGCAGCCAACGTCCTGACCGACCTCGGCATCACCTCATTCACCCTCAACTTCAGCAACTGGACAGCCAGCCAGCTGGTCAACCTGGGGCCAAACCTGCCCGCCGGGGTGTACCAAGTCGGGGTGATGCTCACCGCCACAGCCGCAGGCGTAGTCGACGACAACAGCTTGCGGGTGCTGCGTATCCGCACCAAGAAAGCCGGAACTCCTACCGACTCGCCGGCCGACTTCTCTGACGAGATCACCATCTACGAACCCAACAACGGCAACGGTTCCGACATGTCCCTGTTCACCACCGTCACCCTCAACGGAACGCAGGAGCTGCTGTTCTCGTTTGTCCACACCAACACGTCCAGCCTTATCACCATTGCCGCCGGCGCCCGGTACTGGTGGTCGAAACTGTCCGACCAAGTAGCGCTGCGGACGGTGTGACATGCCCGAAAACACACCCATCTACGGATTCACCTATCCATGCCCTGGCGACCCGGTCACTGCGGCCAGTTTCGCCACTCTCGCCACTCAAATCGACACCAGACTTCTGTCCATTCAGGACGACGAAGAGTGGGCGCTGGGCCGTTTCAGCGTTCAGCAGACCATGTCACCCAACCAGGGCGCCATCGCGCAAGGCGTGGAAACAGCGCTAGCGAACGCCGGAAGCACATACGTCATACCCGCTGACGGGGTGTACGTCGCCAATGCCACCACGCAAATCACTGCTACCACCAGCGTCGACTCGGCACGGCTGCGGCTAAGACTCAACGCTGTATCGATACCGGGGCGCACCTACAACAACGCCAACGCCCCCTTCGCCACCAACACATTTAACTTCACCGTTCCATCGGCCCCATTCCCGGCCGTCGCCGGTGACACCATCTCAGCCGCCGTGCTCTGGTTCGGGGTGGGGACAGGCACCGCATCGTTCACACTGCACGTCCGCATGGTCGTCCGGATCCTATGAGGAGGCAAGAATGCCAACAGTAACGCCAGATCAGGGCCTGAGCCTACCTGTAGGCCCAGACGTAGCCGACAACCCGGTGGCCTTCACCAACTTCGTCGCCGGCGTCGAGCCGCGGGTGGTGCGTGAATACACCGACGAAGCTGACCGCACCGCGCGCATGCTCGTCCTGGCCGAAAATGACATATCAACGCTGGCAACAGAAAACCGTGCGGAAATCTACAACGGCGCCGCGCACATCTCCCTGCACACCCGCTCGGTGTACCTGTCCACCCGCGTCGCGGTGAACCAGACACTCAACCCGTCGGACACCACACTGCAAAACGTGACGAACATGGTGGTGGCGTTGCCAGGTGTCGTCGGTGCGATATTCCAATGGCGCTCCACAATCTTCTACGACAGCACAGCCGCCGGTGACATCAAATTCGCCTACACCATCCCCGCCGGCGCCACCATGCGCTGGGGACTGCACGCGCTCAACACCGGTGGCACCAACCCCACGTTTGCCACCACCAGCACCTCAGGCACCGCCCTGGCCGCAAGCGCGGCAGGTATCGTCATGGCCACCGTCTTCGGCGAGATCACCATGGCAGCCACGGCAGGTAACCTGCAGCTGCAGGCGGCGCAAAACACCGCCGACCCCGGTGCCACACTCATCGCAGCACGGACGTCGATGGAGATTTGGCGTACCGCATGAGCCTGCCCAACGAAATCATCAAAGACAGGGGGCAGCCGGCCACAGTACGAGTGGGCACGGTGGCATCAGTCTCACCACTTGTCGTGTCCGTACAGGGTACCCTGTTCACCGACGTAGGCTCCACGGAAGAACTTGTCGTCGGTGACGTGGTGGCCCTGCTAGGACAATCAGCCGTGTCAGCCGACGGTTCCTCATGGCTGGCGTTGGGCAACATCGTCAACTCCACCCTCGTCGGCGCACCAGTGGCCGCCGGTGTACAGGTGATGGCGACACCGCAAACCAACGGCACCCTGGTTTATGCCAACATCACCGGTGCCAGTTTCCAGTTCCGCAAACGGCGCAACAACACCCGCATCTTCATGCAAATGGCAGGGTCGTCGTTCTCGTCGAACGTGGGCAACGCGGCAGAGTTCGGTGCACAAATCATCGACAACGATGCGGTGCTGCCCACCACGGACAACCAGATCGCCAGCTTCTTCTACAACGTGGCGGTCACCCACATGTCCTGGTCAGGGTTCAAATATCTCACCGGCATCCCCGCCGGTAGCTACACCATCCAGGGGCGTTTCCGTTTGTACATCCTCGCCGCAGGTAACACCGCTTTCGACGCCAATGACCGGATCTCTATGGCGTTCACCGAAGTTGAGTAGATGTACCATGTAACCTATGGTCAGCTCGTACGCGCCTGAAAAGATCCTTGAGGTACGCCGCTACCTCAAGCCACTGACCGGGCTGTCCGACATCGAACTGGGCATCGTCAACAACGAAACCGATGCCTCCTACCATCACGGCTGGTCCCAGCGCGACACCGACGGCACGGACTATTCCTGGGACGAGTCGAGCCGCGACTGGTCACATAAAACGGATGCCGCCCGTGCCTTGGATGTGGGCATGTTCGACCGGCTACGTGAAATGTCGGTGTGGATTGTGGGCCAGTGTGAGGCTGGCGCTGCTGACTGTGCGGATATCCGGGAGATCATCTACTCGCCTGACGGCAAGGTGGTGATGCGCTGGGACAGGTTGAAGCGGCGCAGCTCCGGCGACGATACTCACCTGACTCACACCCATTTCAGCTGGTTCGCCGACGCTGAGCACCGCTCGAAGGTGGGACCATTCCAGCGTTTCTTCGAAGGAGGCGACATGAATGCGTTGCAGGCCGCACAGGTCAACAACTCGGAACACTATCTGCAGTCGATTTTGGGGATGACCGAACAGGCGGAGCTGATCTCGAACACGGTTGAGCATGATTTGACGGTTCCCAATAAGCTGACCGCTGTGCTGCTGGACATTCAGGCGAAGCTGAACGCCGGCGGGGTTACCGGCATCTCGGAGGCTCGGCTGCGTGAGATCATCCGAGAGGAGATCGCCAAGACGCGCCTGTCTTAGTCTTCGCAGGTGTAGATCACTTCGGCGTGTGTGTATTGGGCTGTTAGCACCTTGCGTCCTTTGGCGTCCACGCCGGGGCTGCCGAGGAAGATGATGTTTGCTACACCGTAGTTGTTGATCTGCCGTGACACACTTTCACATGTGAATTGATCGTTGTGTGTGGTGGAGTCGACCATGTATATGACATGTACCCGCATCAAAAGTTCCCATCTTCTCGTGAGCACACCTGCCAGCAGGTGACACCGTTAGCACGCCACATGTCCACAACCCGGTTACGGTCATCCAGGGCGAACACAACATCATAGAGGGCTTGGATCGGTTCGAGCATCTCGGCTTTCACTATCGCATCGTCACGGTTGTCACCGATGGCGCGCATGTACAGATCGAAGGCGACGATGCCTACTTTTTCTTCGATGGCGTCCTGCGTCGCGTAGCGGCACGACTCGTCACGGCCACTGGTGAACACGATATGGAAACCGGCGTGGTGCAACACTTTGACGACGGTGGCTACAGCCCGGTCGACGGTGTCCTCGCCAACCCTGGTCATGTCGTAGGGGCTGCGGTCGCCACGGATGAACAGGGTTCCGTCGAGGTCACAGATGATCGCCTGAGGCTTCATAGGGATTGTCCTTACGTTTGGGGCGCCGCTGCAGCCCCATGTCGAAAAGAACGTAGCTGGTCGCTAAACCAGGCACGATGCAGTACACCCACCACGGCCACGGCATCTACGACACCAGCTGCGCGTGGCAGTCGGCCATGACCGCGGCGAACCGTTTCCATGGCGCTGTGCCATGTGCGGTGAGGGTACCTAGTCTCGCAGCGTAGGCCAAGATTTCCAGGCCCAAGGGGTCTTCGGTGCAGTCGAGGATGTGACCAGTGACAGGGGTTGTGCCAGGGTCGAGGATTGTCATGCTGGCGAACAATGCTTCTGTGGTGATCTCGGCGGCACGCTCAAGCTCGTGACACTGACCTTCCACATACACCGATGTCAACCGGTCAAGGGTGATGCGTATCTGATCGTCCTCCGGGAGGTTGGCGAAACGTTCACGCAGTTCTGCGAGGTGGACTAGGGCGGGGTCGAATCCGGCGAGTGCCCAGAGGCCGGCGGTGACGGGGTCGTGGTTCATGACGCAGATCTTGGCACGCTGGTCTGACAGTTCCCAGGTGCCATTGCGGATGCTCTGCTCGAAAGCGCCGACCTTCCATCTGTTGTTGTAATCCAGCAGCCTTGCGGCATAGGTAGGGTCCATGTTCCCAACTTTACCATGCACGTACTTCGAGTCAAGTCGGCTGTTCCGGGGTACACCACGGCCACGTTAGGATCTCTGACTGAGTCGCCTATGTCGATGCGCAAAAGGGGATGGCAAGATCAAGGTGTGACAGTGCCCATCGAATCCGACGAAGTACCTCGCCTGGCTGAAATTGGCCGAAGAATCACCGAAGTGGGAGCGAACCTATCCGACTTCCGTAACGAGGTACGCGGAAACTTTGCCGATATGGTACGAAAAGACACTTATGCAGCTGAGCGGGAGGCACTCAAGGATCGCATCGTCGCCCTTGAGCAGCGAGCTAAGTCTATGCAGAATTTGATGTACGGAGCCCTCGCGTCAGTCGCGGTGGGCGTGGTCACCATGTACCTAATGAGGGCAGGCTGATGTTCAGCAAAAAATGGTGGGGCAAAACTCTGGAACGGATGGTCAAAACCGCAGCCTACGCATTGACCACGCTCATTGGCTCTGATGCGGCGGGCTGGCTGAAACTGGACTGGGGCGACATCCTGCACAGCACAGCGGTCATGACGCTGCTGTCGTTTCTCGGCGCCATCTTGACCACGAACATGGGTCCGGACAACCAGGATCCCAGCGCCGTATGATCGGCTCATGATTCAGGTCTATGTGGTTACTGCCCAGCTAGGACAAGTCGACGGCGACCGGGCTGTGCGGACCCTACGCGACGCCACCATCCGCATCGCGCGGCTGCACCCGTCGCTGCGCTCATCTGCCGTAGAGGCCGCTGACGGCGTCCTGACGATGACTTTGAGGGTGGCTGGGCGTACTCGGTGGCATGTGCAGGGCGACGCCCGCAAAATCGCCACGAGCATGCTGCGCCGCGTGGATCTGGATGTGGCCGGCGCCAAAATGGAGCTGGAACGCACGATGCCCAGCGCCAAGAATTTGACGAAGGTGCAGGGCCGCGGGGTGACCGTTACCGCCAGGGTTCCTTCTGGAGACCAGCAGCCCCCGCAGGCGCCTACAGCTTCGGAGTGAACGGCGTGTGCAGCACTTGGTAAAGGTCGCGCCACAGGACACGGTAGTGTCCCCGTTCGCCAGGGTTTTTCATGGCCGGCAGAGTTCCCCTGCGGATCCAGGCGACGATGGTGCGCCGGTCCTTTTTGGCGACTGCTGCTGCTTCGCGTGTGTTGAGTTCGTGGTCTTGAGGATATAGATTTGGGTCAATCATGGCTGGCCTCCGTGATCATCTGGTGCTTTTCCGGTGCTTACACGCACTTTAGATGATCTCCGGAGGTTCTACCAGAGACACTCGGATGGTCGCACCCGGCGCACCGCCTGGATCATCAGTGGCGTAGCGCTTCTGCACGAAAAGATCCACAACCTGTGCATCGTCACGATAAACACCAGCCTGCGTCAGCCCGTCCAGAGTGTTGCGGATCAGCTTGTCGACATCCGGCTTCACCGCCGGATAAGGACGCTTGCTCACTTTGACGGAGGCCGGCCGTGGCAGCTGGAACCGGATGAAAATCGCTACCGCCCCCTCCAGACTGTCCACACCACCAGCTTCACGCAGCGCCACGGCGGCAGCGATGACGTCCTGCCGCCAGGACTTCTGCGTCTTACTGTTCTGCTCGTAAACGAACGTTTTACCCGTTTTGGCAGAAAATCCGCCCCTCTTCGAACCCTGAGGAGCGGGTGTTCCATGTACAACTATGTCAAGACGTAGCGTCATACGATCAAGTATGACACCATCCTAGGACGATTCAGTCCTCCGGCTTCGCAACATCGTCCAACGCCGGATCATTACCCGGCACAATGTACGTCGTCGGCATGTCCTTGCGAGGCAGCAGGGACGGGAACGCCTTCGACGTCTTGTTGAACGCGTTGCGGGCCACAAAGTTCTCCTGACCCATCAACCACGCGTTCGCCGCCGCGATCAGCACCGCCAGCTGCTCCAAGCCGTCCCACTTGTACGGCCTCGGCTTCTGACGCGCCAGCATCGCGATGAACTCGCGCACCTTCAACCTGGCGTCGTCGGTGGACATGTCCGCACCCGAACGCAGCCCCGTGAACAGTGCCTGCGCCCGGAACGTGCCATATTCACGCTGCACCAGATAGAACAGCACCGCACCGACATGCGGCATCACCAGGCCCTTGGTGTCGCGGGCCACCGTCAACGCGAAACGCAGCCCAGGGTGCTTCTCCAGATACTCCGACTGCGTCACCGACGTCAGCTTCACCGCACGCCAGATCGGAATGGACTGGAACGGGCGCATCTCCAGCACCGCGTACAGCATCCGCAGCGCGTTGGACAGTGGAGTCGCGTTGACCTCGCCTTCCATGCTCAGGTAGTCCGCTGGCAGCCGGCGCTTGCCCTGGTCGAAGAACATCTTCGCCGCCCTCGGCGACTTGAAGCACAGCACAAACGGAACAGTCAGCTCCGGTTTGGTCTGCGAGGCCAGAACCAGGGCCTTGAGCCGCTGCTGCCCGTCGATCATTTCGACGATGCCGTTCTCGTCGGCCTCGGAAAACACGATGGCGTGCGGGTTGAGGTACCAGTCGCCGGACAGCTGCACCAGCGAATACTCCTTCACCGTTTTCGGTGAGGCCTTGCGGTTGGTGGCCGTGGTGCCCTTCTCGGGTTCCCGGTTGTACAGCAGCAGATCCCTGGCCTGCTCGCCGTTGAGGAGCACCGGAACGTAGAACATGTCCATCGGGATGATGGAATCTTTGACGATCGAAAACGGATCATCGATCTTGGGGTCGATCACTTTCTCTCCTCTGCAGAATTTTTGTCAGGCAGGCAGAACGAGCCCTGCCCCTGAGCCGGCATTTATCAGCCGCAGCGAACGGCCACGATAGGCGGCGTGGACATCGGGCATTTCCTTACGGAACCTGGCCTCGTCGAACTCGGGCTTGGTGACCATGCGGGTATACTTGGCCACAATGTGCGGCTGTTCCTCTTCGAGCTTTTTCAATGCCAGCTTCGTGTCACGGCGAAACTTCGCCACAGGAACATCGTTCATCACCAGCAGCGACGCGTTGTTGACCACACCGGGCAGCAGAATTTTGAACTGCTTCATGAACCCAGTGGAGTCTGCGGCGAAGCTGTGGTGTTTCAAAAATTCACCGAAGTGCAGCTTGAGCTGCTTCATGTCGTAAACGACTTCAGGGGTTTCAGGTTCGGGCTCATAGGGCTCCACCCGCGAGTCCACTTTGGACATGGGCATTTCGGCCAGCTCCATGGCCAGGTCAGGATCTTTGACGTCCAGCTGGGGGATGGTGGGGATCCTGCGCCTGTCAGTTATCAGGTAGCCGCTCAACGGGTGTGGCCTCCTTGCGTGCGGGGTTGCACTCGGTACTGCTCCCAGTCAATGGGAAGTTCATCTTGATCAATTTCTGGTTTGGTGACGACGCGACGTTTCTGATTCTTGCTGCAGTCCGGGCACAGGAGCACCTCGTACTGCTGCCCCCCGATGGTGACACCTTCGCCGTAATGCCACCCCAGGACCCTCAGGAAGTCGATGGCCAGCTTCCTTCTGGCATATCCTGGCCCCAGCGTTCCACAGGTTTGGCAGACGCCGTTCCCGGCCTTGTCCCAGCAGGTCATAGACCCACGTTACGCGCCGTGGATGCCTTTGATTCGGTCGATCTGTTTGCCCAGACGGACCATGACTTCAGCTTGGCGCTCCACCCTGGCTTCCAGCTCCTCGATCCGCTTGGCCTGGTCCAGCAGCTGCGCACCGATAAGCAGCAGCACCTGTGCTGTTTGCACTGGGATGGTGTGATCGTTGGCCGTGCGGCGCAGGATCTCGTCGATGCTTTCCCTGGGCTGGCTCATGCAAACCGGTGCCTGCCCATGTAGTCTTCGCGGCGTATCAGCCGGCGCAACCGGTTGACGGCCCATGTCCTGACCGGCCGTGCCGGTTTCATGGTGGCCAGAATGGCGTCTTTGCACAGCCACAGCGCGGCCAGGATGGTGGCTGCTGCGATGACTGCGGCACCGCCTACCTCTTCCGTTTCGATCATGAGGTCCATTTTAACCCACCCCTATGTCTTACGCAACCTTGCGCGTACTTCCCTTGACATGTAGCTGGCTTGCTGGGATGCTTGCTCAATCCGAAGCACCCACCCGTATCTGCAAGCGCAGTCGGTGCGGACAGTGGCGAGAAGGAACTGAAGCCCCGAACCTGCCAGGAACAGGTTCGGGGCTTCAAACTAGTCAAACCGCCACTGCTGGCGCGTGAACACCCGCAGCCGCAGCCGCGTCCCCAACACCCGCGCATAAAACATGGCCCGACCCAGCAGCGGATCCTGTGACTCCGACTCCCAATCAGACAGCGACGTCGTCGACATCGGCGCCATCAACGGCGCCACCACCGACAAATCCAGCCGATTACACATCCGCCACCGCCGCAACATCGCCACCAGCAGCAGCCGCTGCGAATGACGCGCCGCGAACGGCCGGCTCTGCCGGAACAGCAGCAAAAACTCCGGATCGGAATGGGAATAAAGCCAAAAATCGTCCAGCTCAAGCTCCACCCGCGCATTCAGCCCCGACGCCCACAACTGAACCGAAGAAAACAAAGGCGCCGTCCGGACACCTGTATAACGCTCCAGGCGCCCCACGAAATCGGCGTTACGACCTGCCTGGACAGACACCTGAGGTGGAGTCAAACCCATCCCCAGACGCAACTGCACCAAACGGTCACGCAGCGTCTTCAGCTCCACCGCATCATCCGGATGCAGCGGATACGGTTTAGTCCCCATCTATCCCTCTCTCCTCTTGACGTGGCCGGCTCGCGCCATCCACCACCATGCCGCATATTTACGGCGACGCTGAGCCCGAAGCCAACGCCGCCGCAAACTGATCAACAACCAGCCACGGGCAACAGCCCGCAGCTCCCCGTCATCCAAACAGCACCTTCCACAGAAACGAGCCACCAAACGACGCCGCAGCAACCACCAGCAGCGCCAACCCCAGAAACGTGAAGAAGATAGCTGTCACCGCCAGCCTGCGACGCTGCCGGCGTATCTTCTGCGGCGTCGGTGTCACAGCTCATCCCGCAGCTTCGCCAGGACTTCCTTCGCCAGGTACCTTCGATGCCCGCCTACGGTTCGCTTTGCGGCCAGCTTTCCGGCCTGCGCCCACCTGGTCACCGTTTTCGGGTCCACCCGGAAAATCGCCGCCACCTCGTCCGGTTTCAGCAGATACGAGTCCGGCAGCGCCTCCAGCTGCGCCATCGTCATCGGCTCCTTCGGCATCAGACGCCTCCCTTGCTCTCTTCAGCTCCAGCTCCATGCCGGCCAGATGCCACTGCCGCGACATGAACTCGGGCAGGTCCGGACCTTCGCCGTGTGCCTTGTGCCCAAGCGTGGCGATCAGCAGGTCGATCGGCGCGGACGCCAGCCACAGCGGCTCCATGTCTGCGACGGTGGGCAGGTCCTGCCACGGTGCGTTGTCGAATTCTGGCAGCCGCTGCGGCCATGGTGCGTCGGCGAACTGCAGCGCCATTTCCTGTTCCAGCTGCTGAAAAATCAGCGGCTGCAGCAGATTATCATCCAACTGTCCGGACAAAGCGTCAACGCCCCTTGTGTCCGGTTCAACCATGATCGTTGTCATCTCTCCTCCTCATCAGGATCCCTGCCGAGCGTCACTGTCTCCCCATAGAAATCCAGCAACACCCCCAACTTGTCCATCTGCGGCCAATGCGACCCGCTGCCCCACTGCCACAGCGAAGCAGTGCTCAAACCGGTGGCCTGCGCCACCTGCCGATACGACAAACCGGAACGCTGGCGCAGCCGCTCCAAAAGCTGCGCCAGCTGCTCCCTGCTGGTGATGTGTTCCATCAGAGCAGCGGACTGCCGTACTGGTCGGTGGCGTTCATGGCGTTGACCGCGTCACGTGCCCGCTGCGCCATGTCGGAAAAGCTGGGCGCAGGATCACTTTTCGGCGCCTCGTCACGTACCCAGCCGTCACGCGCGATCTCCGCCATATCCACGAACAGCCCCAGCATCTGCAACTCCAACGCCGGCACGTCGTTGTCGCCGGCCAGCCAGATCAGATCTTCCCTGCTGCTGGCGCGGCTGCAACCCACCGCGAAGGTCAGCCCACCAGTGTGCCTGTCCCGGTACGCCGACAGCGGCCCCCATACAGTGGCCACCGACAGAACCTCGAAGCTGTTGCGCACATGCCCGCCCCGGATCAGACAACACGACAAGCGCAGCGTCTCCGTCTCACTTGACGAGCTGATGGTGCTGTCCTCGATGCGCACACCAGACCCGATGCGTATGGAGGCCTCGCCGACAGTGGTGACCGTGCTGTCGGCAATGTAGGCGTCCCCCTCGATGCCGATGCTGCCGTGCCCCTGCTCGCAGATGATGGTGCCAGACATCACCGCTGCCGTGCCGCCGATGAGGACGTCGCCACGAACCACCGAACCGGCGCGGACTGTCGCATTGTGAACAACTCGCGCCCCACCGGTGACGGTGGAGCCTTCGTAGATCCAGCAGTCGCCCTCGGCGTGGAGCGCGCTAGGACCATCGACCAGGCCGCCACGTGTTCCAGCACGGATGTGGCTTATGTCACGCAGCGCGTAGAGACGGTACAGGCCATCTTCGGGTTCCAGCCGGTACTTGCCGCTGACCGGCGCGACATCGTCGTCGTCGGTGACCTCTTTGCTGGTGACGATGATTTCGCCGTCTTCCCGCTGGCTGATGTCCACCGTGTCCATGTCGACGACCTCGATCCTCACCAGGTACTGGCTGCCGTCGTCGTCGAGATCTTCGAAACGGTACTGCGCTTCTCCGAAGTCCTTCATCTTCTCTCCTTTATTTGATGATGTAGCCGGGAACGTCGAGGTCTACACCTAAGCCCACAGCTTCCAGGATGCAGCCCACGGTGCCCGACTTGTCTTTCTTCCAGTTGATGCCCGGCTGCGGAAACGCCAGCAGCCGGTCGGCGACCTGATTGGGGTACAGGTCATTGACGTTTTCCCCGCGCAGCATCTGCTTGTTGCGGACGGGCCCCCCGGAACGGTTCGGCAGGGACCAGTCCGCGTAGTAGACGATGAACTGGATACCCGTGCCTGGGACGAACAGCCGATCACGGATGATCTTGTCCACGCCGCGGCCACAGCAGCCCACCCGCACATACAAGTTGTACTGGTAGTCACGCATGTAGCCACGGAACCGGCTGAGGACAAACTCCACATCTGTCCACTCCCGCCACCCCGACACGGTGAGGATCACTTCACCTGCTCCTCGTACCTGGTCACCTGCAGCCGCAGCCAGTGGACTACAGCCCGTTTCGTGTCCAGGGGTGTGGTGGGCATCCTGTACCCCACCGGCATCAGCTGCTTCACCGACGCCTCATCGATCAGGTCAGCTATGTCATCCAGAGCCTGAGCGATGATGCCGGCCCGCAGCTGCGGATACAGCAGCAGGCCGGCGTCATCCAACGCAAGGACAACGTCTGTGCCCCGCTCCCGTGCCACCTTCAACACCCGGCGTGTCTGCTCGATGATCTGTTCGTCAGGCCTCGGCTGCGCCATGTTCGGCCTCCCATTCGCCGCGCAGGAACGTGTACTGGAAACATTCACCGATCTGCGGCAGCGTCAACTTGTGCACGTCGTTGAGGGATGTAGCGGCCACCAGCTGGCCAGGGGTCCACTGTTCCATCAGTGTGTCACTGGTTTCTGCGACACGGGCGGGTACCAGCAGCTGGGGGTCGTGACTGGTGAACCCGTACCAGGCGCGTGCCGTAGAGGGCAGTGACACTGTGCTCGGAGACCCCTCGTCACGACCGTAGGTGTAGTTGCCTAAAGGCTGCCGGCTGCAGCTCAAGTTGAGCCCGTCACGGATCGCCACTTCGCAGGCGACACCGAGGCAGCAGAAGCCGCCCTTGTCCTTGCTGGCACCTCTGCGCAGTGTCCCGGTGGTTTGCGAGTACTTGCCGCTTTTCAGTGCGGATACCAACGCGCGGCGACGCTGATCTTGAAGTTCCATTTCGGCGGCTGCTTGTTCCAGCCGCTTCTGGGCGTGGGCTTCCATCGCCTCGTCCAGCTCAGCTCCAAAGTTCTGCTTTCTTCCACCTTCCATGTACCTCACTGTACCTCATTGTCCTTTTACGTCAACCCGTGTACTTGTTCCCGGCCCAGTGTAGCCACGATGTAGTTTCTCAAAAACGTTCATCGATGGATTTTCCAATCCTACACTGG
>Ga0209486_10000148_pt1 | contig 33287 bp, 29 predicted proteins | sample NCCompost_FD_187518 | JGI IMG/M metagenome (GOLD analysis project Ga0209486, IMG submission 187518) | Agricultural soil microbial communities from Utah to study Nitrogen management - NC Compost (SPAdes) (version 2) | ecosystem: Environmental > Terrestrial > Soil > Agricultural land | place...
CTTGAGCTGGCGCGGACGATTGAACCTGAGTTTCAGGTGCGGTCGGTTGCCAGTATTGAGGCGAAGCTTGCTACTACCTCTCCGAATCACCGTTAGTGCTGCGCGACTGCATGTGCTTGTCGAAACCGATGTAGATCCGCGCGTTTGCTGTCTGGGCCAGTTCGCGAAGCGTGTCCAGTTCCCGCAAACAACTATCTGATGACGCAGGAAGCCTTCAAAAAGTTCCGATTCCGCTCCCTCTTACGACATTGAAACGTGTTTAGCCGATCTTGAGAGTATCCGCAACTATTACAACTTCGAACAATGGATCATCGGCGGTCACTCGTGGGGCGCTGCTGCGGGAGTTTTTCGGTCAAGCCGTCAGCGCCAGAGCTCATTTCTAAACCATCTGTTAGATCTGTGTTGACAACCTTGGTGTGGGCGCATAGGGTCTACGCGCTCGTTTACTCCCAAAACTGAGGTTCCCTGCTTATGTCTGGATCTTCTTCTAATGTACCTACGCAAATCAGTTTGTTCGTTGCTCTTGCCATATTGTCATTGTCAATAGCATGCCAGACACAGACGGTTGCCGATACGCGCGCTGCAGATGAAACCACTTTGAGAAATCTTGATGCGGAGTGGTCCAAGGCTGCTGGCGCGAAGGACATCGATAAAACCGTATCCTTTTATTCTGATGACGCCCTGGTGATGCCTTCGAATAGTCCGGTGTTACAGGGCAAAGCGGCAGCGCAAGCCATGTGGCAGGCAATGTTTAGCATGCCGGGGTTTGGCGGTGGTTGGAAGGCGACAAGAGTGGAAGTAGCTCGCTCGGGCGATATCGGCTATGTGACCGGAACTTACGAAATCAATGAGACCGATGCCAGTGGCAAACAGAAGACCGACAAGGGAAAGTATTTAGAGGTATGGAAGAAACAGGCCGACGGTAGTTGGAAATGTGTGGCAGACATGTTCAATACAGACCTGCCGCCAACACCCCCTGCACCTGCGTCTGCTGAAACGAAATCGACCTCCACGAAGTAACTGGTTAACGGTCAGGATACGTGTTAGTTCTTCGCCGCGGCGCGTTCGCCGATTGCGTAGATCGCGTTCTCCCCACGCACGATCAGCATCCCTTGCGAGATCGCCGGCGTAGCCATCAGCGGTTGGCCCATTACGTTTCGCGATAACAACTCGTATTGTTTGCCCGCCTTAACTACAAAGACATCCCCGTCTTCGCTCGCGAGATACAGCTTTCCGTCCGCTGCGACTGGAGAAGCACTGAACGAGCTCGGTAGTCGCTGTTGGTAGATCAGTTCGCCGGTCTTCGCTTCATATGCGCTCAGAACTCCATTGTCAGCAAGGGTGTACATCAAGTCGCCGTAGATGATCGGCGTTGGCGTGTAAGGACTGCCTTTGCTCGAACGCCACACGATAAACTCGTTCTTTTCTTCGCCCGGCTTCAACGAGATGTCGCCAACCGCGCCGGGACGAAACGCATACATCGTGCGTCCCGGTGGATATCCGCCGGTAATAAAGATCAGATCGTGCGCGACGAGCGGCGCCTGCATCTTTACTTGCGTGTCGCTATCGGCGAAGCGCCAGAGTTCCTTGCCGGTCAGAGGATCGTAGCCGCGAATGTATCGTCCACCGTTGACGATCATTTCAGTGCGATTCGCGCCTTGATAGATCGTCGGCGTGGCCCACGACGTGATCTCGTTGCGTTCGACACGCCACGCTTGTTTGCCGTCCTTCAGGTTGAACGCGGCGATAAACGATTGCTTGTGACCATCTGCCTGAACGATCACGAGGTCACGATGGATGATCGGGCTGCTCGAGTGTCCCCAGGAGGACTCTTTGTCGTCCCAAAGTCCGGGATTCAGGATTCCGAGATCCTGTTTCCACAGCAGCTTGCCCTTCATGTCGTAACCGGCGAGACCTTCCGAACCGAACAGCGCCACGACGTAACGGCCGTCGGTAACCGGCGTCGAGTTGGCCTGCGTAGCTTTGACGTGTCGTTTCGCTCGCGGTATACCTTCGTAAGCCGTGTTGGACCAGAGGACCTTGCCATTGCGTTTATCCAGGGCATAAATCATCCAGGTGTGCTTGACGTCGTCGGTCGCGAGCCCGATGCCCCGGTCTTTCGCGACGAATGTCGGTTTAGGGTTACTACTAACGGCGGTGATCACGAAAATATGGTTGTCCCAAACGATCGGACTCGCATGAGACAGACCAGGGATGTTCGTCTTCCAGAGCACGTTGGTAGACTTTTCGACGTCCCAAGTGACGGGCGCTTTCGATCCCTCGGCCACGCCGGACGCATTCGGCCCACGGAACGACGGCCAGTTTTGCGCGTTTATTGTTATCGATGAGAGACTTAGGATTGAAACAAACAGCAGTGAAATTGTTAGACGACGATTCATATTTTTGAAGACTCGTTTCCGCAACGCAAAGTTCTAGTTTTTGGGCGCCACATTATACAGGATGATGTCTGGAGAGTTGTTAACTCGCAGCGCGATCTGGATTTCATTTGTCGCTTACGCTATCGGGTGTATCGTCTTCGCGACTGCGCGGCCGATGAAGTGGGTGCGGCTGGCCTGGACCATCGGCTGCGCTGCCCTTGTCGCACATTTCATTTTCGCGTTTCATTACTACCACGCGTGGAGTCATGAATCCGCCTATGTCGATACTGCTCGCCAAACGGCAGAGGTGATGGCTATTAACTGGGGCGGCGGCTTGTTTATAAACTACGCGGTCGGCGCTCTATGGATCACAGACGTCGCGTGGTGGTGGTTAGGCGGCGTGAACTCATATAGTCGACGGCCGTGGTGGCTAACGTTGCTGTGGCACGGTTTTTTGATCTTCATCATCTTCAATGCGACGGTTGTCTTTAAACACGGCTGGATACGATGGATCGGACTGCTGATTTGTTTGATTTTGTGTTTGAGCTGGTTCCTTATTAGTCGCCGGCGGAATGAATTCATTAAGCACTGAAATACGCCAACCTCCTCTTGCCCTTCCGTTTTATTACGGCTGGGTGCACGTGTTTATCGCCGCGTTGGCGATGGTCGGAACGCTGCCTGGTCGGACACAGGGACTCGGGTTGATCACGGAACCGCTCCTCAGAGATCTACAAATCGATCGCGTCTACTTCGCGCGCATAAATCTTTGGGCCACCTTGATTGGTGCGCTGTTTTCCATCGGCGTCGGCCGTCTGATCGATCGCTTTGGCAGCAGGATCGTGCTGACGGTCGTTGCCGTTTCATTAGCTTTTGTTGTCTTGGGAATGAGTGCGGCAAGTAATGTCGCTGCGATTGCGGTCCTGATCACGCTCACGCGTGGACTCGGGCAGAGCGCGCTGTCGGTCGTCAGCATTACGATGGTTGGGCAATGGTTTGTGCGCCGGCTCAACATTGCGATGGCCGTTTATACAATCGCCTTGAGCATCGGGTTCATGCTGGCGTTTCCGTTGATAGGAGCGATCGTTTTGTCGTATGGCTGGCGCACGGCGTGGTGGCTCGTCGGTGTTGCACTGCTCGTTGGGCTTGCACCGCTTGGGTTATTGCTGGTGCGTCGATCGCCTGAGTCGTGCGCTATCGATCCGGATGGCGAGTCACACTCGGCCAAACAGAGTGATCACGTTCCTACCGATTACACGCTTCGCGAAGCCTTATTAACTCCGAGCTTTTGGGTGTTTGGAATATCGAGTGCGGTCTACGGATTGATCGCGTCGGGTATCGCACTTTTCAACGAATCGATTCTGGCTGAACGCCGGTTTGACGCTTCGACTTATCATCGCAGCCTGATTATCGTTGCGTTAACCTCGCTAGTGGGAAACTTCCTCGGTGGTTGGATCGCCTCGAAGTGGAAGATGAACCGTTTGCTTTCGTTGGCCATGGTATTGTTGGGGGGCTCGCTTGTCGCGCTACCGCACGTCTCGACTCAAACGCATGTCGCAATCTATGCGGCGGTGATGGGACTATCCGGCGGATTCGTGATCGTGATCTTTTTTAGTTTCTGGAGCGCAGCTTACGGTCGCAAACATCTTGGCAAAATACAGGGCGTGGCCCAGGCGCTGACCGTAATCGCCTCCGCCCTTGGGCCTCTCATCCTCGCCGAAACTGTCAGCCGTACGGGATCGTATGCGTCGATTTTTTACGTGTTGACGGCGGTCGTGATGGTGCTGGCGACGCTTGCCTGGTTTGTGAAAGTGCCGGCATTAGGATTTTTTGAATCCGATTTGTCTGCTTGAAGAAACTGGTTTCTGTGTCAGTTTTTTCAGTTCATCAAACACAATCCTGAAGTATTTGTCGTGCGTGGAAAGTTTTCTGATGACGGCGGCGAACTTACGATTGAGTTCTTCGTTCGTTTCGAGCATCTGTCTCAGACGCACAAAAGCGCGCATGATCGCGATGTTGACTCCGATTGCTTGTTCGCTGTTCAAGACACTGGACAACATCGCGACACCTTGCTCAGTGAACGCGTGTGGCAGATATCGCCGACCACCGTGTCCCGAACTTGAGGTTGCAAATTGCAACCTCAAGTTTGAGATCACAGATTGTGATCTCAAAGATTCGGCTTCTTCTTTCGTCAGACGGAACATGAAGTCTTCCGGAAACCGTTGCTTGTTGCGCGTAACCTGTTGATTCAGTCGTTTGGTAGAAACGCCATACAGCTCCGCAAGATCCACATCAATCATCACCTTCAGACCACGAATCAAATAGATCTTGCGCTCGATGACCTCAACGGATACCGATAGACTGGTTGTTGTGAGTTTAGTTTTGTGAGGCATAACTTTGGTCCGCTTTGTTGAGGGGTGCTCGCGCACTATAACACAACCTGACAAGGCTGTTGTGACTAGCCTGGCCCAAAGGAATCAATAAACTGTCCATCTAAACTGATTTCGACAAAGAACGATCATCGGTAGTATATTACCTGCCCTAAACGCGTCATCGCTTCACGAGGCTAGTGACTAATAAACAAGCATCCTATCTATTGACTCTCGCCGTCCTGTTTGGATTGATCCATTGGACCAGTGCTCCAATCGCCGCGCAGACTCCCAAAACAGCCGAGGATTACAACAACCGTGGCCTCAATCGACAGAATCGCGGCGATCTTGACGGCGCAATTGCCGACTACACGACAGCACTCACTCTGAAAGCAATACCTGTCGTACGAGCGACTGCTTATAACAATCGCGCCAACGCCCATATGGCGAAGAACAACCTCGCGGCGGCAATTGATGACTACAGTCGCGCTATCGAGCTGCAACCTAACAATTTTGAGAATTATTTCAACCGCGGTATTGCGTTATACAACAAGCGAGACCTAAACGCCGCTCTTGCTGACTTCAGCAAAGCCATCGAGCTCGAACCGAAGCTCTCCGAGGCCTATAACGAACGCGGGAATGTGCGCAGCGAAAAGGGTGATCTCGAAGCAGCCCTCGCGGATTATTCACGCGCGATCGCCCTCGCCCCGAAGACCGCGTCTTACTATTACAACCGCGGAACGGCACTGCAAAACCATAAGCAAACGGCTGCCGCCATCAAGGATTTTTCCGAAGCGCTGAGGATAAATTCCGAGTTCTTCAGAGCGAACATTAGTCGCGCTGTTTCACTATTGGAAGCAGGAGACCTGGACGGAGCTATCGCGGACTACACTCGCGCACTTGAGTTTGAACCAACTGATGCGTCGATTTATTACGAGCGAGGTCTGGCACGGCAAAAGAAGAAGGATCTGGAAGGCGCCCTCGCTGACTATAGCAAGACCATCGAAATCGAGCAGACTCATGCGTTAGCGTTCGCGAATCGCGGTGTCGTCAAGGTGCTGTTGAAAAAGTCAGACGCTGCGGCGGATTTCGAAACAGCGTTCCGCCTGAATCCGTCGTTGAAAGCGCGTTACGGAGAGTTTTATGAAAAACGTCGCCAACCGTGAGCATAAAATCTTCGCGAAGATGTCGATTTCGCCCGTTGCCGTTCGACTTGCTATTGAAAGGTCGAATTCTGCTTAAAGTAAGGACACGAAAAGATGAGCAATGTACGACTACTCGTTGGCACCCGAAAGGGCGCATTTATTCTGAGTTCCGACGGAAAACGCGAAAAGTGGAACGTGAGTGGGCCGCATTTCGCCGGCTGGGAGATTTATCACCTGAAGGGTTCCTCCGCGGATCCCAACCGTCTTTACGCGTCGCAAAGCAGCGGCTGGTTTGGACAGATTATTCAACGCTCGGACGACGGCGGCAAAACGTGGTTCCAACCCGGTACGCCTGCCGGCACGCCGATGACTACGCCTGAGGGTATGCCAATGGGCGAGAGCAATAAGTTTGTGTACGACACGTCGGTTGAGACAGGCAAACCGCTCCTGACGCATCAGTGGTACGACGGCACTCCGCATCCATGGGAGTTCAAGCGAGTATGGCACCTCGAACCGTCACTCCACGATCCAGACACTGTTTACGCAGGCGTTGAAGACGCCGCGCTCTTTCGCTCGACAAACGGTGGTCAGACGTGGGAAGAACTTTCCGGTCTGCGCGGACACGGCACCGGATCGCAGTGGCAGCCCGGCGCGGGTGGCATGTGCCTGCACACCATCTTGTTGGATCCCGCGAATCGCGACAGGATCGTTATTGCAATCTCCGCGGCGGGTGCGTTTCGCACCGACGACGGCGGCGCGACGTGGAAACCGGTCAATCGCGGTCTGCATTCGCAGTACATTCCGGATCCGACGGCGGAGATCGGCCACTGCGTTCATCACATCGCGATGAATCCCTCGCGTCCTAACATTCTCTTCATGCAGAAACATTGGGACGTAATGCGTAGCGACGATGCCGGCGATTCGTGGCGCGAAGTCAGCGGCAACCTCCCGAGCGATTTTGGTTTTGTGGTCGATGTGCACGCACACGAACCTGAAACGATCTACGTCGTACCGATCAAGAGCGACAGCGAACACTATCCGCCAGACGGTAAGCTCCGCGTGTACCGCAGTCGCAGCGGCGGTAACGAATGGGAGGCGCTAACGAACGGTTTGCCTCAAGAGAACTGTTACGTGAACGTGTTGCGAGATGCGATGTCGGTCGATTCACTTGATTCGTGCGGCCTGTACTTCGGAACTACCGGCGGGCAGGTGTACGGATCAGCCGATGCCGGTGATACCTGGGCGCCGATCGTTCGCGATCTTCCGCCGGTGCTTTCAGTGGAGGTCCAGACGCTGAAATGATTGTTGTTGTTCTACCCGCGCATTTGCGAGCGCTTGCGGGCGTCAAGGGCGATGTGGAAGTCGAGGTTGATGGTCCAGTCACACGACGGTCGATCCTTGATGCAGTCGAAGCACGATATCCGATGCTTCGTGGTACCATTCGTGACCACGTCGCAGGCGAGCGACGCCCGCTGTTAAGGTTCTTCGCCTGCGGCGAAGACGTAACGCACGATTCCCCAGATGCCCCTTTACCGCAGCCGATCGCTTCCGGCTCCGAGCCGTTTTACATCATCGGCGCCATCGCCGGCGGCTAATTAACGGTCCCTTCGCAACTTTTCGTGAATGAGGTTAGTCAGAATGTCCCATGTTCATGTAAGCACGCTCGTTCTTGTTCTGTGTCTGCTTGCGTCTTCAAGTGCGTGTCAGAATCAAGCGACGGGCGACGCGCGTAGCGCGGATGAAGCTGCGTTGAAAAGCCTTGACGACGAGTGGTCCAGGGCCATTGGTTCCAGGGACGTTGAGAAAACGATCTCTTACTATTCCGACGATGCGATGTTGATGCTGCCGAATATTCCGACCTTGACCGGTAAAGAACCGATCCGCGGTCTTTGGAAAAGCATGTTTGATTCGCCAACGTTTTCTGGTGGCTGGAAAACCACCACAGTGGAAGTTGCGCGATCGGGAGATCTTGCCTACATAAACGGAACTTATGAGTTCACCGAGCAGGACGAAACCGGCAAACCGATAACGGACAAGGGTAAGTATGTGAAGGTCTTGAGAAAGCACACGGATGGTAGCTGGAAGTGCATCGCCGATATGTTCAACTCCGATTTGCCGGCTGGTGCGTCCCCTCAGGAGAGACCCACGCGTTAAGCAACTGTCGAAATCGTCGGTCGCCATTCGACTTACTATTGAAGGAGTCGAAAAACTATGACAACAAGCAATACAAACACAATCAAACTTTATCGAGTGGTGAAGGCGCCACCGGAGCGGGTTTACCGAGCATTTCTTGATCCGAGTGCAATCGCGAAATGGCTTCCGCCAAACGGCTTCACATGCCAGGTACATCATCTCGAGGCAACCGTCGGCGGCACTTACAAGATGTCGTTCACAAATTTCAGCACGGGCAACAGTCATTCGTTTGGTGGCGAATACCTGGAGTTGAAGCCGAACGAACGCATCCGTCACACCGACAGATTCGACGATCCGAATCTGCCGGGCGAGCTAATAACGACGGTCACCTTGAAACAAGTGTCTGTCGGCACTGAATTGAACATTATCCAGGAGGGAGTGCCGGCCGCGATACCCGCGGAGGCGTGTTATCTCGGTTGGCAGGAATCGCTAACGCTGCTGGTCCAACTCGTCGAACCCGAAATTCCGGACGCGGGTTGAAACTAAATTCTCATTTCAGTGGCAGCCGATTAGCAATGAAGTCCGCTACTCGGCTTGCCGCTGGTGGGTCGAGGTTTGAAAGCACCGCGATCACGTAACCTGGACCAGGACAGATTTTTAGTTCGCCGTTCATTCCTGGCGCGCCGCCGCCGTGCCCGAAACATCTTGTGCCGCTAATCATCGCATCCTGGAATCCGTAAGCGTACTTACCACCACCCGGTGTCTCAGTTTTCCCGGTCGTCAGCATTTCCGTGTACTGCGCGTTCAGCAGTTTGTGTGTTTGCAGCGCGGTCGCAAATTTAAATAGATCTTCTACGGTTGAATAGCCACCGCCAGCCGAGGTTCCGCGGTAGGGTAGAGTGTCAGTGTTGGGACGCAAGCTGGGGCTGTCGAATCGCGTGTAACCGATGCTGCGATCGGCGACGATTTGATCTTCAGGATCGGAAGCCGTTCCAGTCATTCCTGCCGGTTTGAAGATGTGATCACGTACGTAGTCGTAATAACTTTGGCCGCTAACTTTTTCTATCAGCACTCCCAGCAGAAGAAAACCGTAGTTGCTGTACTGCCAACGAGCGCCCGGCTCATGTCCGAGCGCACGAGTGCCATAGAGCTTCACATAATCCTGCAGCGTTTTTAGTTCAAGACGATTCTTGTCGAAGTCTGGGCCAAAGATGTCGCCGGTGCCTCCGGTGTGCGAGAGGAGTTGTTCGATTGTCACTTTCGATGCAACGTCTTTGTTTGGGTAATCGGTGAGATAGTTGCCGAAGGGCGCTTTGAGATCGAGTTTCCCGCTCTGCACGAGTTGGAGCGTTGCAACAGCGGTGAACATCTTGTTCATGGATCCGATTCGAAAGCGGGTCTTCAAAGTGTTTGGAGTTTTCTTTTCGCGGTCTCCAAGGCCATATGCTTCAGCGAAAAGAGTCTTGCCGTTTTTTGCTAGCAATACCGCACCGGAAAACCGATCGGCCGCTGCGACTTCATCCATCTTCTTTCGGAGGGCAGCAGTCAGTTCGCTCTCGCTCAGATGAGGAAGAGCGAATTCTGCGGGACGCGCAGTGACCTGCAAAGCGAGTCTGGTAATTTGATGTGGCTCCGCGGCGTCGACCTCAACCGTAAAACGTGCAAATTGATCCGAAGCCCGTTCCTGAACCAGGGCCACGAGCTTTGTCGGCGTTGACTCCTCGACTTTCTTCATATCGAAACCGCCGGACATTTCTCGGAAACCCATTTCGCGCTCGGCCCGATCGAGTCGGCTCGGGGCATTCTTGCGCAGAAACTCTTTATGTTTCTCGGCATCTCCAGCGTTGAAAACTTCTAACCAGGCTTTTGCCTGTTTGCCCGCCGGTGTATCGGGAAACTGAGTTTGCGCAACGCAGGCGGGGGCAATGAACAATAGAACTGCGGTGGTTAATAGCGAATAGATTTTGTGCTTCATAATTTTTAGCTTTCGTTTCGTTGCATGGCACGTTCGATGCGACGGTCCGGGATTAGCCAGATTAGTGCTATGAGAACGTAGAGTGCCTGGGCAATCCATTTCACCCCGAACGTAGAAATAATCGCAAGCATGTATACGATGGGAGATAGCTTGCCCTTCCAGTCACCGCCGACGGCGGACTTCAGGACTGACGTTGGGCCCTCAGTTGCGATGATCGTCTGTTGCAGCACCCAGTAGGCGATAGCGGCCATTAAAAGAACCCCGCCGTAGAGGGCAGACGGCATCGCGCCGAAGTGATTCTCACCCATCCAACCTGTTGCGAAGGGAAAGAGCGAGAGCCAGAAGAGCAAGTGAAGGTTGGCCCACAGCACCGGGCCCGAGACTCTCTTTGAGGCCTGGAGCATGTGATGATGGTTGTTCCAGTAGATGCCGACATATACGAAACTCAATACGTAGCTCAGAAAGATCGGCACCAGAGGTCGCAAAGACTCCAGCGACTCACCATGCGGCACCTTCAGTTCGAGCACCATGATGGTGATGATTATCGCGATGACAGCATCGCTGAATGCTTCGAGACGACCTTTACCCATGCAGCCTCCCCGCGGTCTTTGACAATGAAGCTATTCGCATCGAAGAGTCCAAAATGAAGCAGGACCTCGCATTCCCGCGCTTCTCCCGACAAACTGGCTTTTTGCACGAAGAGTCTCTTTTCTCCGACTTATGTCTCTCGCAAAGACGCAAAGGCGCAAAGCGCTACCGCGTTTTTAAAGGATTTCTTTGCGCCTTTGCGTCTTTGCGGGAGACAGTCTTTCCGCAGATGTACTTTTCGTGCAAAGCTTCACAAACTCTAATTCGCCCCAGCTTGTTGCTTTTGCAACTCACGTCGAAAAGCCTGTTCCCTGTCAATGACATAGTCTTTGCAACCAGTTCGGTCGACGAACGCCGTCGTCACGCCGCTTTTGAAGCGTTCATACTTCCTTTCCAGATCGAAGTAACTTCCGTGAGCGCCGAGAAACAAGTCACAAGGCAGTGACTTCAAGACGCGGAAAGTCTTTTCGTAATCCTCGGCGATTTTTGGATACAGTTGGTTGCCGACAAGCTGGTAACCAGGGTTTACGTTTGGGCTACCTACGATTACGGCGCTGTACGTCTTTAACCCTTCCTGAATTCTCATGGTCCAGGTGGTGCAACCTTTCGTGTGCCCAGGCGTTAAATGTGCAATGAGTTCTGATCCCCCGAGCTTTACCGCATCGCCATCGTGCAATACACGATCAACTTTGGTTGGCTTGTAAAGCGTCTCCGCGTCGTTGCGATAATGAAAATCGGTCTTACCGCCAGACTCGACTGCCTCCACATCGGCGTCCATCACCATGTACTTCGCGCCAGTCAGTTGTTTTACTAAAGCGCTGCCGGCGTTGTGGTCCCAATGCGCATGGCTGATCAGTAGGATCTTGATATCGGTAAACTTGAACCCCAGCGATTCGACACTCGTGCGTATGAGTGGAACACTTGCTTCAAGATTGCTGTTGATAAGAATGTGACCTTCCGGTGTGGTAACCAAATAACTCGCGAGGCCTTTGCTTCCCACGTAATAAAGGTTGCCCGCGATGCGGAACGCAGGAAAGGGCTCGGTCCAGTCGTTCTGTGCACTGCCGCTGTTGTCGGGCAAGAGAGTACAACTAAAACAAACGACGAGCAGCAGACTTAACAAACCGCGCGTGCCTGACATCGTGTTGCTTGGGTCAGCGATTTTAGTCATTTCCTCTTAGCTGAGGTCTTCGATGAAGTCTGTTTTGACCGTGACTTCCTTTTGGCGTGTGGCTCTTTCGTGAGGTCTACTATCCGGTTGTTTCTGATTACATAAACTGGCGTGCCAGTTTTGAGTCCAAGTTCCAGAGCATTGCGTGCAGCTCGGCGCAAGGCCCTCAAGATATCCGCTGTTTTACGTGAATGTGAACTAACTGGGCTCATCAATTTACCCTCGGATTGGCACCTGTCGAAATCAACCGCGGAGTATTGCCTGAATTATCGTACCACCACCACTCGTCTACCAAGTGAACATAAGATTTCGAGCCGTTTGTTTCAATTCTAATTCGTGGTCCACTGATTTCGGAAACCAGTATACATTGCGCGAAGAGTTTGTTTGGAAGTTTGCGTTGACAGACGAAAATCGCGGCGCTACAGTGCTGGCCCACCCTCTAAAAACGAAGCGGGCCGGGTTGACGCTCAGATCGCAGCGCTCGAAGACCGACTTGCGTCCTGATATGAAACGTCGCTGATGTGGTTATCTGCGTCATCCGTGGCTAGAACAAGAAGGTTCTATTGGAAAGGGTGGCGTGCTGTATAATCAATAGCCCGGCAGGTACCTTAAGATGTCATCGAACTTAACTTATGAAGCCAAGAAACTCAGCATCGCTGACCGGATCAATTTGGTCGAGGAGATCTGGGACAGCATTGCGGAAGAGAATGGATGTTTTGAACTGAACGAGGCTCAGAAACAAGAACTCGACCGTCGTCTCGAATCTTTCCGCGTAAACCCCTCACGAGGCAGAACGTGGGAAGAGATTAAGTCTGAATTCCTTAACTCCAAGTAGTCCTCATGCAGATTCGTTTTCAGCCGGACGCTGAGGCTGAACTCCCCAAGCCCGTCTGTGGTATTCACTTCAACGCGAAGGCCGTGATATGGCTTTAATGCACCGCATTGACCAAACGCTAAGTGCTATTGTTGCAACCCCGCGTTTATATCCGACTGTTTATCGAAATCTTCGACGCGCGGTCTTGAGGCAATTTCCTTTGCCATCTTTTATGAAGCTAATGAGAATGAGATTGTCGTGTTTGCCGTGTACCACTCAAGACGTGATCCAGAACGACTGATATCTCGCTTCTGAATCACCAAGGCCGCCGCCCGTTCCTGCTTGCACTCTTACGCCCTGGCGTCACATTACGCTCAATCGTTTTAGCGAGTTGAACCTCCGCCGCAAGAAATCATGGCCTTACCTCGTTGACAATTCTGGGAAGAAAAAGACTTTCTCAGGCGTCTAATAGTTGATTCCCTCGATCCAACTAACCGCGGTTCAAAGGAAACGATTTTGAAACACACTATCGCCAGTGCCACAGTATTGCTTCTAGTATTAGCCGGGCTGTGGTCGTTCGTCTTCACCTCATGTCAACCGGGAAATGCCAACAATCCTGAGGCGCAGCAGTCGTTATTCACGCCCGCACCCGGTTCGCCGATTGCCGTCGCTGACGGACCGGGGAATGTCGTCTCCGGCGATGTAAACAACGATAAAAAGCTTGACCTCGTTCTGGCGAGCGAAAAAAGTCGCAGCATTACAGTCATGTTGGGTAAAGGCGACGGACAATTTACCGCAACGGCTAATACAACGACTGTGCCTGACAGTCCCGGAGACATGGCGCTCGGAGATGTGAACGCCGATGGCAAGCTTGATCTCGCAATCACTAATCATGACAGCTACGGCGTCATAATGCTCTTGGGAAATGGCAATGGTGGATTCACTATCGCCCCAAACTCTCCGATCGTGATGAAGGTTGGACAACATCCCCACACGCATGGCCTGGCCCTGGCAGACATGAACCGTGACAAAAAACTGGACCTCGTCACGGTCAACAACGCAGACAATGACGTATCGGTCGCTTGGGGCAATGGGGGTGGCGATTTCACGCTAGCCGCGGGATCGCCCTTCGCGGTTGGACCAAGCCCTTATCCGCTTGCGGTCGGCGACGTCAATGGTGACGGGCAACTCGACATTGTCGCCACTACCACCGCCACTGGTCCATCGAGAGCGCAACAACTGCCGCTGAGTCGCGCGCTGACGCTGCTTCTTGCCGACGGACGAGGAGGTTTTCGATCGACCCGGCTTCCACTGCGCACCGGTGAGCCCTGGTTTGCTGCCATCGGCGACCTCAATGGCGATCGTAAACCTGATATCGTTGCGAGTCATCATGAACTTAATCAGTTGACCGTCATGCTTGGCGACGGCGAAGGCGGATTCGTTGAAGCGACAGCGTCACCGTTCGATTTTGGAGGTCAGGTTTCCCACGCAGCCATAGCCGACGTGAACAATGATGGCAAGATAGATGTTGTTGCTGCTGGCGGCGACAGCATGCGCGTGATCCTCGGTGATGGACGAGGCGGCTTCGCAACGGGTCCGGCGACACGAACTGGACGAGGTACCTGGCGGTTCGACCGGGGCGACTTTAACGGAGATGGAAAGATCGATGTGGTCGCGAGCAGTAGTGAAAGCAACACTGTGAGTGTGTTACTGGGTAGGTAAACTTCCAGGTCCTAGTGTTCCGCTCCGTCAATAAATCGACTGATCGCGCCGACGACTTTTGAAACCACCTCACGATCCGTGGGGAAGTAGTGCGTATGACTCGGCAGCAGCACTAAGTGCGCGCCGGGAATGAGCGACGCAAGCAGTCGTCCTTCATCGGCACTCACTGCCATATCATCGCGGCAATGGACCACGAGTGTCGGCAGCCTCAACTGTCGAAACAACTCCTGCCCGTCGCCTCGCGCATGACACGACTCGTGATAACGCGCGGCGGTTTCGGGGTCAGCCGAGGCACGCTGAATCTCGTTGAAGTGCGCGATTAACTTCGGATCGGCGTCGGGTTGGAAAAACAAGCTGGTGAAAACCTGCCGGAACCGCGGCGTGTCGCGACCCCAACCTTTTCGTATCAGCGTAACGAGTGCTTCATCTTCCTCAGCATCGTATCCCGGTCGAGCTCGCGCGCCGCGACAGTAGGCGCCATACAGAACGAGGTGCGTGATCTGCTCAGGATGGTGAAGGGCATAGGTTGCTGCCGTCCATCCTCCTTCCGATATTCCAAGCAGGATCGCCTTTTCTGCTCCAACAGCTTTCAACACTGCATCGAGATCAATCTGACGAGTGTCTTCGGTAAACTCACCAGCGTAGTTATCTGACAGTCCCGTTCCTCGACCGTCATAACGAACGACAGTAAAGCGTGCCGCTAACTGTTCCCAAAAGTGCCTAAGATCGGGCCACTCCCACTCCATCTCAAGATGCGTAAAGTGGCCCAACACTCGCACGAGCAGTGGACCATTTCCGATAACTGAATAAGCGAGATGGACACCGTCCGAAGTGGTGCAGAATTGAATGTCCTGCTGTTTTGCGGATGTGCGCGGCGCCGTGGCAATTATCTTTGTTGGGGCGTCAAAGCTTGAAGACGCCGCGATCTGTCGCAGCGCGTTCGCCAACTCCCTTCCATTCTGAAAGCGTCGAACCGGATCAACCTCGAGACACCGTTCAACAACCGCGAAGAGTTGCTCCGGCAAATCACTTCGCACCTCGCGCAGCGCCCGATGCGATCCATTCATGATCGCGGACAGCACTGCGCCAAGTCCGTCACCTTTAAACGGACGTTCTCCCGTTAACAGTTCGTAAGCGACGATACCGAATGAGAAGACATCCGAGGCCGGACCGAGTTCACCACCACTAGCTTGTTCCGGTGACATGTAGGCGATCGTTCCAACCGTACCCGCAGTCAGAATCACATCACGATCGAAATCACGAAACTTTGCGAGACCGAAGTCGACAACCTTGATGTGGCCCTCATTCGACACCAGTACATTCGATGGTTTGAGGTCACGATGAACGATTCCCTGATCGTGCGCCGAGCCGAGCGCTTCCGCCACCGGTAAGGCGATTCGTTGAAAATCCCCAGTCGAAAGCGGGCGTGAGAACAACGCTTCGTTCAAAGGTTTCCCATTGATCCACTCGAGAACAAGGAAGGGAGCATTATTAACTTCGTCGATGTCGTGGATTGTTACGATGTTTGGATGACTCAAAGCTGCGAGTGATCTGGCTTCGCGTCGAAGGCGTTCGTGAAGTTCGCGGTCGTAATCACCAACCTGGGTTACAAACTTCAGCGCGACATCACGACCGAGTTTCACATCGTGCGCCCGGTACACGACGCCCATCCCACCCTGGCCTGCGTTTCCCAAGACGCGAAAACGCCGAAACAGCTCGCCCGTCTGAAGAATCATAAAGCCCCTCGGTTCACTGTCCGATGCCGGTTTTCAGCTTCGTCTAAATATAAGTTTTCGGAGCGAGAATAGCACGGAGCTATTTCGCGACAACCGTCAGCACAGCTTCGCTGCCACTGAATATCCCTGCTACACAGCCGGTCATCAGTGTCGCAAGCGTAGCGGCGAGCAGCGCGCGCAGTCCGAGGCTGGCGAGGTCGTCGCGGCGCGAAGGTGCGAGAGCGGCGGTGCCGCCGACGAAGATGGCCATCGCTGCGACGTGGGCGAAGCCGCAGAGTGCATAACTCATGATCACAACCGTGCGCGGATTTGTGACCTGACCGCTGGAGATTGCCTGGGCCAGGTGGTTGTACGAGAAGACCTCAGTCAGTATCACTCGCTCGCCCAACAACCGCGCCGCGATCGGAACATCACTCGTTTGCAGTCCGAGCAGAAAGGCGAACGGATAAAAGAGCCAACCCAACACGTGCACGATTGAGAGCGGTTCGGCCATTCCGAACCATGAACTGATCACGCCGAGTAGTTTGTCGAGTAACGCAACAATCCCGAGTATCGCAATGATCAGTGCACAGATGCCCGCGGCGAGTCTCAAGCCATCCATCGCGCCTGCGATGATCGCGCCGATCAAGTTCTTCGATCGCGTCGACTCATCTTCCGCGGGAACGGCAGCAAGCGTCTCGGGTGTTTCAGTCTCAGGAATGATCAGCTTCGATACGACAACACATGCCGGGATCGCGAGTATCGACGCCGAGATCAAGTGTCCGGCGATCGTCGGAAACACCGGCGTCAGAAACGCGACGTAAACTCCGAGCACACTCGAAGCGACTGTGGCCATGCCCGTTGTTAAGATCAGTAACAACTCCGAGCGCGTCATCCGCTCGATATAAGGCCGGACCACGAGCGCCGATTCAATTCCGACAAAGATGTTCGCAGCACTCGACAGCGACTCCGCACCGCTGATCTTCATCGTGCGATGAAAGAGCCGGGCGAAGAGGCGCACGAACACCTGCAAGACTCGCAGGTGATAAAGCATGGCGGTGAAGGCGGCAAAGAAGATGACGACCGGAAGGACTTGAAAGACGAGAATGAAACCGACGGAGCCCGTCTCTCCGGGACTGGCAGCGAGTGGTCCAAAGAGGAAGGTCGAACCGCTCTTCGACGCGTTGAGCAATACGACTACCGCATCGTTTAGCCATAGTAAAATGCGCTGCGAAACAGGCAGACGAAAGATGATTACGCCGATCGCGAGTTGCAGCGCGACGCCCCAGGCGATCGTCTTCCACGCAACTCGCCGCCGGTTACTCGAAAGTAACCACGCCACACCGGCAAAGACCACGAATCCCAGCAGGGAAACGGCGTGATTAATCATCTTCCTTGGTCCTCTTAGTCTTCGGAAAGCAGGGGCCGTAAGATACGAGATGCATGGACCGCGAGGCAAACGTTAATTTCACGAGCCGCCGGGCGTTAACGTAAAAGGTGTCACATGAAACTCATCAAACTCTTCCTGATCGCGCTAATTGCCTGGGCGCTCGGCATTGCGTTCATCTCCGCGACGCTTTACTTCAGTAATGGCGGGGTTGACTTCACCGTTACCGATCTCATGGGGTTCGGTGTAATGGCCATCGTAGCCTCAGGGCTCTTGATGTTGGTTCTGTATTTGCCAAGTCTTTACTGGCTAAAGCGACGTCGCGGTGGGGTTAAGCCACAGATTAGTTTTATGCTGCTTACCGGCGTTCTTTGTAATCTTCCGGTGTTCATCACCCTCGTGCTGTTGATCAATAGAAAGATGGTCCTGAGTGAAGCCTTGGGCTTTATCGCGACGTTCCTGATTATCGGTTCGGTGTTTGGATTCGGATTCACTTTGGTCCATCGTGAGGCAGACTCCTGATGTTCACAGTTTAGATGCGATTCTTTCTGCGGCTTGGTTTGATGGCATGACCGCGTGCACTTCAAAGCTAACAATATCGCTCCAGTTCGCCATCCATTGGTCCAACAGACCGGGATCGTCCGTCTCCATCAGTTGAAAACACGTTTCGAACTTCTCGTCGACCCAACTCGAAATGTACCTCAATCCTTCAGGCGCGAGACGGCCGTAATCACGGAAGCGTCGATAGACCGGTAACGGATCCTGGTTTCTGAAGTGCTCTACAATCATGTATTGCATAATGGTTCATACTAAAGGCACAGTCTAGACACCCACGCGTTTCAGCAACTCATTCCAACGCGGATCACTCTTCAGAGAATCAAGTAACGTCTCCAGTCGCAGCACTCCCATATACTGGCTGCGTTGCTGGAAGGATTTTTCCAACCATCCAAACGCCTCGTTCTTCTGATCAAGACCCGCATAGGCAACAGCCAGATCGCGGCCGTCAGCGTTCTGTTTGTCGTACCTATCAAGGAGTTCCTTGATCACGGATTGGGCTTCCGCTCGTTTACCCATCCGGCCGTAAACATGGGCCAACAATGCCAGCGACGCGTTCGCGCGGCGGTTTAACTCAACACCCTTTTGCGCTTCAGCCAACGCTTCGTCGTAGCGCTGTTGTTTAATGAATACCATCGCGAGTGTGTGATGCGCGGCCCAGAAGTTGGGCTCCAGATCCTGGATCTTCTTACAGAGACCTTCGGTCTCCTCGAGATTGCCGCGATCGAGCTGTATTTCGGCAATGTTGTTGAGTATGACTAGCGACAATGGATCGATTCCGTTTGCCTCGTTCATCTGCTGCCATGCTTCGTCGTTACGACCCATGGCGCGAAGCAAGCGGCCGTACCAGTGATGAGCAATCGCGTAGTTCGGGTTGAGATCGAGTGCGCGTTTATACTCAGCTTCAGCTTCTGCTGTACGCCATTCGAAGTGGTTGAGGATGCCGAGCGTCGCATGAGGTTCGGCGAGCTCGGCGTCCAGCTGCGTCGCTTTCAAAGCATTCGATCTCGCCAGCGGGAGATTCTCCTGCCAACGTCCTCCTGCGTACGTTGCAAGGATCGCATAACAGTCGGCGAGTCCGGCGTAAGCCAGGGCGAATCCAGGATCCTTCTGCACAGCGGCAGTGAACTGCTCGATACCCTTTTCAACACTGTCGGCAGTGCGTTTGTTCCAGTAGTAGCGGCCTTTCAAATAGTGCTTATAGGCTTCGTTGTCAGTGGTGTAGCGTTTGGTTAACCCGGTGGATTCTTCACCCGATAGTTTCAACTGTAACTTCTGACTGATCGCAGTTGCGATTTCGCGCTGCGTCATCATGAGCTCCGACATCTTGCGTTCAAACTGTTCGCCCCAGAGCAAACGGTTGTTTCGCGCGTCGATCAGCTCAACGCTGATCATGAGGTTTTCATCGCGTTGGACCATGCGGCCTGACAAGACTGCGTCGACACCCAACTCAGAAGCGATCTTCTGGACGTCTACTTCTTTTCCCTTGTAACGCATCACTGAACTGGTAGGACTGACTTTGAGATTCGGCAGTTGCGAGAGGCGATAGATCAGCGATTCGGCGAGTCCGTCAGAGAGATACTCTGAATCTGTATTTCCGCTGCGATCCGCAAAAGGCAAAACGGCGATCGACGCGATCGTGTTCTCTCGGGTACCGGCAAGGAAATACGCGCCTAATGCCAGCGCGACGACGATTGCGCCGCCAACGGCCAGCAATAGTTTCGCGTGTGCAGGTTTCGTAAGCGGGCGAGTTTGCGAAGGTAAGTGCTGGCTCGGGAGCGCAGTTGTCGGACCGGTTGTGCGGCTGACGCCTTCGTTAGTTTGGGGAGAAAAATTGCGTGTGGTTGATTCACTCGATGGCGTGGTCGAATCAAATATCGCGGTCGTGTTTTCCGAATCCGCGAGTGGGCCAGTGATCAGAGGTGCGCCGTCAACTCGGCAAAAAGCCAGGGCGTTGTCATTTTCGATCCGGTTACATTGGGGGCAGCGTTTCATCTTAAAGCGTCCTGCGATTGAACGCAGCGTTTTCGACGTGTTCGCGCCGGGGATAGTGCAACAACTGTCCTGCGCCGGCGATCAGCATCGGAACGTAAAAATAGGGATTGCCAGTCACGAAGAAATCCAGTAGACCCAGCAGCGCACCGACTTCGGCTATGGCCCATGTGACTACGTATGCTTGCTGGACCATTGGTACCTGCTGTTGTTCTACGGCCCGATTTACTAACTTGCTCTTAAGCAGCAAAGAGATCAGGACTGTTGATAACGCGACTATGATTAATGTTAGCGAGAGGGTGTTGTTTGGAGTGGCGTTTTCGTTTTGTCCAACGAAGATTGTAAACACGAAATACATGACCACCGATAAGACAAACGCCAACCAAAGTATCCGCATGGTACGTATTCTGAGCTCGATCTTTTCCTGCTGATTGCTTTGATCTGGTTGTGTGTCCATAGTGTGTGAGCAGTGTAAGCAACGGGGGTTGTTGTCGTAAAGGTACGTAATGGTCCGAAGCCGAAGATTTTTGCGGGTTGGCGTTGTTGTTGCGGTAGTGCTGGTCTCGTGGTTCATTCTGGCTCTGAATTGTCCGAGTGCGGGGATAGCAATCACGGGCAAAGCATGGCAGCTTCACCGCCTCAAAAATCGAACCGCAATACCGCAAGCTGCCGACTTCGACGAGAGAATCACGCTCGAGGCGTTGCTTCAGCGCGGTGATGATAGTAGTCGTTGGTCCACCGCCCGCGCCGCCCGCGTTCAAGGTTTCGTGGTTGATGTCGCGCATGCTGGTACGGAGGCGGCGAACTGTTTCAATCCCTGCCGGCGTGACATCCACATACTGATTGCGAACCGCAAAGAAGCGCCGAAGAGCGAACAAGTCGTTCTCGAGGTTACGCCGAAGTTGCGCGACTGGGCCGCCACTCAGGGAATCGACTGGTCCGAACAGACTTTAAAGGCGCAATTGATCGGCCGCTGGTGTGAATTCGAAGGCTGGCTCTACTTCGACGCCGGCCACGCCGAAGAGTCGGAAAACATTGCTCCCGGCAATCCTGAAAATTGGCGCGGCACCTCGTGGGAAGTTCATCCGATCACGAAGATCACCATGATCAGGTAAGCGTCTACTCCTTATCCAGGAATCGAGTTGTATTTTCGGTAACGCTCGGTGGTTGCGCGAGTTCGTTTGTGCGCACCTGGTTACGGCCGACGCCAGGAATCGGGACGTTGATTGGTGGAGGTAGTGCGTTGCGCGTCGGGGTTGGACCCAGGACGGTTGCTTGCGAGGAAGGCAGGCTCGCCCGCGCATGCGTCTCTTTGAAGAGCCGCGCGTAAAGCATCCATGCGAGAGAAATAAAAAACAGGATGAAGGGAACAGCCATCGGCCCGGGCTCTTCCGCCGCGAGACTAAACACAAGGAAAATTGGAAAGAGCACGGCGCTGAAGAACATCATCTTCGCCGCCCGTCGAATGCTCTTGCGCCGCGGCGACGTTGGTTCCACCTGTGCTTCGTCGCGCCGCATTAAAGGAACGCGCCCATGGACAAGCCAGTCCGCCAACCCGGTCAGTGCGAGCCCGCACCGCGAACAGAACCTCATCTCTTCCGAGACCTGCTGCTGACCACAATTAGGACAATACATAAGCCTTCAAGGTAAGCGATTTTAGCCGAACCGAACAGAGTACGGTAACAGACTCGGTAATGTTCGGATTTACTCCATCTGTCACGCTGGATCTCTCGATCTCCCAACGGCGCTCGTTTGGCCACGGATTTGATAGCATTAACAGCATGGAAAAGCACGAAGCTTGTGAGACGCATGTTGGTGGCGATTATATGAGTGAGGAGGAGATCGACTACAACCTCATGGGATCGTTTCCTGCGAGCGATCCTCCGTCATGGACGCTTGGCGTCAGACCGCACAAGACTTCTTGCGACGAATTTGAAGGTGAGAAACCTTCACCCTACGATCCCTCGCATCGAAACGAGCCCGCGGACTGATTCAAACAAACGTCTCGTCCACGTAGCACCAGCGCCAGTTTTCACCGGGTTCGAATGATCGAATGACAGGATGCTGCGCCTCGTTAAAATGATGTCGCGCGTGACGGTTGGGAGATGAGTCGCAACAGCCGACGTGACCACACGTGAGACAAAGACGGAGGTGCAGCCAGGTAGAACCGATCCGCAAACAGTCTTCACAACCTTCAGCGCTTGGCGTGACCGGGCGTATCATTTTCAGGTGTGGATCCCGGCCAATCGTATCGTCGGAACTCATCGGCTTTCGTCTCGCTTTCCTATTTATTGGGTATAGGAATTGAATGATGAATCCATCATGAAACGCAAATCAGAAATGCCCGTGCTGGGCCAGGGAACATGGCGGATGGGTGAAGATGCTTCGCGACGGCAGACGGAAGTTGACGCGCTTCGCCTCGGCCTCGATCTCGGAATGAATCTGATCGACACGGCGGAGATGTATGGCGAAGGCGGGGCTGAAGAGGTTGTCGGCGCAGCGATCGCCGGGCGGCGTAACGAAGCTTTCGTCGTCAGTAAAGTTTACCCGCACAACGCGTCGCGACGCGGCGCGATCAAGGCATGTGAGCGAAGTTTGCGGCGATTGAAGACTGACTATATCGACGTTTACCTGCTGCACTGGCGTGGCGGCGTGCCGCTGTCCGAAACTCTCGAAGCGTTTCAGTCACTGAAAGAGAAGGGAAGTATTCTGGATTACGGTGTGAGTAATTTCGACGTCGACGATATGGAAGAAGCCTTTGCTTCGGAGGGTGGAGACGAGGTCGTCACGAATCAAGTGCTGTATAACCTGCTGCATCGCGGGATCGAGTGGGACCTGATCCCATGGTGTCGTGAACACCGCGTTCAGATCATGGCTTATTCACCGGTTGGAAATAGTGCTGCTGAGCAGCGGAAGTTATTTGGGAATCGCACGATCAAAGCGATTGCTGTTCGACACAACGTGACGCCTGCACAAGTGGCTTTAGCTTGGTTCTTCCGTCATCCGGAAATGGTCGTAATTCCAAAATCCAGCAACCCGGATCACATTCGCGAGAACCGAGCCGCGCTCGACCTGCGGTTGACCGAGCGCGACTTTGAAGAGTTGGATAAAGCGTTTCCACCACCGGATCGAAAGATACCACTCGAAACGCTTTGAATCAGATTACGCTGCGCGCGGCATTCGTTCCGGCACGCCCGGCTTAGGCGCTGCTACACGCTTCGATGATTTCGATAGCGCGGCGCGAATGTCGTACCAGTGAAGCGCCACGTCGGCCAGCGGTACTGAAGCAACGAGGCACGCCCAGATGATCGCCTGCACGATCTCAACGCCGAGCGTTTCCCAGCCGGTGACTCCCATCACGAAGCGCCCGCCGATGAAGACGAGCGCCACGGCGTAACTGCGCGTGGCCCATTGTCGATGCAGTGCGATCTTTCGTCTGACGGCAAATAGGAGGGCGAGCGCGGTTGTGCCCATGAGCAGTGCTGCGTCAACGCCGGCCAGGACCGTGAATGAACGCGGTGCGCCTAAGCGTTCCTGAAAGTATTGGATGTATGCTCCCGTTGGCGCCAGGACTAAAACACCAAGCACATAAAGCCGGCCCATGATTCGATGGACTTTTGGGTATCTTTGTCGGAGCTTATCCGAAAACTGAAACGGGGCGGACAGCAGCGTGATGCTGCCGAAAATGGCGTGGGGCAGCAAAATCCACTTGAACGGTCCGTATCGCTGCCATGCCGGGTGATCTGACTGTACTACAAAGCGTTCGTTGTGCCAGAGCACGTAAAGAGTAGCCAGTGTAATTGCAGTGAAAACAACGCGTTTCGCGTCAACCTTCATCGAGGGACTCCTTTGGTCAGCCCTTAAAAAGCCTGACCTGTTACATAACGCGAATTTTCAACGCTTTTCGGTCCAGGTGACGTGACGATCAAGGGCGGGTAACGGAGAGCAAGGGCGAGTAACGACGCCCAGACGAACCGTCGCGGCGGCAGAGCCGCTGCGTTAAAGAGCGTGAGCGGATTTAGGACAAGAAACACGGATTTAGGTCCAGCCGCGGAAGCGGGCGTAGTCAACGACCTCCGCGCGGCTCTTGAGGTCCAGTTTCTGCATGGAGTTGGCTTTGTGGGTTTCGACGGTCTTGACGCTAATGGATAGTTCGTTGGCGATCTCTTTATTGGTGTACCCATTCGCCACCAGCGACAGCACCTGGATTTCGCGCTGCGACAACGGCTTACCCTGCGGCTCACCTTTATAAACTCGATGGTCCAGCGGCGAATGGACCAGCGACTCTCGCGAAGCGCTGTCGATGTACGTCCCACCTTTCGCAACCGTATGGATCGCGTCGATAAGCTCGTCGATCGCGGCCTGCTTGAGCACGTAACCCGAAGCTCCCGCCTTCAACACTTCATTCAAGTACGCACTCGCTCGATGTCCGGTCAACGCGATGACCTTCACACTCGGACACAACTCACGAATCTTCACCGTCGCTTCAGCGCCATTGAGCCGCGGCATCGTGATATCCATCAGCACGATGTCGGGTTCCAACTCTTTCGCCTGTTGCCACGCGGTGACGCCATTGTCAGCCTCGCCGACTACTTCCATATTCGGCTGTTCGGCAATCAGTCTCTTCAATCCCTCGCGCAGTATCAGATGATCCTCGGCGAGCAGGATTCTCAGTTTTTCCATACCAAGCCTCAAGCGGTGGCGAGAGGAATAGTGACGACGATCGTAGTCCCGGCGCCGGAGTCGATTTTGAACTCACCGCCCACCATCTGCACGCGTTCCTGCATGCTCAATAATCCCAACCTGCGATTCTCAACCGGACTGCTCGCCATAATCTTTTCTACGTCAAACCCAACACCATCGTCTTCGATAGTCACACGCACTTGAGCGCGATCTCGCTCAAGGATAATGCTAACGATCTGCGCGTTTGAATGTCGCGAAGCATTGGTAAGCGCTTCCTGCACGACGCGATAGATCGCGACTTCAATATCAAACGGAAGCCGCTTATCAGGATTTGCAAACCCGCTGCTGTTGAAAACAACCTTGATTCGCTGGTCATGCCTCTTGGCCCACTCGCGCGCAAAGCTCGACAACGCAGGCTCCAATCCAAGATCATCAAGCGTAGTCGGTCGCAACTCCAACGCGACGCTGTGCACATCCAACTCGAACCGCTTCGTAGTTTCCGTCAGGTACGACAACTGGTTCACGGCTGCGGGAGAAAGATCCGGAAGTCGCGCCAACGATTCAAGACCAAGCAATAGAGCGGAAAGATACTGGCCCAAGTTGTCGTGCAGCTCACGCGAGAGGTGGCGCCGCTCGTCTTCCTGCGCCGTAATGAGCCGTTGCAACAAGCGTCGCCGCTCTTCTTCAGCGCTCTTTCGTTCGCTCACGTCCTGGCCAATGGAGACGCTGGTTCCGTCAGAAAGTCGAGCCACCGCCCACGACGTGTCGATTATTCGGCCATCGCGTGCTTTTGCTCTGAAGTCGGTCCATTGTGTATTTGCGGCGACAATTGCGTCCCACGCCCGGCGGCGATGGGCAGGATCGGGATAAACTTCGTTCAAAATGTCGCCATTGAGTTCCTGTAGCTCCGCTAACGTCCAGCCGAAAATACGTTCCCACTCACGGTTAACCAGTCTAAGCCCGCCATCCGAGCCGCGGAACGAAACCATGACCGGAATGTGATCGAAGATCTTTTGGAGGATCTCAGTTTTCTGCTGGAGTTCTTCCTCAGCCTCTTTACGTTTGGTGACGTCGAGCATGATCCCGCTCAGGTAGACCACGCCGCTGGGCTCGATCTTGACGGACACGATGTCGTGTAACCAAACGACGCGGCCATCGGCCGCAATCATGCGATATTCAAATTCGTGGTCCTCGCGGCGCTTCGTGGATTCCAAACAGAATTGGGCGCACCAGGCCATGTCCTCGGGGTGCGTGTGGTCCCGCCAGAAGTTCGGTTCGAGCCATTGTCTTAACGGGTAGCCAAGAATGCGTTCTGCCTGCGGACTGACGAACGTGAATTGAAAAGTCTCGCCGTCAGCTTCCCACACGATGCCATCAAGGGAACTAACCAGTTTTGAATAGAGCGTCGACGTCTGCAGCATAAGATTAGGAGTCGAGTAGCGATGAATCGGCGTCCGGAGATTATAGCTCTAATCTGATCCAGCTCTTTACAAACCTAAGGGAAAACCCTGATATCGTCCTGAAAAGTGCGGCACTAGAATTCGCGCCGAGGTGCGAGAAACGAGGCCCGTTGAGGCAAAGCCGCGCGCGGGTCTTACGATTTGTGGTTCGTCGCCCACTAGAGTGAGCGAAGCACTCAGTTTCGCGTGGGGTGAAGGCACGAGAACCATAAAGGGCGGGCACTGTGGGAGTTACCCGCCCCTCTCGCACTCCAAAACCGCCATCTTCCGAAGAATTCGTACCTCAAAAGTGTCACAACTAAGGTTTGACTTCTAGCGCTGTTAATACTAAAAAGGACGCGGTTTAACGACGATAACCGTTGAACTGCAGGTGCCGCGGCTTTACTTACGAACGGTCTCCCAAGTTCGCCTGCCATTCGCCCTAGTCTCAACGCCACCGAATAAAGAGAGTCTCACTCTGTAAGTCTGAATTAGAAAACATGATTGCAACTCACTTCCCCCGCATTAATCGTGTTCTGTTCGTAGTCTCAATTGTTTGTTTAATCACAACTCTCGCCGCGACGGTCTTTGTAGCGGCACGCGGTGGCAAGAACGAATCACCCGCAGATCATTCCGCTACTTCGACGCCTCTGGATGCGGCGGTTAAAGCGAGAATTGCCGAGCGCTTTGGCAGCTTGCCGTTGAGTTTTGAGGCTAACGAGGGGCAGGCAGATCGAGCCGTCAAGTTTCTTTCGCGGGGAACCGGTTACGATCTGTTTCTAACCGGCGACGAAGCCGTTCTCTTATTACGCAAACCACGCGCTGCGGAAAAAGATCCACGTCGAACCGCGTCTGACCTGCCAGTGCGTGAAGGTTCAGTGCTGCGGCTGAAGATGCTCGGCGCCAATGCCGGCACGCAAGTACAAGGTCAGGACGCGCTGCCCGGCAAGATCAATTACTTTACCGGCAACGATCCGGAAAAATGGCGCCGCCACATTCCGACCTATCGCAAAGTCTATTACAAAGAAGTCTATCCGGGCATCGACGTCGTTTATTACGGCAATCAACGTCAGCTCGAGTACGACTTCATCGTCGCGCCGGGCGCGAATCCAAAAGCCATTAAGTTTCGGGTCGAAGGTGCGGAGCGGCTTCGGGTGGACCAAAGCGGCAGTCTGCTGCTGGCTTTGAAAGACGGTGAGGTCCAGCTACGCAAACCGTTCATCTATCAACTCGCCGAAAACGGCAGTCGCAGCGAAATCAAAGGCGCGTATGCGATCAAAGGGAACGAAGTCAGTTTCAAAGTGCGTGGGTTTGATGCGCGCAAGCCTTTGGTTATCGATCCCGTTCTGTCGTATTCCACGTTCCTTGGAACTAACGGAAGCGAAGTGGCCCAGGGTATGGCAGTCGACGCGCAGGGAAGCGCATACGTCGCTGGCTTTACTGACAACGGTACCTTTCCTACCACGGCCGGATCTTTCAAACCGACAAGTCAGTCAGGCGGCGCATTCGTCACTAAACTTGATCCGACCGGCAGCAGTCTCGTCTATTCGACTTACCTTAGCGGCACTAATCTCAGCACGTCGAGCGCGACGCACATCGCCGTAGACGCAGCAGGTAATGCTCACCTGACCGGTTTCACAACTGCGCCAGATTTTCCTGTCGTCAATGGATTGAAAACGGCGAGCAACTTTTTCAAAACTACGGATAGCGCTACCAATTGGAACAACACCAACAGCGGACTTCCGGGCGAAGTGCGTGTGATTGCCGTCGCGCCGAATGGTCTAAGCATAGTCTACGCGGCAACTATTCTCGGTCTCTATCGCAGTAACGATGGCGGCGCAACATGGACCAAGCTCCCGACGACGGGCTTGCCGAGTTTTCTGTTTCCCCAGACGATGGCCGTCAGTCCCGTCAACTCTGCGGTCGTGTACCTGGGATCGAACATCGGCGGTGGCAGCGGTTTGTTCAGATCACTTGACGGCGGCAATACCTGGAACCCGGTGAATCTACCTATCGCGAATCTCATTACGTCTACTATCGTATTTCATCCCACGACACCGTCGACTGTGTATGTTGGTACGTTTAATGGTGTCTTCCGTAGCACCGACAGCGGGAGCACCTGGATTCCGTTGAACAACTTCAGCGGCCTGACGTCGCCGCCAGGCGTGCGGACAATTGCTATCGATCCAACAACGCCTTCGACAATGTACGCCGGCACCTTCTCTGCCGGTATTTTTAAAACAACAAACGGTGGCGCGAATTGGTCGCCGATCAACAACGGTCTCACCGACGATCCCGAGAATAGTTTTACGCGTGTTATCGTCATCGACCCATTCAATCCATCAACGCTCTATTCCGGGCATGGTTCTCCCAGCGGTCGGGGAAAACTGAATAAAAGCACGAATGGCGGCGCCTCGTGGAACCCGATCACCAGCGGCGTACCTTTCGGTGTCGTGAACGCCCTCATTGCAGACCAGTCGACGGCCTCTACGCTTTACGCCGCAATCGAAGGTGGAGGTATTTTCAAAACCATCAACGGCGGCGCCAATTGGACCAGCGCGAGTGTGGGGCTCGGGAGCGTAAACGTCCTATCGCTAGTTGCTCACCCGGCCAACTCGGCGATCATGTACGCCGGAACGAGTGCCTTCGAGACGCAGGACGCGTTTGTAACAAAGTTGAATTCATCAGGCTCCGGTTTGTTGTTCTCGACTTATCTCGGTGGAAGTAAGGGCGACAGCGGTACCGGCATTGCCGTCGACGCCGCAGGCAATATCTACGTCGCGGGCGAGACAAGCTCGAAAAACTTTCCGGCTGTAAATGCCTTGCAATCTTCTCCGACCGCGACAGATAACTGCTTTAGCGGATTCGTTACCAAGATCAATCCTGCTGTTCCGTCCTACGTTTTCTCAACATATCTCGGCGGCAGCAGCTGCGATACCGCTTACGCGATAGCCCTTGATACTGCGGCTGACATTTATATTGCCGGGCAAACCACATCCAGCGACTTTCCAACCGCGAACGCGTTTCAATCCAACATGGGCGACAACTCTGGTGGCGATGCATTCGTCACAAAACTTACGACAAATGGATCGATGGTTTACTCCACTTTTTTTGGTGGCGAATCGCTCGATTCGAGTCGCGGTGTCGCGGTGAACTCTTCCGGCGAGGCGATAATCACCGGCAACACTAGCTCAGACAATTTTCCAACACAGAACCCTATTCACGGATTCAGTGGAAACACGGACGTCTTCGTAACGAAGTTCAACAGCCAGGGTTCGGCACTCGTTTATTCAACCTATCTCGGCGGAGACGCCGACGAATTTGGTCGTGGGATAGCCGTTGATGCGGCTGGAAACGCGCACGTCGTCGGGCTTACAAACTCGCAGAATTTTCCGATTGTGCCTGGAGCGGTGCGGAACAGAAGCACGTTGTTTAAAAGCATCGACGGCGGCACGAAATGGAGCAACGACAATTACGGACTGAGTCTGGGTTTCAACTCGGCGATCACCAGTCTTATCGTTCATCCAACTCAAACATCGACAATCTATGCAGGCACGTTGAAGGGAGTTTATAAGAGCGTCAACGGCGGTCGAACGTGGTCGCCCATTAATAACGGTCTGACCATCCCGCGAGTGACGACCCTATTGATGGATCCACAGACGCCTTCGACGCTTTATGCGGCGGCGCAGGAGTTCGATTCATTCAACTTCGGTGTTTTCAAGAGCACTGATGGTGGAAACACGTGGAACCTGCGTAAGAACGGCATGGGCAATGGGGAGATCGTCAGTGTGGCGATCGATCCGGTGACTCCGAACATTCTTTACGCAGGAACTACGACCGGTACACAGAGCGGCGGTCAGGTTTTCAAAACTACTGACGGCGCCGATAACTGGGCGCCAGTTGGTACCAATGTCCCAGCACCATCGTTCTCGTCCTTAGCGGTCGATCCGCACAACCATACAATGATTTATGGCGCTGCCTCGGTTAACAACGGAGCGATCTTCAAAAGTGTCGATAGTGGCGCCACTTGGAACCCGGTTGGCTTTAGTCAAACCGGAGGCTTAGGCAGATCTGTTGCCGTCAGTCCGCACACGCCGGGCTTGCTCTATGCGCGTTTAAATTTCTTCCAGGGTATCTTCAAGAGTACCGACGGCGGCGCTAACTGGGTGAAAGTAACAACTAGAGACGGAGAGATCGTCCTCGACCCGGTAAGTCCATCAACTGTCTATCTGTTAACGGGACTCGAAGGTGTTTTCAAGAGTACTGACAACGGCGTGACCTGGGTGCAGCTTACGAAGGGTTACAACAACGGGCCGGTTACGACCGCGCTTGTTGTTGATCCACTCAAGCCTTCAACGTTGTACTTTGCCACGCTGCCCGCCGGCGCTGATGATTCATTTGTCGTGGGGCTCAATCCGTCCGGAAGCGCGCTGCTCTACTCAACATTCCTCGGCGGCACGCTTTCCAACGGAGACTTTTCCGGTGTGAATGCGTTCGCGGTGGCGATCGCACTCGACAGTTCCGGCAACACTTACATCAGCGGTTCGTCGCAGTCGCCGACTTTTCCCACGACACCAAATTCCTTCCAGCCTTTGCATCGTGCTTTCCACGATGCATTCGTTATGAAGTTGACGATGTCGCACATCATCAGCGGTCATGTCAGGGACGGAAGCAGTGCGCCGGTGAGTGGAGCGGATGTTGTATTGAACGATGGGACGTCGATCTTCCAGGTGACGACTGAGGCTGACGGCTCTTACGAGTTTTCACGTCTGCGTCAGGATGGAAATTACACGGTCAGTGCGTCCAAAGCACACTTCACAATGGCGCCGCCAAGTCAGACTTTCAACAATCTAACCAGCAACCAGACGTTGAACTTCACGGCGACAGCGACAGCCGCCGCCTTCCACACCATCAGCGGTCAAATCACGAACAACGGCTCCGGATTAGCCGGCGTGACAGTGACGCTGAGCGGTTCTCAATCCGGATTAAGGACGACTGACGCAAACGGAAATTATTCTTTCGCACTCGCGGCCGGTGGGAACTACATTCTGACGCCTTCGCTTCTCGGTTTCACGTTTGGACCAATCAATCTGACGTTCAACAACCTGAGTGCGTCGCAAGCCGCGAACTTCACAGCCACGCGCCAAAACTTCGTCGTAACGAACACGAACAATCACGGCGCGGGATCACTGCGTGACGCGATCGTCAATGCAAATGCCACCGTCGGCACGGACACGATCGTCTTCAACATTCCGGGACCGGGAGTTAAGACGATCAACCTCGTGAACCAGCTTCCGGACGTTATCGATCCGGTCGTGATCGATGGCACTACTCAACCGGGATACTCAGGTTCACCCCTCATCGAAATCAGTGGCATCGCTATCAGCAGTGGAAGAGGTTTGGTGATCAAGGCCGGGGGCAGCACGGTGCGCGGACTGGCAATCGGCAATTTCAGCAGTGGTAACGCGATCTTCGTCACTAACTGCGATAACAATGTGTTCCAGGCGAATTATCTTGGCCTCGAGCCGACCGGCACTGCTGCGCGACCGAATGGCGTTGGACTGTTCCTCTCCAACTCATCAAACAACCTCATCGGCGGAACGACAGCCGCAGCGCGCAACGTGATTTCAGCCAATCTCACCGCCGGCATCAATCTGTCTGGTAGCAACAACGTCGTTCAGGGTAATTACATCGGGACTAACCCCAGCGGAACGGCGGGAATTGGTTTTGCACAGAATGGAATTGAGATCTCGGGTGCGGGAACGGCGAACAACCTGATCGGTGGAACTTCACCGGGAGCCGGTAACGTCATCTCCGGGAATTCACGGGGCATCGTTATAGTCGCCACTGGAACAACTATCCAGGGCAACTTGATCGGCACCGATGCCACAGGTACGAGCAAAATTAACGGTAGTGTGATTGGCATTCAGACTCTTAACTCTACGAACACCGTAGTCGGTGGTCTAACAGCAGGCGCCAGAAACATCATCTCCGGTCATGGCGGCAACGGCGTTTTCTTGAGCGGCGTTGGAAGTAGACTGCAAGGCAACTTCATTGGCACCGACATCACCGGCACGCTGGCTCTAGGTAACAGCAACACCGGTGTTGTGGCGGGGAATGGGGCGTTGATTGGCGGCACCACGCCTGAAGCACGAAACGTGATTGCCGCAAACGGTGGATTCGGAAACATCGCGCTTGGCGAGAACAACTCCGGAGTTGCAGCGACCGTGCAAGGCAACTACATCGGCACTGACGTAACTGGCACGAAAGCTCTCTCTTCCAATTCACAAAATGGCATCACCATTTTCACCAACGGTCACCTGATCGGCGGCACTGCCCCGGGCGCTCGAAACGTGATTTCCGGAAACGTCAACGGTATTCGAGTCGGGGTTTTCAGCGGTGATGTCACTGGTAACGTCATCCTCGGAAACCTGATTGGTTTGAACGCGCAGGGAACGGGTCCACTGCCAAACTCACAAACCGGTGTTCACTTCGCGTCTGCGCAGAACAATACGCTCGGCGGTCTCGCCCCCGCCGCAGCAAACAAGATCGCGTTCAACGGTGGTCCAGGTGTGGTGTTGACCTTCGCGACGCGCATTTCCATCCGTGGGAATTCCATCTTCGGCAACAACGGTCTTGGAATCGATCTCGACGCCAGCGGCGTGAGTCCCAACGATCTGAATGACCCGGACGTGGGCGCGAACAACCTTCAGAACTTCCCGGTGATCAATACAGTCTCATCCAACGGGAGCAGCACTACGATTTTGGGAAGTTTGAACTCTACGCCAAACACCACCTTCCAGATCGATTTCTACTCGAACGCCGCTGTCGATCCTTCAGGACATGGTGAGGGCGCGCTCTTCTTCAGCACCACCTCGGTAACTACAAACGCCAGTGGCAACGCTTCGATCGACGTGACTTTCCCGATCGCCTTGCCGAGTGGTCGGGTGATTAGCGCGACCGCGACCGATCCGAATGGCAATACTTCGGAATTCTCTGCTGCCCCCGCGAGTGCTGCTGCCGGAAGCGTGCAGTTTGGTTTCGATTCGTTCTTCGTGATCGAAGACGTGGGTATGGCAACGGTAACTGTTCAGCGCGCGGGCGGCTTCTCCGGTAACTTGAGCGTTGAATATGAGACAACGAACGGCACTGCGATCGCGGGTCAGGATTACACCGCCAGCTCAGGCACGGTGAACTTCGCAAACGGTGAGACGAGCAAAACGA
>Ga0209486_10000149_pt1 | contig 33153 bp, 38 predicted proteins | sample NCCompost_FD_187518 | JGI IMG/M metagenome (GOLD analysis project Ga0209486, IMG submission 187518) | Agricultural soil microbial communities from Utah to study Nitrogen management - NC Compost (SPAdes) (version 2) | ecosystem: Environmental > Terrestrial > Soil > Agricultural land | place...
AGCCACGAGGAGGCCGCCGGGATGCTCGGCGTCGCGGTCGGCACCTGCAAGGCGCAGCTGCATCGCGCGCGGCACCTGATGCGCTCGCGCATGGGCACGGAGAACGCAACATGAACACCATCCCGTTCGGGCCGCGCAATCCCCCCGAGGATCCGCTGCTCGCGAAGGCCGCCGAACTGCCGAAGGACGTCGAGCCCACGCGCGACCTGTGGCCCGGCATCGCCGCCCGCCTCGGCGAGGCGCCGCGCGAGACGACGGCGAAAGGTTTCCGCTGGCCGATGGCGCTCGCCGCGGGCTTCCTGGTGGCGTCGGTGTCGGCACTGCTGACCTGGAGCCTGATGCGCGCCCCGGAACCCGCCGTGGTTGCGAATATCCCGCCCGTGCAGGCGGCGGTCGCCGACATCGTGCCGGTGAGCTACGGCCCGAACTCCGGGCTCACGGCGCAGGAGCTCATGGCGCGCGACGAGCTGGTCGTGCGCTTCCGCGAGAAGTTCACGACGCTCAGGCCCGAGACGCGGGACGCGATCGTGAAGAACCTCGCGATCATGCAGGCCGCGGCTGACGAGATCGACGCCGCGCTCGCGAAGGACCCGGCGAGCGGCATGCTGAAGGGCATGCTGGTGGGAACGTACAAGCAGGAATTGCAGTTGTATTCGACGGTCGTCACCTCGAGCGGCGGCCACACAAGGAGAACATGAGATGAAGATCCGGAGTGCCTGGCTCGCGGCTGCCGTCCTGGCCGCGGCCGTCCCGCCCGCGATGGCGCAGCAGCAGGTCACGAAGCGCGCGAACGTCGCGGCCGACGCGACGGTCGAGGTGTCGAACGTGCAGGGAACCGTCACGATCACGGCCTGGGACAAGAACGAGGTCGAGCTCGTCGCCGAGCTCGAGAGCACGAAGGACGAGCTCGAGTTCGAGGCCACGGACCGCCACGTGCGCATCGAGGTCGATCGTGACAAGGGCAACTACGGCCGCGACCATGACGAAGACGCCAACCTGACGCTGCGCGTGCCGAAGGGCGCGCGGCTCATCGTCGACACCGTGAGCGCCGACATCGGCGTGACGGGGGCCCGCGGCGAGCAGAGCCTGGAGTCCGTGAGCGGTGAGGTCCGCACGCAGGCGTTCGACGCGGCCGTGAAGGCGGCATCCGTCTCGGGGGAAGTCATCGTGACGGGCAATGGCGGCAAGGCGGCCGTGACGACCGAAAACGTGAGCGGCAGCGCCGTCGTCACCGGCGTGCGCGGCAACTACCGTGGCGAGGTCGTGAGCGGGGAGATCAACGCCTCCGTCGCGGCGGCCACTCAACTGGAAGTGAGTTCGGTGTCCGGCGAGATCGACGTCCAGGCCCAGCTCACGCCCAACGCGCGCGTCGAGATGGGGTCGGTGAGCGGCACGGTCACGCTCCGGATCAAGCCGCCGGTGAACGCCGATTTCGACATCGAGTCCTTCAGCGGCGACATCGAGACCTGCTTCGGTCCGAAGCCGCGCGACACCAGCAAGTTCACGCCCGGCAGCGAGCTCGACTTCACCCAGGGCAGCGGCGGCGCGCGGGTGGAGATCGAGACGCTTTCCGGCGAGATCATCGTCTGCGACCGCTGAGATAGAATTCGGGGGTGCGACGCCACCCCCGCATCCTGGCCGCCATCGCGCTCGTCGCGCTGGCGGCCTTCGCCGTCCTGTTGATCGGCGTGCGCACTCCGCTCGCGCGCGGGATGGTCGCGGGCTGGATCGAGGACGCCGCGAGGCTGCCGGCGACGGTCGAATCGCTTGGACTCGGGTTTTTCCCGTCGCCGTCGGTCAGGATCGGCGGACTCGCGATCGCGCAGCCGCCCGGTTTCGGCGACGAGCCATTTGTCACGGTTAGCCAGGTACGCCTGCGCATTCCCTGGTCCGGCATCTTCAATATCTCGGAAGTCGAGACGATCTCCGCCTCAGACGCGACGGTCCGGCTCGTCGTAAACCCGGACGGGACCGCGAACTGGTCGAAGCTCGGCGGCGAGCCTGTGCCTGGCGCAACCGCGCCAGCCGCGGAACCGGTCCGCTGGCGCATCGGCGCGCTCGAGCTCGAGCGCGGGACGGTCGACTACCGGGATCTCGCCGCGGGGTCGCACGCCAAGTTCACCGGCATCACGCTCACGGCGAATGACATCGAGCCCGGCCAGGGGTTTCCCTTCGACCTGAAGCTCGGCGGCATCTTCGAATCCCATACGACCCACCTTGCGGTGAAAGGACAGTGCCGCATCGATACCGCCGCAGGGCAGTACGCGGGATCGGCGCTCGAGTTTCGCGGCTGGCTGGGCGGCGAGCCCCTGCCGCTGGCCGGGGCGGAGCTTGTCGGCACGCTCGGGCGCGTGACGTATGTCGGCGCATCGGGCGTCGCGAGCGCCGCCGATGGGCGTTTCGAGTTCGCGGAGGCTCCGGGGCGCTTCGAGGGCCGCATCGATTTCGGCGAGCCCGTGCTGTCAGCGAGTTTCGCCGTGACGACGGAAGCCTTCGCCCCGCGCAGGACCGCCATCATCCTCGGCAAGCCGCTGCCGGCGACGACGGATCCCGCCGCATTCGAGTCGCTTCAGCTCGCGCTCACGGCGTCATTGCAGGACGGCGTGCTGCGCCTCGATCCGGTCACGGGACGCCTCGATGACACGAATTTCGAGGCCGGCGCCGTGCCGGCCGAGCGATTCGTTCGTGCGAAGCTCGACCGGATCGACCTGGACCGCTACCTGCCCGCAGCGGCGAAGGCGACGCCCGGCACCAACGCGGCGCCTGGAAAGGGGGCTGCGCCCGCCAAGGAGTCGACGCTCGAGGCGACAGTCGCGGAGCTCGCGAAGCTCGATCTTGACGCCGAGATCCGGGTGGAGGAGGCGCGCGTCGCGGGCGCGACGCTCCGCGATGCCGTGATCCGCGTCGAGCGGGTCAGGGAGCCGCTGCCATGACACTCGCACCCGCGCGGCTCGCCGACGCGCTGCTGCCCTGGTTCGACGCCCATGGCCGCCACGATCTGCCGTGGCAGGCGGACCCGACGCCGTACCGCGTCTGGGTGTCGGAAGTGATGCTGCAGCAGACGCAGGTGGATACCGTGAAGCCGTTCTTCGAGCGCTTCATGGCGCGATTTCCGGATCCGGCGGCACTCGCCGCGGCACCTGCGGACGAGGTCATGCGCCTTTGGTCCGGCCTCGGCTACTACGCGCGGGCGCGAAACCTGCATCGGGCGTCGCAGGAAATCGTCGCGCGCCACGGCGGGCAACTGCCGGCATCGCTGGCCGCGCTGACGGCGTTGCCCGGGATCGGGCGCTCTACCGCGGGCGCCATCCTCGCGCTCGCCTGCGGACAACCGCACCCGATCCTCGACGGCAACGTGAAGCGCGTGCTGGCGCGGGTGTTCCTCGTGGACGACCCGCCCGATTCGAGTGCGGGATTGCGGAGGCTCTGGAATCTGGCCGAGGCCGCGACGCCCAGAAAGCGCGTCGACGCCTATACCCAGGCCATCATGGATCTCGGCGCGACGGTCTGCACCCGCGCAAATCCTGCCTGCACGCGCTGCCCGCTGGCGGGCGGCTGCGCGGCGCGTGCTGCGGGGCGTACCGACACCATTCCGCTCGCGAGGCGGCGCGCGCGGCGCGGCGCGCGGACGGCGCATGTCGTGTTCGTGCTGGCGGACGGCCGGGTGCTGCTCGAGCGCCGCCCGCCGCGCGGCATCTGGGGCGGGCTGTGGACGCCCCCAGAGTTTCCGGACGGCGAGTCCGCCAGCGCCTTTCTTGCCGCGCGGTTCGGCGCCGGGAAGCCGGCGCGACGGCTCGCACCCGTCCCGCACGCGTTGACGCATTTCGACCTCCTGATCGAGCCCTGGGTGGTCGACCTTGGCGCGGCTGCGGGGCAGGCTGCAGACGGCGAAGCGCGCTGGCACGAACTTGCCGCCCTGGAGGCGGTCGGATTGCCCGCGCCCGTGGCAAGATTGCTCGAGGAGTTGAGAGATGGCCCGAATGGTCCACTGCGTGAAGCTCGGCCGCGAGGCGGAAGGCCTCGAGCGGCCGCCGTATCCGGGTGAGCTCGGGCAGCGCATCTTCGAGAACGTCTCGAAGGAAGCCTGGCAGAAATGGCTCGGGCACCAGACGATGCTGATCAACGAGTACCGGCTCGTGGCCTTCGAGCCGAAGGCGCGCCAGTTCCTGGTGGGCGAGTTGGAGAAGTATTTTTTCGGTGACGGATCCGAAAAGCCACAGGGCTTCGTGGACCCGGGCGCCGCGCCGTGAATTCCATGGAACTCGGCCACTCAGCGCGCGCCGAGGCGTACTCGGCGTTATGTCGGGGAATGGGGATTCTTGACGCCCCCGCGAGCCGCCCTGTCTAATACGCTGCCCCGAGCACGGCCAGGTAGCTCAGTTGGTAGAGCAGCGGACTGAAAATCCGCGTGTCGGTGGTTCGATTCCGCCCCTGGCCACCAATTTTTTCAGCTAGTTACGCGAGTTCAACGCTGCGAATCTGCAGCGTGTCGAACCCTTGTGACCATTTAGTGACCATCACGACTAGATTCGCATCCGATGCCGGCTGCGTATCGCGGCTCGTTCGATGCGGACGTTAAAATGCACCAGATCAATCACCGCACCGCGATTTTTTTGACTCTGTTCGGTGACTTCGGGGGATGTGTAATTTTCTTCTTTTCTAGCTAAAGCTTCGGAATTCGAATTCGGCTAATCATAAGCGTGCCTGACAACAGAAACAGCAGCGCCAAGGGATGCAGAGTGTGCCCCATGATACTAAAGGCACCAATCCAAAGGTTCGACCCTATGGCGTGTTGGGAAGCGGCAAATGTCAGAAAGGCAACCAACACAATTGAGGTCGGAATCGGCGTGCCCTCAAAGTATTTCACCTTGTCCGTGCCTTCGGAGAGCTTGTTCGCAGTGACGTTGTAGCGCGCGAGTCTCGATACGCCACACGCCACAAAAAATACCAGGATCAAGCGATCATACAGACCTTGCATGCCGCATGCGTACGCAAGGACCGTCGGGGCAACGCCAAACGAAATGACATCCGCCAGAGAGTCGAGCTCGCGTCCCATGGCCGACGTCTTCTGTCGCCAGCGGGCGATGCGGCCGTCCAGAATGTCGAAGACCAATCCCGCGAAGATGAGGGAGCCGGCGACGTAGAGGCGCTCAACGTAACCGGTCTGCAAGTAGGTCATGCTGGAGAACAGCGCGCCGGTGCCGCAGGCCGCGTTGCCCAACGTGAACCAGTCCGCGAAGTGAAACTCGCGGATCATTGATAAGCGCTTACGGGGCTCAGCTGGCATTCGCGAACTATGACGTTGTTCTTGCCCGTGTGCTGCTTCGGATAAGCCTCGGCGAAGATAATACCCCCCGGCTCCTTAGTGTATAGAGGCGACCTAACTAAAGAAGGACCCAGTGGCCGGTCCCGTCGTATGTACGGCACCGCACTTATGCGTCTGTTTGTCTGGCAGTCGCCGTCAGCGACTGGAGTAACGGAGTTCATGCCGTAAGCAGGTCTCCTACTGTTGCTATGGCTGTTCGGTGACACATCGGTGCGATTGGCTAGCGCAGACTCCGCCCACCCAATTAGGAGTCGCGCCATGGCAAAGACTAAAGAGAGCGGATCGCGTCAACGGACCAGGAATGGCGCCCCCAAGGATGCCATTGCGCTATTGAAGGCGGATCATCGCCAGGTCGAAGAATGGTTCAGTGAATTTGAGGAGACCAAGGATGGTAGGCGGAAAGCCTCGCTTGCCAAGCAAATTTGCGCTGCGCTGAAGGTTCACGCGCAGATTGAGGAAGAAATCTTCTATCCGGCATTCCTCGAAGCTACCGAAGACGAGGACATGCACCATGAAGCCGAAATTGAGCATACCGGCGCCAAGCGGCTAATAGCTGACATTGAGTCCAAGAATTCCGATGATTACTTCGATGCACGCGTGACGGTGCTGTCGGAAATGATCAAGCATCACGTGAAGGAAGAAGAACAACCCGACGGCATGTTTGCCAAGGCCCGGAAATCAGAGATGGACCTCGTTCAAATCGGAGAAGAGCTTCAGGCTCGAAAGAGCGAGTTGGAAGCTGATAGCTCGTTCCTCGGTAAGTCGAAGAAGTTTTTCGTAGCAGCCTAGCCTAACGCGGTCCATTCGTTGAAACCGGTTAAGGAGTGATCATGGAAGACACGAACTTTGGGGTCGATCAGGGCAATCCTGGTCAAGGTGGCAAGTCGAAGCCGGGTGGCAAGCCGCGAGGCAAAGACGGACAGGGCGACCGCGGAAATCGTCAGCCCGACAAGCCCGGCGCGCGTCCGACGCCCAGCGGCGTGCCGAACGAAGGTCGTCGTATGGAAGATGACGGTGGAAGTCGGAAGCCAGGCCAAAGCGGCGACCAGCAGGGCAGCCGGGAGGAGTCGGCAAGCAGCTCAGGCCAGACGGATCGTCAGGGCCAAGAGGGCTATGAGTACAAGGGCGGCCGCCAGGGCCAAAGTGGAGTACCGAACCCCGACGATGTTGATGATGGCAAATCCGCGGGGAGCTTCCGTGGCACCGCAGAATTGAACAGGGAGTCAGACGCGGAACAGGACACTGAATCGGATGAGGAACTGGAAATTGAGACAGACGACGATGACGATGACGTCGAACAGGGCCCAGGTGCTGACCAGAAGCGCAATGAGGACCTTAACAGCCCGCTTCGAAATCCCAAATAGCCTCGGTGTTTCAATACTGGCATCAGTGGCGCGTTTATTTAAAGGAGTTAGTCAGATGCGTACTCGAATTTTTGTTTCAACACTCGTTCTCGCGGGTGTGCTCGCGCAGCCAACGTTCGTGTCGGCACAGGCTGATTCGCCGACTACTGACATGCGAGCAGACCGCGATGATCGCACCGACTGGGGATGGCTGGGCCTGCTAGGTTTGGCTGGTCTGCTCGGTTTGCGCCGCCGGGAGCGCTCGGATGTGAGGGTAACTCCCCGGGACGGCAACTTGAGCTCGACGCGATAACCCGCTAGCGCAATCCATAAACCAACCGCCCGAGCCAACCTGAGATAACTCAGGCGAACCCAGGGCGGTTGTGATTCCAGGGCCAACTGGGAAGGAATCATGAAAGACACTACAAACATGACGAATCAGGGCGGGCCGAACCCGGGCGACAACCCGAACCCCGAACGTAAAGACCCGGAGCCTAACGAACAGCCGGAAAACCCGAACCCAGACAGCCGACCGAACGAAATTCGCGCGACGGACGCGGACTATCGATACAGGGGCGGACGCCAAGGGGTGGGCGAAGTACCCAATCCTCGGGAAGTCCGCGAGGACGCCGTAAACCAGCGGGAGACAGCGGATCAGGAGGTGCGGGACCGTGATAAGTCGGTGCATGGTGATGGCCAGAGTCACAACAAGCACCTGAACGGCCAGACTCCGAATCCCGAGTAACGCTTATCTCACGACCGATTTGAGTAAGGCCACCTAGAACAGGTGGCCTTTTCTTCTTTGATGCTGGCGACTGAAACCGCGTATGCGGATCTGGCAAGGCACGCACCCGCGGGTCAACCTGCCAGTCGCCGCGTTAGCCGCATTTCCTGCACCGCGGTTGGCACTCGGTTATGCGCCGGTCGCCAAGTCCGTTCCGGACCCGCGTCGCGCCCGGAAGCACGGTGGCCGATGTGTACGCTAGCGCACCCCCGGATCCGAACTTAAGTCGTACAGTCATGGACCGCACATAAAAAAGTCGCGCCATGCACAAGCCGGTCGGCCGAATGTCCGTCACGCTCAAGTGGCTGGCCCTCACTTGGCTAGTGGCTTGGGCACTCTATGTGACTCTCTGGGATGAGTTCGCGCCCACGACCCGGGAAATGATGCTCGAAGTCGCGGAGCTATTGATCCCCGCCATTCTCGCTTTCGCCGCATCATGGGCGCTCGACCGTTACGCCGCGCCGAACCCTAGCGGCAATCGGGCCGGATTGACAGACCACGCTTAACCGTCAAGCGGCAGGGAGGACCCGGTCCATGGCCAAGCGATCTAAGGACAAGCCATCATCGACGGAGCGCCTCACACCGGCCCCACCGGGGCGCAAGCCCCCCAAGCTCGGTCGGGACCGCAGTCCGCAGCGCGACCCGCGCAATACGCCCGCCAAGGAGTAGTAATCGACCGCCGTGCTCGTCGCGCTCCAGGATGGGAAAAGCAGGAGGACCGCGACCAGTCCCGCGCGGCTGGCTTCAACGGACATTTGGTCAAGCCGGTGGACTCCGGCGTACTCTTGAAGTTGTTTGCCGAGTATCCGTCGACCGAGGCTTTCAAATAACCTGCCTATTGGGCGAGACCCCATGCGAAAAAGGCTCTAGACATGCGCCTTGCTCCGTTCATCTTGCACGATATGGAACGCATCTTGTCGCAATGGGAGGCGTTTGCCGCCGCCCACGTGCCGGCTGCAGCGAGCATGACAAAACTGCAGTTGCGCGATCACGCGCGAGATATTCTGGAGGCCATTGCAAAGGATTTGTCGACGTTACAGACCAGGGAAGAACAAGCGGCCAAATCGAAGGGACTCGCTCCCAAACTGTTCAAGGCCCCAGAGACGTCGGCAGAAACGCATGGCTTTCTACGGGCGTGCAGCGGCTTCAATATCAAGCAACTGACCTCCGAGTTCCGCGCCCTGCGCGCCAGCGTGATGCGCCTGTGGACCGACGCTTGTCATCCTGATACCCCTCATCTGGATGACATCATCCGGTTCAACGAGGCTATCGACCAGGCGCTTGCGGAATCGATCGCATTTTTCAGTGCGCACGTCGAACAGTCGCGCAACCTGTTCCTTGGGATGCTTGGACACGATATGCGCAGTCCGTTGATGACTATAACGATGACAGCATCTTACCTCGCGAGGCTGAACTCAGGCGCTGAGATATCGCAAGCTGCGGCCCGTTTGATAAGTGGCGGCAAGCAGATGCACGCTCTACTGGACGACTTGGTGGACTTCAATCGAACTACGTTGGGTGTCGGTATCCTTATTCACCCGACCCATGTGGACTTAGCGTCTCTATTTGCCGCTGAATTGGAAGCGTTGCGTGCAACATATCCTGACCACCGACTTGAACTGGAGGTAAAGGGCGACACTCACGGCCACTGGGACGCGTTGCGCCTGCAACGGGTTCTCGGCAACTTGGTTGTCAATGCGGTCAAGCACGGAGTTCCTGTCGCCCCGGTGCATATCGCAATTACCGGCGAGGAGACACACGTTCGCTTCCAAGTCAGAAACGTTGGCCCCAGCATTGATCAATCTACCCTGAACCAGATGTTCGAACCGCTCAATCGCGGCCCGGCCCTTGAGAACAGAGACAAGGTCGATGATGGTCTTGGTCTCGGACTGTTCATCGTGCGCGAAATTGTCAGGGCACATGGCGGCGAAATAGCCGCGCGGTCCGAAAATCAGGAAATTGTGTTTGCTGTGCGGCTGCCTCGCGACCAGAACGGCTAAAGCGAAGAAGAGGAACATCAAGTAATAGCCGTCCAAGTAACGGGCGACAAAGTCGCGTCTGCGATTAACACTCTCAGGGCCGTCCTGAATGCGAGTGCGGCTGACACAAGGGCGGGTTCCTGTCGTACATGTCCGGGCAAAAATCGTTGTGATCATTGATGAGTCGTGCTGCCTCAGACGCGCGCGACTCGCCGTAAACACTCACGGCGATAAACTCATTTGGAGACGTACAGATGACAAATAGAAACAAGGATGATGACCGCAAGAAGGACGCAAACCGAGATCCGATCACGGGCACGCCAGGATCGCATCCAGTCGGCACGGGTGTAGGTGCTGCGGTTGGTGGCATCGCCGGAGGCGTCGGCGCTGGGGCACTGGCGGGCTCAGTGGGTGGTCCCGTCGGCACGGCGATAGGCGCAGCCGTCGGTGCCGTTGCTGGCGGACTGGCAGGCAAGGGCGTCGCGGAAGCAATTGACCCGACAGTTGAAGAAGGCTATTGGCGCGATAACTACGCCAGTCGGCCGTATGTGGAGAAGGGCGCGAGTTTCGACGACTACGGTCCGGCATATCGCCACGGGGTCGACTCGTTCACACGGTCCAACGGCCGCACGTTCGAACAGTCGGAATCGGACTTGGAGCGCAGTTGGGAGAAAGTGAAGGGCGACTCGAGCTTGTCATGGGACGAAGCCAGGGATGCCAGCCGCGACTCCTGGCAGCGTGTCAGCAATTCGATCGAACGTGCCGTCCCTGGCGATAGCGATCGAGACGGGAGGTAAGTGTCGACAAACCAGCTAACAGCTCCTGCTACTAGCGGACTTTGTGACAACATTTAGAAAGGCGCCTTGCGGCGCCTTTTTTATTCATGTCGTGCGTAAGCCAGCCGAAGAGTGTGTTAGTCGCCCATGAATTCAAATACTGCCCGGTACCGGCCGAGGCACCCCCGGCGCTGGGTCGGTGCCAGTTCGGTCGGCGCGGGAGCAACTCGTTGAGCGCGTTGGGCGTGAGCAGGGCTGCGAGGCCTCGGGCACCCCGCAGGTCGGCATGGGTTCGGTCCGGCGCGACCCGGGCCGACGCCCCCGGATAAACTCTACCGAGTCTTCGGCTTACGGGCGGCGAGGGCGGCCGTGTGCCTGCTACTGAAAATCCGCGTGTCGGTGGTTCGATTCCGCCCCTGGCCACCATTCCTGCCAAAGTCCATTCCGCTTAGATGCCGGAGTGAACTAGGCGTTTTGGATGGTTCTCAAAGCGCTCCATAAGCTCAATATCTAGAGACTAATGCTCCTACGATCGCCGGGGGTCAAAGTTCTACCTTATCGAAGCCACGCTGCCGCAAGATCGGGAACTTGGACTAGCATTCGTACATCATTAGATACGTGCTGGCTGTTCGCACCTGGGAGACACTTCTATGCAACTACTGGTAAAGACAGCTTGCATGTTCGCGTTGTCACCTTTCTTTCAAGTAGCCAGTGCGTCCGTGGGTGTCGACGGCAATTCGTATCTGGAACTTTCGGAAGCGCAAAGGGGTGCATATGTGGCCGGTCTTTTGAACGGCATGGAGGAATGGGCGACGTTCGCCATGGCTGATACGGCTGCAAAGTTCGGAGCGTCAACAGGCAGCACCCAATTCCTGCTGAATGCGCGTAAATGGCTTATGCAGTGCACAAACGATATGCCGCTCAGTCAGGTGACGGCAATCTTCGATAAGCATCTGAAAGACAATCCCGCAAAGCTTCATCTGAAAGCTTCAAATTTGTTCTTCAACGCTTTGCAGGACGCGTGTCCACCGATTGACGGCTAGGCGATCCCGAGGCGTTCGGCATCTTGGTGCACTCCTGCCACGGCACTTTTGCTCTCCCGCAAAAGGCCTGAGAGTGTCACCCATGTGACCGGAATGACCTGTTACCCCTTAGTCGGGTAGCTCATTTCAGCGGACTACGCGGACTCTTCGCTGCATATTCCGCGGTGTCTTGAACGCCGTTACCGCTGAGTCACCATCGCGCCTAGAATCGCGGGCGATGGACAGAGCAGTCGTCTAATCGCGGCCTTCTCGACGGGGACATGGCAGTGCCTCGACCAAAAAAGTTGCCCTTCCGGCGGCCAAAAAGCTTCAGCGACTGAAGGTCGCCGTAGAGCATCTTGGCGAGCGTTGGCCAATCGCCCTCGGTCGTCACGTGTGCCTTCGGGAATTCGGCACCAACGAATCGATGCAGCAGGCCATGCGGATTACGCGGAAGGGCGGGCACATGTCTTTCGTCGGTGTGCCACACGGGGTGGAGATCGCGGGCCTGTCGCTGTTCCTCTCGCAAATTCACCTGGAAGGCGGACCGGCGCCGGTGCGGCGTTTCCTGCCCGACCTCATCGCCCTCGTGCTCGAGCAGAAAATCGATCCCTCACCCGTCTTCGACTTAGTTCTCCCACTCGAGCAAGTGGCCGAAGGCTACAGGGCAATGGACGAACGCCGCGCCATCAAAGCGTTGCTGCAGCCTGGCTAACAAACCCGTCATCACCTCGTCCGGCGTCGGCGAGCGCTCTCGCTGCCACCCTGAGGGGCCGACGCGTGTCGGTGGTTCGATTCCGCCTCCCGGCCACCATCTAATTCAGCCGGTTACACAAGCTCAGCGTTGGAAGTCTGTGCTGGTGACCATTTAGGGACCATCGTGACTAGAATCGCGTCTTATGCGGGCGCAAATCGTGGCCCGCTCAACGCGGACATTGGGCCTCATCCTTTTTGGAGTCTTTTGAGGAGCAGTTAAATGAAACCGTTATTGGCCGCTCTCCTTGCGCTCTCCATCGCCGGTTGCGCTGCAACTCCCGTGGGCACAAGCGGCAAGGCCGGCGGTGGAACCGCCCTTGTCTGCCATACGGGCAAGAAGACAATGGAACTCCCGCAAGAAGCTGTGCAGGCTCACCTTGACCACGGCGATCACCTAGGTCCGTGCTGAGCACCGAGGATGCCCAACTACGTGTTGGCGTGGTTCGTAACAGCGTTAAGCATCGCGCGGCCCGATTAGCGCGGACGTTAGGCCTATACAGATGGTCACGAGGAGGAGGTACATGATCGCGACTATTTTTCGCAGAATGGTCGAAATCGCGCTACTTGTAGTCTTCCTTGACCCGGCGGCTGCGCAGGACCAGACAATTAAGGTGACCCTCTTGGGTACCGGTTCTCCACCGCCAGTCATAAATCGCTTTGGACCAAGCACGCTCGTGGAGGCTGGAGGAGAAAGACTACTGTTCGATGCTGGAAGGGGTGCACTTCAGCGCCTTTTCCAGATGCAGGTTCCGATAAAGGACGTCCACGCGCTGTTTCTGACGCACTTGCACTCCGATCATATTGTTGGCATTCCCGACCTGTGGCTGACAGGATGGGTGAATGGGCGGCGGGAAGTCCCATTTCGCGTGTGGGGACCGCAGGGAACGAAAGCAATGATGGAGCATCTCGATAGGGCATTCGACTTCGACATTCGCAATCGGCTCTACGATGATCGTCCGTCACCGCAAGGCATCGTCGTCCTCGCACAAGATATTACGGAAGGCGTCGTCTACGAGCGCGACGGCGTAAAGGTGACGGCGTTCGAGGTCGATCACCATCCGATCAAGCCGGCCTTCGGTTACCGAATAGACTACGCAGGGCGGTCCGTTGTGCTCTCGGGAGACACGCGTCTCTCTGAGAACCTCATCCGCCATGCTCAGGGAGCAGATGTCGTGATTCACGAAGTAGTCGTGCCCGACTCGCTTCGGCGAGCAGGCTACGCTCCAGAGAGAGCGAAGACAATCATCGATCACCACGTAACACCCGAGCAAGCCGGTCAAGTATTCACGCGTGTGAAACCAAGGCTGGCAGTGTATTCGCACATTGTTCTGCCTCCTGCGACAGAACAGGATTTGGTTCCGGCGACGCGGAAGTCGTATTCGGGGCCGTTGGAAGTCGGCGAGGATCTCATGGTGATCGAAGTGGGAGACAAGATCGAGATACGCAGGCCGACGCGACCGTGATCCTAACATCAGTTCGAGCGGACGCGCATGAGCGGCGTGCCGACTCGGCGCTAGTGAACGAGTCCCTCCACTGGCACCATCGTCACTCTACCCTGGCGAGGTCCCATCGATTTCAGCGAGTATTCGTTCAATCTCGGCGCGAAAGGCCGGTCGCTGGGAGTCTTTTTCGCGGAAGTAGAGTAGGCGTACATAACTCATTTCACGGCCTAAAGACTCGGCTAACCCTTTCCGGTATGTGAACCAAGCTTCCGGCTCTAGAAACCCCGACTGATACTGAAAATAGTTGTTGTCCACCGCTCGCAAGAAAATAAACGCGGACAGATGCTGATAACCAATCTCTTCCACCGGGGTACGCTCAAGCAACTCTTTCCATTTGACCTGATTTATTCCCGCGGGCAGCGGCAAATTGCGCACGCGGGTTCCCTGGACGCGCAGCGCGACGTCACTTTGGACATATGCGGTAAGGACACCGATCCAGGTACTTGCACGAGCTTGATACTGTGCAGCAAGTGCAATTTCGCGAGACTGCTTGATCTGGAGTCCGACAAAAATCAGCGACAAAACAATCGCAATAACTCCAATAATTTCTGCACCGTCTTTCCAATTTGTGCGATTCAATCGATTCTCCTTAGATCATGTGCGACGAGCGCGCGTATCGAGATTCTGGTTTGTAGCGCCCTGAGTTTGAACGTGCCTGTTGCCGGCGCGCATGCTCGAGGAAGTCACGGCCGCCCGAACGCGACACGTTCCGATGAGCGAGCGGAAGCAACCGCCGATTTAAGGCAACATCGTCAGCTATTTCCCCGGCATGTACGGGTCTGGCGTGCCCACGGGAATCGGCGGCTCTTTCCGCAGCGAGGCCTGAAACTCATCCACGAGCTTGTAGAGCGGAAATAGCGCCCACTTCCCTTCGGCCGTGGCAAGGTCGCGCCGCTCGCGCGGATCGTCGAGCAGATTGAACAGGCGCGGGACGGCCAGCGTTTGCACGGGATCGAACTTGTACTCTTGCCAGATAAAGTGGACCTTCCAGTTGCGCCACTTCGCTCCCGCGAGCGTATCGCCGACGTAGCACGGAAACCCATCTCGAGCCGACCGGTCGCGCTTGCCGGTAAAGAATTCTCGTTGGTCCACACCATCGATCATCCGGTCCTGCGGAACGTCCGCGCCCACGAAACGAACCAGCGTGGTGAACACGTCGACCTGGTGCACAATTTCATCGCTGACTGCCCCGGAGGGGACTCTGCCCGGCCAACGGATGATGAACGGAGCGCGCAGCGATCCTTCCATCGCGGTGAAGTACGACCCCGACCAGGGCCCTGCCGAGCCGCGCCAGGGGAGGAGATCCTCCGGCCCGTTGTCACTTGCAAAAATGACGATCGTGTTGGCCTCGAGCTTCAGCCGTTTTACAGCGTCCAGGAGTTCCCCGACGTGGGTGTCCATTTCCACGACGCTGTCGGCGAAGTCCCCGTTCCTTGTTCTTCCGGCGAAGCTGGGATGCGGCAGGGTTGGGTAGTGGACGGCTGTGAGCGGCACATAGGCGAAAAACGGTCGTCGAGCTTGCGCGTTCCGTTCCATGAAGCCCACCGCGAGCCGCGTCGCTTCGGTGTCGATCAACCGGCGCGTCTCCAGGTCGAACGTCGCAACCTTTCGGGACGGCGCGCCCCGCCGCCCCTCCAAGATCAACGGAATCGGCGCAACATCCGGATCAAACCCTGGCTGCGACGTCCACATGCTCGGGTCCGAGGTGTTGGAAATTCCGTACCATTCGTCGAAGCCCTGATGGGTGGGGAATCGATCCTCGACGTCCCCGAGGTGCCACTTGCCGTAATGCCCCGTGGCGTAGCCCTGGGCGGACAACACCTCCGCTAGGGTGATTTCCCATTGGACGAGCCCCGACGGTCGCCCGCCCCGGACGACCCGGGTCGTGCCCGACCGAATGGCAAACCGGCCGGTCAACAGCGCCGAGCGGCTTGGGGTGCATTGCGATTCGACGTTGAAGTTCGTGAGCCGCAGCCCCTCGGTGGCTAGCAGGTCGAGCCGCGGCGTCGGCGCACCGCGGAGCACACCTCCGCCGTAAGAGCCGAGTTCACCGTAGCCGAGATTGTCGACCAGAATGAGGAGAATATTGGGTCTGGCTTCGGCCGTGGGCTGGGCATGGGCAACGGACGCCCCCAACACGCTCACTAGGCACAACAGAGTGGAGTACCCGCGCATACCCTTCGTGCTACGGACGTAGCCGCCGGGAGCGCAATAATTCTGTACCGGCCGCTCGGTGCACGCCGATCCGCTTGATCCGCGAAACCGCCATCGCAGATGAACACGCATGGTCCCGAACTCGAAGCTGCTCAACGTGCTCCCGCCGTCTAACTACAGTTGAAGGCCAAAGTGAATTATGTTTTACGTCATTTCGGCCGTCTAATCACTCGTCGCGACGTAAGTTCTTGTAACGTAAAAGGCCGGGACCACCCGCGCCCGAGCATCCTCGCTGCAAGCCCCGGCACCGCTATGCCGCAAGCGATACCCGTTTATAAGAACCAAATCGCGCCCCCGATTTGAACCTGCAGTCTGCCGGAATCCAACGCTCGCATCAGACTTGGCAAGGTTTTCAGCAACAAGCGACGTCCCGAGGCGGACTGAAAATCCGAGTATCGGTGGTTGGATTCCGCCCCTGGCCACCGCTTCTTCAAGCATCTATCAGGCTCTGCACTCCCTCGTGGAGCTCCGTACGCGTGTTCTCCGGGACTCGTGGCTCCGAGAGTCGTCACCTAGTGGCTCCGTATTGAAACGTGAGGAGTAGACTCAACCGGGAAGGCGATCGCGGAGATCCGTATGCTTTCTACATTCATTGCAGTTTTTCTGGTGTCGACTGCCCAAGGAGCATTGGAGTCGAACTCCGCTAGTAAACACACGGCAGAGGCACCCGCCGCTATCCGTCTCTATGTACTCGATTGCGGCACCCTTCATATTGGCGATATCAGCCGCTACGGGTTGACGAAAGACGAGGTCGCTTCGACTGATCTGGCAGTGCCGTGCTTCCTTATTGCGCATCCTAGAGGCACGTTGATTTGGGACGTTGGAGCGGTGCCTGACGACTATTGGCAACCGACCGGTGCGCCGGTCGACGTTCATATCGTGTTACCGAGACCGGAGGAATTCCGATTCGGCAATTTGACGATGGTTACTACCCTGGCTAGCCAACTGGCTCAGGTGGGGTACGCGCCAGGCGATATCACTTATCTGGCGCTCTCGCACTATCACTACGATCACACCGCAAACGCCAACATGTTCGCGAGCTCAATTTGGCTGGTCCGCGGAGTCGAGCGCGAAGCGATGTTCGCTGAAAAGCCGCCAGCGGTGACCCAGCACTCGAGTTATTCAAGTCTGCAGGGCAGTAGGACGATCCTAATTAAGCAGGACGCCTACGATGTTTTTGGCGACGGCACGGTCGTCATCAGATCGGCGCCAGGTCACACGCCGGGTCATCAGGTCTTATACGTGAAGCTGCCCAAAACCGGTGGCATCGTGCTATCCGGCGATCTATATCACTATGCCGAGCAGCGTACATTGAAGCGTTTTCCTGCATTTGACTTCGATCAGAAACAATCGGCGGAGACAAGAGCGGCCGTGGAGCAGTTCCTGCGAGAGAGCGATGCACAACTGTGGATTCAGCACGATTTTCCGTCAAACGCCAACCTCAAGAAGGCGCCTCTATACTATGAATAGCAATTGGGAGCCTTCTTACTGAAAATCCGCGTGTCGGTGGTTCGATTCCGGCCCTGGCCATCATCTTTCCCGTTGCCATTCTCGGCTATTCTCATCCCTTCTTGCTCGTCTGGAGGCACAAGGCTGGAGCATCTTGGGCATCGTCTTTCGGGACGATAATCATGGTCTGGGCCGTTCCCAATCCAAACGATGCAACTGCAGGGCAGCACACGGCGTGACGTACGAGGGTGACCTAATTCGGCCGCTTGGACTCGTGACGGTCAATTTCGGTTACGCGGAATACGAGATCGACTCGTTCCTTCAGCGTCTAAGTGATGCCGGCCGAATTCCCAGCAATTGGCACTCAAAACCAATTGGCCAAAAGCTTGCACAATTGACCGTCGCTTCGAGTGTCTCGGACGCCGAAGTTCGGTCCATGCTGGGAGTTTTGCTCACAGAGGTTGACGTCCTCTTGGCGCAAAGGAATATGCTGATTCACGGCTGTATCCTTGCCGGCGGTCGAGTTACTTCGGGCCGTTTAGGTGTCAATGAAAAGCGCACTTCAGTTGCCGAGTTGAACTCACTCGCTGAGGACATTTTTTCTTGGAAGGAACGATTGTCCGGATTTCGGTGGAGACAGGTCGAGCCGCTGTTCGCAGCCCTTCCTGGCCCTGACGCAACGAAACGATGAAACGAACCAAGAAGATGCCTATGTATTTGAAGGCAAATGTGAGCCCGCTGAGGCTGTTCAAGCGTCGAGAAGAATTCCTGCCGATCGAAAGAGTTTTTGAACTCCCCCGTGGGATGCGCGGTGTGTATGTTCTTTACAAGCACCGGCCGCGAATTCGGCGCTTCGATGTGGTCTATGTAGGTATGGCTGCTGAAGGCGGGATCAGGCCGCGTCTGAAATCGCACAGGAAGAAGAAGGATGGCCTCTGGACGCATTGTTCAGTTTTTGAAGTCTGGGAGAACATCACGCCCGCTGAAGTTAAGGAGTTGGAAGGCATCTTTCGTCATATCTATCGAAGAGATGCCCGCGCGTCACGGCTAAACGTCCAGCGATCCTTTTCGCGCATGAAGAAGCTTCCAGTCATTTTCGAGCGCAAACGGGCAAATAGGCGACGTGACTAACGTGCGGCGCCGACTGCTAGGATTATCACAACGCGTCGCGGAGGCTAGGACGAGCAATGATCTGTCCCTTCAAGGATAAAATATCCTTAGATGCTTGCGCGAGCGAGTACGCCAAACTCGTCGGCAGTGACTTCGAGATGTATGTGGAAGCTCTAAAGATCTACAGTCCAGAAGGCATCTCTAGCGAGCGTATGGCTGCGGATTCAGGGATGCTGCCTGAGGAAAGGTGACGGCTTCTAGTTAGACGCGTCACGAGCGAAGGGTCGGCATTTACCAAGCCTGACCAACAGGCAGGACCCGGGCGCACTAAATGTTGCACGTGCCTTTGCAGAGTGGGTAGCGCGTGCAACCCCAAAAATACCCCCCAGCATTTCGACCGCGTCGAGCTAGACGCCGAGCCATTGGGCTACTGCATCGTGGGCATGGCAGCGTCGTGCTTGTCGGGCCTGTACTTGTCGGTAAGGGGATGCCCGGAGGGGAACTCGATGGACGTGAATGGGCCACAGACGGCTGGGGAACAGTGGGCACTGGCAGCTTGAGGAACTCCAGATCGTGCTTAGCTTGCATTCGCTGAAGATGTGCCCGATTCAAAAGCGGATCCGGTGTTGCCAGCACTTGGGTGACGCGCCGGGCCAATGCATTGAGGTTCTTCGGCCCGGTCAGTAGCTTCTGACGTAGTGACGAAGCCTTCGTCTCGATAGAAGTGCGAATGCGCATTAGCTCTTGTCTATCTGCGTCAGTGTCCCCAGTTCTATAGACAAAGCGTTGTTCGAGTCTTGCTCTCCACGCAAACAAGCCGAGCGAATTAACCTCGCAAGTAGAAAGCGCCGATTCGAAGATCAAGTCGACAAAGAAATGGGTGTGCCAAACACTTCCCCTTAGACCCTCGTCGTGGGAGTCTTGCGTGAATCAGTCCTGCACGGTCCTGCGTCATGGGGCATTCGTTAGCGGTCAATACCCGACGTTAGCCGTCACCTTCGTCGGACCTACGGTCCGGCTCGGCGGAACCAGGTGGGGTGGCGACAACCGGCGGCGTTTCTACGTCCAAGTCGAACGGTCGCTCGCGCGGCGGCACGAAGTCCTTCGGGAACCAGACGAACGAGAGACGCATAATCCGCGCGACGTCCGGGATGTCGTCGATGCGCGTAAGGTAGATGCCGAAGCGGTTGCCACTCGGCAGCAGCGTGTTATCCGAGAACGGGAACGAGTAAGGCGAGAGCGTGAACTCGATCGGCGGCGTGTGCGTCTGCGATTCGCCTTTTGGCCTGAGCAGCACCGCGTAGATGCCAACCGTCTGTGCGGCCCAGTTTACGGCGCGCACATTGACCTGAAGCCTGTCCTGGCTGTCCGGCGAGATGACCTGCAGCGGCACGCCCATTGCCATGCTCGAGCATTGCAGCGCAAGTGAGCCTGGCTCCGAAGCGGCGGAGCCTTCCGGCAATGCGCAGGAGATTGCCTTGTCGGCGGGTTCGGTGGCGTCCGAGTTCAGCGAGAGCTCAAGAAACGCCGGGTGCTTCTGGCTCGTTGAAGTCGCGGAAGACAGCAGCGGTGCGAGCTGTCTCGAAATCACCCGCCGGGAGGTGCTTCGCAGGCGCTGTCGCGCGTCGTCGGTCTGTCCGGGCAGCGTGTCGACATAGCGCAGCAGAGGGCCCAGCTCGAAGTGTTCATGAAAATTCAGGGCAAGAAGTTCCGCCAGCAACGCGAGCCGTTGAGAGCGAGGCAGATCGGCCTGGTCGCCCTTCGCAGAATTTCCGGTCTCGCTTTGCAGCAGCGGACCCACGAGCTCACGGAACATCGCCGAGCGCAGGTTCGTCTCGGATTCCTCGCGCTGGTTGCGCAGCGCCTGGGCGTTGTTTTCGGTCGCGATCTCGATTTCGCGTTCCTTAAGCGTGTTTGTCGCGTAGATGCCGACAGCTGTCGCGGCGATGGTCAAGAGCGGGATTGCGAGGCTGTTAACGACGCTCGCGACAAACTTGATGTTTTCGCGCCAGTCGCGATGCGCCCTGGGCGGAGTGTTGGCCGGGTGCGGCGGCGCTGGGCCGGACACGTTGGCCCGCGGATCGTCGGTAGGATTCAAGCTTCGACCGCCCGATCAGCCGCAGTCGAGGTTTAACGTGACCGGTTCGGACAGCACGAGCAAGTCCTGCTCCTTGACCTTAGGCGCTTCGCATCTGGCTTTGTACTTGCCGACTGGCAGCTGCAACTGATACGCGCCAGGCTTGAGCTCGGCAACCACCTCGCCCTTGGCGTTTACCAGGCTCGCCTTGGCCGACGCCGGCTTGAGCGTGCCAGTGACAATATCGGCGACGGCAATGTGAGATGCGACCATCGCAATGGAGGTGAAAACTACGATCGCGGCGCAGCGACGGAACGAGCGACCGGCGTGATTGGCGTGCATGTGAAACTCGTCTTTAGTGGAGTGTGGGCATGACGTTACCGGGCGGTCTGGGGTCGTGGCAACAGGTATCCGGAATTCTGCTGCCGCCCGCAGAAGATAGTGGCGCGAACTGAAAATCCGCGTGTCGGTGGTTCGATTCCGCCCCTGGCCACCATCTTTTCCGTCGCCATTCTCGGCTTTTCTTTGCCCGACCTGTTCAGCTCGGTTCACGGGGTGCGGCGCGTCATTGTTTCGTATCCAAGCAATTGTTGTATACGCGATTCCATTTGTAGCGACTTATCGACGCGGCAGCGAGAAGTCGGTTTTCGTGACGGCGCTGCCGCTACCACCCGGAAAGCGGCCCGAGCATATCCGGGCCACCGAAGCTACTATGCTGGTAAATCCGCCGCGGAGGAACCTGTTGTGAAAATGGTCGGCTCGATCCTGTTCGGCTCACTCCTGGCGTGCCAGGCAGCATGCGCCAATCCACTGGAGGAAGCGCTGAGCGCCTATGTAGAGGGGTTGAGAACCGGCAACGTGAAGACCCTCGAGAAGCTCTTTCTCAAGGATGGCCAGTTCTGCCTCAACGGCGCCGACGGGATCGAATGCTCATCCTTCGCCGCCGTCCTTCCGACCTGGGCGGCTAAACCGGATCCGGGAGCGCGCGGAAAGGTGAGAGCCATGGAGGTCATCGGCGACTCCATGGCCAGCGTGACCTACGAGCTACAGTTCGGCGAAAGGTCCTACGTCGACCACCTTCTACTCTACATACAGGAAGGTCACTGGGTCGTCGTCGCAAAGACGACGTTCATCGAAACCGAGCCCACTTAGGGAGCAGTGGCGTCGGTACTGAAGATCCGCGTGTAGGTGGTTCGATTCCGCCCCTGACCACCATCCAGTTCAGCGCGCTCAGTGCCCTGATTCCGTCAGTCGTCCGGCCATCCGCTCGGGGGAGGAGCGGAACTCGCTACTTCGCGGTACGCCTGCCATCCTTTGCCTGAATTTCGGAAAAGGATGAGATACGTGTCATGTAGCTCCGATACTTCAGTCGAATCCTCATGCTTGTAGCTCGTGGTGGCAGTGCCGAACTCGTAAGCCCACTCCTTGCTCAATGCGATCACCTCGATTGGCGTGATTTTGATCTTGGCGCCGGGTGGAAATGGCGCGCCTGCAGCAGCAGCCGCCATGGCATCCCAGTCTGGTCCTCCGGGTCGAACGAACACGGCTCCTTCCGCCAACAGACCGCTCATAGCATTGGCGTCACCCGAAGAGACAGCGATCTCATACTCAGAACGGAGCTTGTCGATTTCTGCTCGAACCGCTGACGGATCAAAGGTAGCTTGATGGTCAGATCGGTCGCTCCGGCAACCCCCGAAGCTCACGGCAGCAAAGATTGCGACGAGGGCAGGCCCAATGCGTCTAGCGGGCTGTCTAGTCATTGTGCGCTCCTTGCACGGCATCAGGCTGACCGGAGAACCCGTCCCCCTGGCCGCTCGGCTGCCTCATATCACTTACTGGCTGGCCCCGGAAGGGGTTTGAGGGGTTGGCGCCCTGAAAATCCGCGCGTCGGTGGTTCGATTCCGTCCCTGGCCACCATCTCCTTCTTAAGGCCGCTTCCTTCAACACCCGAAGAGCAGCTCGCGGTTAATCTCGTCGCCTGCATAGCCCGTCCTTGGTGAAGCAGACTCGACCAACTTCCGGGACTAGACTCGGATGTCGGGGGGCATACGAAACGTGAATGTAGATCATGCGAAAGCATCAGCAGGTGCTCAGCCGAGAAATCGCCGCGTCCGTTTCGGTGCGCGCCTGTCGTGGCCGTTGACAGCACTGCTCGCAATCACGCACGCCCCGGTGGCGCGCGCGCAATCCCTGCTATCGGGCGACGAGCAGAACGTGGTCAACTTCGCCTTCGCGACGCAGTTGGGCTCCGGCGTGTATTCAGTTTCTGGCAGGACGCTCCAGATCTACCGCCTCCCATTTCGCCATGCCCTGAAATCCGCGGACGACACCAGGTTTGGAATCGAGCTCACGCTTCCAGTTACGTTGGGCTTCTTTGACTTCGAGCTGCAGGACGTCGCGAACGGCGACATTCCCACCGACGTGGACGCCCTCAGCTTCGTGCCCGGCTTGTCGCTGGTGTACGAGGCGGGGCCTCGCTGGAGGCTCGGGTCTTATGCCGAGGCCGGGGTTTCGAAAGCCCGCGACGTGGAGGCCGACTCAACCGTCTACTCGGGCGGGCTCTTGAGTCTTTACGAGTTCGGAGGCCAAGGGTTCGACTGGCAGCTGCGCAATGATCTCACGTATGCGGGCGTCGACTTGGACGGCGCTGAGGGCTCCGATCAATTCATCCGATTTCAGACTGTGCTTACTGCGCGCCGTGCAGTCGGCCGCGGATCATCAATCGACTATTTGTTCTACGCGATGAACGACTATTATCTCGACCAGCCTGATGGGCCGGTCGACAGTGCCGAGCGGCGCGGTAGGTCGCTCCAGTATGAGATCGGCATCACGCTAGGGACTTCCGAGACGCGTCGCATCTGGCGCATTCCATTGCCACGCGTCGGTATTGGCTATCGGTTGGGATCAGACCTGGACGCGTGGCGCATCGTATTCGGGACACCGTATTGACCAAAGTCCGTAGTCGCATGTCAACGGTCTTCGAGACCTTGCGCCGCAATCCGTCTGCCGGGCTGCTGGCAGTCCAGCTCCTGGGCTTCCTGCTGTACCCGCTGATGGAGACGTCGCCCAGCAGCCGCGCCCTCTTTGGGGCGTTCGGCCTGGTTGTCCTCGGCGCGGCGCTGTGGGTCGTGCGCCGGAGTCCATGGCTCACGTGGCTCGGTTTCCTGCTTGCACTGCCGGTCGTGGTGCTGTCCTTGATCGCCGCCATCTCGCCAAGTCCACAACTTCTGGGTTGGACGGCAGCGCTGGAATCGCTGTTCTACTTCTACGCCGCAGGTAGCCTCATCGCGTACATGCTCCAGGATTGGGTGGCGACGACCGACGAACTGTTCGCCGCGGGCGCAACGTTCACGTTACTGGCCTGGGCGTTCGCGTTTGCCTTTGTGGTATGCGAGACGGTCTTCCCGGGGAGTTTCGCCGTCGCGGGCAGAGCCACGGAGGCACGAACCTGGATGGAGCTCCTCTATCTCAGTGTCGCCGTGCTCTCGAGCGTGGGGCTAAGCGACGTTGTTCCCGTGACGCCGATGGCGCGCGCGTTCGTCATGCTCGAATCATTCGCCGGCGTCATGTTTATCGCTCTTGTCGTATCACGCCTCGTCAGCATGGCTAATACGTCGCGGCGGAGCGCGTCGAAAGAATGAGCGGAGACGGGCGGACTGAAAATCCGCGTGTCGGTGGTTCGATTCCGCCCCTGGCCAGCCGGACTCCGTCCGCATCTGCAATCGAAGGTACAACCCAGCAAGAACCATAACGTCAACACGATCTGCCTACTCCGGCTCGCCCGGATTGTTGAACAGCGCCTGGAGGCGGATGCTGCCATGGCCGCGCTGCGGATAGCCGGGGGCACCCGGATCGCCGGGATCCAAATTCGATGCCGTGTCGTCCGGCGGGAAAAGCACAAGCGAATTCAGAAATTCCAGGACTGCAAACTTCTGAGACTCCGGAAGCTTCGCGAAGGCGATTCGCGATGCAAGCGCCTCGCCGCCATGACGCAGAATTACCTCTCGCAAGTTGATGCTGCGGCCGTCGTGACCGTAGGGCGGGCTGGAACCGACACCCCACAGCGGCTCCGTCATAAATTGCGTGGTCAGCGTCCCATCGTAATTGCGCTCGTGGAATTTGGGTCCGAGGTCGTGGCGTTTCATGTCGGCAAAGAAATTTCGGACATTGAACCGCCCGTGTATGGGACGCTTGACAGTCGGATGCCCCGCGCCGTCGTCTTGTTCGACGACGAGGAGCGAAGCAGTCGCATAGAGCTTATTGAAGATTCCGAGTGTGCCGTCGTAAGCCGTTTCGACGTCGGCGACGCGTCGGTCCCGCTCGATTGTGAGATTCTCGACGTGGCAGCCTGTACAGCCGATACGCGTCAAGAGTTCCCGGCCGACTTTCGTTGCGGAGTTCTGCCGGTAAGTGCCCGGCTTGAAGTAGTTGAAGAGGTAGAACTCCATGTGGTCGACGAGAGAAGTGGGGATTTCGTTGCTAACGCCGTCGCCGTCAGAGTCGTCGGCTTCTGTTTTCGCGATGCCGGTTTTGACGACGTCGCGCGATCCGTTTAGCACCATTCCAGTCGGCGTCGTGACGCGGGCGCCAGCAGCCGCCTGGAGCAGCAGCGGGTCGACCGCCTGGAGCCCCATCTCGTCATTGAACGCGCCGACGACGAACTCCCGGATCGATGTCGTGCCGCCATGCGCGAAGAAGGGCCGCACCCGCAGGTCTCCATCGACGCCACGCACCCCCGAGGTGCTTACCGACCCGTCCGGATTCGCGCGGAGCGACCCGTATGAGATGCCTTTGCTGACGAGTTTGCGCGTGACCGCATGTTTTTGGGCGGCGGCCTGCGCGACCGCTTGCGCACGGATGTTGCGCAGGTCTGAGGTGATCTCGTCGGCGAGCATCTCTTGCAGGCCGAGTCCGAACAGGTGGGGGGCGTCGCGGCTGTCGGGACGCGTGGCGACATCCCCGCCAAAGCCGGCTGAGCCGCGTGGCCGGCCATGACAACCGGCACAGCTGTCGATCAGGCCGGCGCCAATGGCTCCGACGGCATGAATATCGCCGATGCCATCCTGCGTTCGAGGCCCTAGGCCCTGCGCCAGGGTGAACTTGCGCTGGAAAAGCTGACGACCGCGACGGATGGAGCGAGCCGGGTCGCGAGCGATGATGTAGGAGGAAGAACCGGGAGTCGCCCAGTCGCCGACTCCGTCGCCAACCTGCTCGGACAACGACTTGAAGATACCCGCACGCTCGACATTCGGGGTTTGCGTCTGGTCGGTGAGCTGCGCTTGGGCTGAGTCGGCCGCGAGCAGGGCCAGTATCGCCGGCAGTGCCGGGCTAGCGTTCCTTCGCTTTGACATTGTTCACTCCTTGAAGCGCCGTCACGGCGCAAGCCAAAACCGACGAACGAGTGCGAGCCGAGGTCGAGCGTGAGCGCAGTGAGCCTGCTGTTCTGTCAACTACATGACACAATCGGCGAGATGGCTTGCAGTGGTGGAGAGGTGGCGGAGCTACGCAGCGCGCCGAACGGGCATAAACCGCCGATTGGAGCGCCAGAGGAATTCATCAAGAAGTATCGCGGCAAGTTCGACGACGGCTACGACAAGCTCAGGGAACGGATTCTTGCGCGACAACTCGAGTTGGGAATCGTCCCGCCCGGCACGAGAATGGCGGCGCGGCCCGCGGGCCTGCCGGCGTGGGACACGCTTTCGGACCTGGACAAGAAGGTCGGTGCACGCTGGATGGAGGTCTTTACTGCTGCCGTCGAGCACACCGACTACCAGATCGGTCGTATCGTTCAGGCCATCGAAGATTCCGGAGAATTCGACAACACGCTCATTGTCTACATCGCCGGCGACAACGGCCCAACGCCCGAAGGCGGCCTGCACGGCATCAACAACAAGCTGACCTACGCCAATGGAATTCGGGAGTCACTGGAAGATGTGGCCAAGCACATCGACGACTTCGGCAGCACGCATTCACATGGCTGCAATCCGGCGGCCTGGAGCTATGCCACGTCGACGCCATACACGTACGGCAAACTGGTGACCTCGGGCGGCGGCAACAGCACGGCCATGGCCATTTCCTGGCCGGCACGAATCAAGAAGCCCGGCATTCGCCGCCAATTCGTGCACCTGATCGACGTTATGCCGACCATTCTCGAGAGCGCCGGCTTGCCCGAACCCAAGCGGGTCAACGGCGTGGAACAGAAGCCGTTGGAAGGCGTGAGCATGGTCTATGCAATGCCGAAGGCATGCTTGCCACCCTGGGCGGTGAGACCGGGGGATTCGCGTTTATCGTCAAGAACGGCAAGCCGACTTTCATTTACAGCTATGTCGGCCTGGAGCACTACACGGTCGCCGCCTCCGAAGCGCTGCCGAGGGGGAAGAGCGCGGTTCGCTTTGACTTCGCGTACGACGGCGGCGGCAAGGGGAAAGGCGGCACCGGCACGCTGTCGATTAACGGCAAAAAGGTGGGCGAGGGCAGGCTCGAGCAGACAGTTCCGGTCATGTTCTCGACGGACGACACCTTTGATGTGGGCGAGGACTGGGGTACACCCGTGTCACCTGACTACGAGCTTCCCGCCAAGTTCACCGGCGATCTGAAGAAAGTCACGATCGAAGTGCGGGAACATTGACCGATCGGGCGAAATCCAGTTTGCTTGGCCTTCTCAGGTTGCCCTTAATAACGCCTGAAAATCCGCGTGTCGGTGGTTCGATTCCGGCCCTGGCCATCATTCCCCGGCGCCGACCTTCTTCAATGGTCTCGCGGAAGCCGCAACAAGCGGTAAACCGGGTAACTGACAAGCAGGATGCCGATCGCGATCAGGCTGTTTCGGCGATCCTGCACGAACGCCGCAACCAGGAACGCCATGCCGCCCAGCCAGGAAATCGCCGTCGTGACCGGGTAGCCGAGCGCGCGATACGGGCGCGCCAGATCCGGCTCCTTCCAGCGCAGCGCGAAGACAGCCGAGAACGCGATGACGTACGTCAACACGAAAAAGAATGCCGCGACGGCGATGACCTGGTTGAAGGTGCCGGTAATGATGAACCCGATCGCGAGCAGTGCACTCAGGGCGAGCGTTACCACGGGCGTTCCACCCGCGTTGACGAAGGCCGCGCGTCGGGGAAACAGCCCGTCACCGCTCATGGCATGCGGGACGCGCGAGCCCATCATGATGATGGCGACCGCGGCTCCAAGGCCCGACAAGACGACGACGATCCGGATTACGGCAGAGCCGATGTCCCCGAAGATGACGTGAGCGACCTGTCCGGCGGGGAAGCTGTCTGCCGCGACGCCGCCGATGCCGAGGACGTAAACGAAGCATCCGGCCAGCAGCATGTAGATGACAATCACCGCCGCCACACCGCTGAACATCGAGCGCGGAATATCTCGGACCGGATCCTTCACTTCGCCGGAGAAGTACAGCAGGCCGGTCCAGCCGTCATAGGAGTAGATCACCGCCTGCATCGCGAGCACGATGCCGCCGAAGGCGATTGCTGTACCCGGCGCAGCGGAAACCGGCTCACGCGTCCCGGTCGCGAATGCAACGAGCGGCACACCCAGGAGTACGAGCACCTTGACTAGCGTCATCAGCTCGACCGTCGTGCCGCTGGAGCGCACGCCCTTCCACAGCATCGCGGTCAGTAGCACGACGACGCCGACGGCCAGGGCAGCGACTTCCACCAGGCTGAGGCCGCCAAACCAGCCGGCGTACTCGGCAACCATCATCGACACGGCCGCAGCCGAAGCGCATGTCGAAACCCAGTCTGTCCACCCGGCGACGAACCCGATGTAAGGGCCGAACACGCGACGCGCGAAGACATAGAGACCGCCGGAGCGTGGCACCGCCACGCCAAGCTCGGCAAGCGACGCCGCCCCTAGCAAGGCGTAGATTCCGCCTGCCAGCCACGCGAGCAGGTAAGCCTCGGTCACCGGCAGGTGCCGCGCCACCTCGCTCGGCGTGCGCATGATGCCTGCGCCGATGGTATTGCCGACGATGGCTGCAAGGCCGAACCAGAGGCCCAGGACTCGCAAGAGGCGACCGGAATGCTGCGTCACGGAATTCCCCTGGAGTGGTCGCTGACCACTCGAGTCATTGGGTCGTTATTCTTGGAAGCGGCATCCTACTGAAAATTCGCGTGTCGCTAGTTCGATTCCGGACCTGGCCACCTTCGCCCTGATTTGTGTTTGCCGGCTGCGGGATGGTGCCGAGTTGTGCGCTGAGTCGGTCAAGCGCTCGCAAAGCGCCGCGGGTCAAGGCGCCGGGCACGCCTCCGGAGTGAGAAATCCCAATCCCGGGGAGTCCCAGAGACGGGGAGAACTCTGGTCCGTAAACTCGCATCCGAAAGATGGATCGGCGACCCCCGCAACATCAAGCACGTCATCGCCTGCGGGTGCAACATCGGTATTCACCCATTCGACGAGATCGACGAAGCTGCTGATGAGCTCGCTGGGCGTGAACGTGCAGTGGCCGAAGTCGCGCATTGCGCGCTGCACCAGCAAATCCGACTTGCCCCGCGCAGCTACACGCTCCGCGTAGATCTGCTGGTTTACGAACGGAACAAACAGGTCGCCGAGCGTGGCAAGCGTCAACATTGGAATTCCGAGATTACCGGTTGTGGGCGTTATCTTGCGACGAACGGTGGGGTTCGAGCTGATCCGCTGCACGGTTCCGTTGAACATGACCTCCGCAGGGCTCAGGGCAGGGTCAACATCAAATTGGTAGGTCACGTCCGCGTTTTCGACGGCCGCGTTGAATCCGAGTGCGTCCTTACCAAGGCCAAACAGGAAATCGCCAGCCACTCCGTTCCAATACAGCCATCCCTGGTCGAACAGGGGCCGCACGCCGCCTGATCGCAGCTCGGTGAGTCCGGCTAGTTGAGTACCGCTAGCATTGAGGACAAAGGGAAATGCCGGGCCTAGCGCAGCTTTGGTGGCGGGTACCGTCGCGGTAAGGTAATCGGCAGCAAACGGAAACGACTGGTCGATTCCTGACAGAGTCTGAGCCGCGACATTGAAGTCCAGGTAAAAGTCGAAATTTTCGGCGTCTCCGATCGCGCCGCAGGCGGACACAGCACCGCTATATGAGCTGGGCCAGCGTTCGGCCATCAGCGCCGTTACGTGACCACCAAGCGATGCACCGGTAACGTAAATCCGACTGGGCATGCCAAATTGCTCGATGAACCGGCTCCGAAGCGTATGGGTGTCTTTGGCAGCGCCCAATGCGTCGTAGCCGTTCTTGCCATAACTAGATGCCGCCCAGGCATAGCCGTTGGCAATCAGGAATGTCCGCAGAGGATGGTTGTCGACGATTAGTTCGAGCCCTGTTCCACGATAACCGTGTGCCCACAAGACCAGCGAGCCATTCCAGTCGTCAGGTACCTCGATTCGGTAGCCTGCGCCGTTCAGGACTCCCCAGGAGCGCTCGCTGGAAATCCCGGGCACATCATTGAAAGGGAGCTTGGCTGGGTCGACGAAATACTTGGGCGCCTTTGCCGCCAAGGCAGCGGGTGCAATCAACGACAGCAGCACGAGCGCTGTGACAGTCCGGTTCATGATTTCCCCTGATTCTTATCTGTGCGAAACGAGTAGCACTGTGCGCCGCGGGAGGATGCGGCGTCAACGAAGTTCTCCAGACACTACGGCAACTCACCGAACACTTTCACGAGGAAGGCGCAACACCCAGCAAAACCCATATCCGCCAAAAAACGGCGCCCGATGCATGGTTTTGCCGTGCTTGGTCGGTGACGGGTCGGCAAGAGCCTCTTTAACACTTGACAGGCGCGCCGAATAGGCTCAAAACACGGCGCATCGGCCCGTATGGGCAAGAAGAAAGGATTTCTACAACTAAACAGAGCTCCCAGTGGGAATCGCTTGCAAAACCGGGCTGCTTCTAATGTGGCTGCTTCTCGCGGCTCCAGCCAATGGTGCGGCTGTTACTCATGCCATCTCTACAAAGTCTACGTCTGATGGAACGAGCCATACGTCGGGCTCGTTCACGCCAGCGGCGAACGACTTAATCGTTGTCACCGTTTACGCATCCGGAACGGCCGTAGCCAACTCGCCGGGAACGATGACGGATTCCCAAGGGCTCGGATTCACTCGCGTCACGAGCGCAACCGGTGCCCCGAACTCTGTCTACGTATTCGTAGCCAATGCACTCTCGACCGCGTCGTCGATGACGGTGACGTTTGATTCCACGGGCGACGGTGCAACGGGCGCAATCATCACGGTATGGCGGGTCGCTGGAATGAGCCGGACCGGACAGTCGGCTTCGAAGCAGAGCAAGACCGTCGTGAACGGACCCGCCGGCGGTACGCCGTCAGTTACGTTTTCGACGGATTGCGACACCAACAACCCGACGATTGCGCTCGTAGGCAACGCAGCAAACCCGGCCGGGTTAACGCCTCCGAACGCCTGGACCGAACCCGCAGGAGCAGACGTTGGGTATGACAACCCGACAAGGGGCGCCGCAGGTGTATTCCGCAATAGCGGATTTGCAGGAACGACGATCAAATGGGCGTCAACTTCCGCGACTGCCTGGCATATCGCCGCGGTTGAGCTCGATACCAGTGCGTCCACCCCTTCGACCAAGCTAGGCGAACTCTGTCAGAAAATCGATTGCGGGACGTTGTTTTTGTCATTTCTCAAACCGACCATCGAACAAGTTGTTCCGTTCCTCTCGAACATCACTTCGGAGGGGTGGGTGGTGATCAAGGGCACTGGGTTCGGAAACGAGGTGGGGGAGTTATTCCTCACCTGGGACGGGTTGACGTCCAAAGTGCCGCTGACAATTCCATCGGAGACGGGCAAGGACCACTGGAAGCCAACATATGTCTTTGGCCAGCTTCCGCCCATCACAGGGAAGGAGGATCAATCCGCTTGGCTCCGATTGAAGACGAAGGCAGGAACGTTTAGCAATTTGTTTCCGGTGAACTTCACGGCGGAGAGGGAACTAAAGCAGCTGCAGTCATCGGATGTCGCGGTTAACTGTTCTGACGAAGCTGACGTGGACAAGTGCAATTCGCACTACAACACCGACTCCGTCCCGTTCTGTAGCAGCCCGTTTGTGTCAGCCGGGCAGGACGGCGACACGATCGTGGGGCATCATTGGACTTGTGTCGGCGACAGCGACGGCACCGACTCCTACTCGGCCTCGCTCGAGAACGGTTGGCTGTTCGAGAGCGCCGCTTTTAGCGACTTGAAAGGCAGCAACTCGGCAACGATGACCGGCTTCCAATCCGGCACTCAATCCATGAACGTCAAGGTCAACTGGTCCAACGAAAACGTGTCCTATGTCTTGTACCGCATGAACATTTCCATAGAGGGGCCGAAAGGCGTCCCGCACAACTGATTAAAGGCGTTTGAACCACTACTGGACGTAAATATGTCTTCGCGAGGCGAGATCGGCAAAACCACTTTCATCCTGTTTGTGTCTGGCATTCTGACCTTGGGCACGGCTCCTGCGAGTGCCGAACGCGAAGCGGCTCCCAGCCCGCAGGTGGTCACCGGAGACCATCTTACAAAACAGCAGTTCGAAGCGCTTCCCGACATTGCGCTGATAGATTTCAAAGGCCGACGGATGACAAAGGCAAGCATCCGGGCGAGGGAGGCACAGAGCCGCGACACGGCGGAGAAGGTACAAGCCCTTGCTCGACAGAGCCGGGTCGAGTTCGAGCAGCGTCTAATTCAGTTTGAACAGCAACGGAAGAAAAAGCTCGAGATCGACAAGGCGAAGTCGATGGAGGAGTTCGCTCGCCTGGGCCCGACGAACTCCCAACAGCTGAAGTCCATCGAGGTGGAGGCGGCGCGGCTTCACGAACGTTCCACGCGCGCTTCCCCCGCTGAAAAGGCCCAAATCGAGCAGCGCGCGAACCAACTCCTCCAGCAACTTCAAGGACTGGAGCACCAGTAGCGGATTTGTGCCGCTATGCCTCATATGTGGTGCTGTTCGCGGCGTCACCCACGGCGCGGGCGCAAGCAATTACTCCAGGTCAGCTCGAACGATCCGCGTATTCAAACAATTCGACAACATTCCCCGATGGATCTTGAAGCAGGATTTGCCGCCCCGCTCCTGCTTCGGCGACTTCACCGCGGAAGCTTGCTCCCGCGTTGCGCAATTCGTCGATCGTGCGGTCGAGATTCTTCGTCACGATCATGAATCTGTTCCATCCGCCCGGCTGAGGATGACCGCCTGCCTTGCCAGCGCTGCCGGCACCCGGCGCGTTGATAAAAAGGTGCAAATCGTCAAGTTTCAGCGCAGCAAACTTGCCAGGGTTGTGCTTTTCGACAGCAAAACCAAGACGGCCACGATAGAAGGAGACGGATTCATCAACGTCGTTCACGATATATCGAACGGATGCCATATCTGTATCTCCTCTGAATGAAGCACGGAAGCACGACATGAAGCGCGTGAGCCACAAAAAAAAGCGGCCGGGTTGCCCCGGCCGCCTTTTATTCAACTTGAATCAGCCTGGACTTACTGCGAGGGCTGCTGCGAGGGAGCCGAAACGTGCGAAATCGCTTCCTTCAGCTTCGCCGCGCCTTCCGCGGTCTTGCCTTCAGCGCAGAGCTTCGCACCCTCGTCGGCGACGACCTTGGCCTGGGTCACCTGCTCAGCGGACGACGTGCTGGCGGCCGAGTCAAACTGGGCCTGCAGCGACGCACAGTCCTCTGTGGCGCCCGGCATTGCTTCCTGGGCAAACGCCGCAGGGCCGATAGCAAGTGCCGCGCTCGCGATCAAAACATGACGAAATTTCATTACAAATTCTCCATTCGTTTCTTGCCGGTGTCTGGCGGGTACATGAGACACCACCGGAGCG
>Ga0209486_10000150_pt1 | contig 33028 bp, 31 predicted proteins | sample NCCompost_FD_187518 | JGI IMG/M metagenome (GOLD analysis project Ga0209486, IMG submission 187518) | Agricultural soil microbial communities from Utah to study Nitrogen management - NC Compost (SPAdes) (version 2) | ecosystem: Environmental > Terrestrial > Soil > Agricultural land | place...
TCCGCGATTCGCGGCGCGATGATCGGTCACTTTGATTTTTACTGAAACTGGCGGATTAAAATGGTAACTCTCAATTTATAGGCAAAGCCGTTGTTGGGTTGTTGGGTTGTTGGGTTGTTGGGTTGTTGGGGGCTTTGCCTCAAAAGTCGGATTATTCGGTGACTTTTGGGGCAACGGCATTTCTGCCCCAAAAATCAATTTGACTGATTTGACGGGTGTTCAGCGAGGATAAGTATTTCGCAAAAAACTTGTGGTCATCAGGACACCAAAAATTGCGGGGTTTACTCTTAATGCGTCTAAGAAGTGTCTCACCGATCACGGTTATTGGTTGTTTCGTTGTACGTCCTAAGACCGTCAGCGAGAGCGGCTGCCAGACCACCATCTTCCACGGGATGCGTCAGACTACAGGATCAACCTTGAAACTGAATTGCTGTCGCCATTTGCTACCCAAATACTTGTCCCGTCGAAGACCACACTCGCTGGAGACTTGCCAACCTTGATGGTATTGATCACTCCGCCGCGTTTAGGTTCAATCTGCGTTACAGAACTGCTCCCGTAGTTTGCGACCCATACGTACCCGTTGACGAAGGCTACTCCTACGGGTCCGTCTGCAACAGCGATAGTATTTAAAACCTGCCCATCCGACGCTCGCAGTTGCGTGACACTGCTGCCGTAAAAATTCGTTACCCAAACGTTCGAGCCGTCGAATGCGATTCCGGTCGGACCTTTCCCCACCTTATAGCTTCCCAATTTAACGCCATCTGTTGCCCGTAACTTGGTAACGCTATTGCTGTCGTTGTTTACGACCCAGATACTGCCGCCTTCGTGAAGCAAACGCATCGGTCTTCGTCCTACTATGTAAGTACAACTCGCGCCGTCGCTCAAACGCAACTTTGTTACCGTGTTGTCGCCACCATTGGTTACCCAAACGTCTTTACCATCGAAAGCCAGTCCTTCGGGTTGTTGGCCCACGGCGATGGTCGCTACAAGCGAACCGTCCTTCCCGAGAAATTTCATCACATTGTTGCTCATCTTGTTTGCGACCCAAACGTATGTGCCATCATAAGTAAGAGCAATGGGCCGGACGCCAGTTTCAAACGTTCCCAGAATTAATCCATCGCTGGCGCGCAGTTTCATGATGTTGTCGCTCTGTTGGTTCGCAACCCAAATATGAGCTCCATCAAACAACAGAGCTTCAGGCCGCCGTCCAACTTCAAAGTCGATGGATTGCGGCGCGATACCTTGCAGCTCACCGCGAGTTACAGGTGATATGCCGAAGATGAAGAAAACCACAAACAGGGATGACACCATGATCCACCAAGGCTTAACTAAACTCTCTTTGTTTCTCACTTGCGCCACCCCTGTCTGTAATGATCGAAATGCAGTTTTAACTCACTTTACCGGTCTTTGTCTTCGTGTTGTGAGTGTGGACGTCGTTGCCTTTTGGATCCATCCAGAGAATTGACTCGACGATCCAAGGCGGGTTGGCTTGTCCGGGACACATTGCCCACCATTGTCGAGCTTCATTCCCGTAGCGAATCATCCCGATATGGTTCGTCAGGTCCTTGTCGAGTTTAGCTTTGGTATCGGAGAAACCAAGTTTCCGCCGCAATGTGTCGATCTCGTCGGGCTTGCCAGTCAGGAATGTCCAGCCCGGTTTGATCCGATGCATCTGCATGTAGTGTTTCAACTTCTGCGGATTGTCCTCTTCAGGTTTCAGGCTGATCGAATACATGAAAATGTCTCGACCGACGCGTTCACCCAGAAGGCTCTGCACCCGCTTCAGATTCCGCGTTATGGGGGCGCAAATCCCCTCACACTGTGCATACATGAAGTTGATGACCACGATCTTATCTTTAACCAGATCATCGTAGAAGCGAACCTTCTTGCCTTCATGCGTAGTGACCTCAAAGTTCGGAAAATAGCGCGCCTGTAACTTCGCTCGTGACGAAGTGGCTCCGCCTTGTGATGGTTCAATCAAATTACTCGCCCTGGTCACCAACCCGCCGGCTAAGGGAGTCACTGCCAGGCCCCCAAGCATTTTTCGTCTGCTTATCACTGACATTGTTTTCTTCTCCTTTCCTGGTTTTACTCCGATCAGCGGCGATCACAGTCTTGCTCGTTATTGTTTCCCACGTCGTCGATATCAAAGCGCAACATCATCGCGTGGTCTTCGTGAATCGTGTTGTGGCAGTGCATCGGGTAACGTCCGACAAAGTCGCGGAACCGGAAGTAGATCTTTACGTCGTCACCCTCGCCGAGTCTTATAACGTCCTTACGGCCGCGCTCGATCAGCGTGGGTGTGTTCCGGTTGCGCTGGAGAACCTGGTGTTCCTCGAAGTGAATATGGATTGGGTGCGACCAATCAAATCCACCTTCGAGATTCCAAATCTCGGCCGTGTTACGTTTCACTCGGAAACGAACATCGTTGCAATCAAAGAGCTCATCGTTGATTACCCATTGACCGTTCTCACGATCAAACTTGAAGCAGCGTTGGATACGCTCGGGCACCCGTGTCGGTACCTCATAGAAAGTGGGGTTAGTGGCCGGGTTTACGCTATTGTCTGTAACCGAGTCGGACACGACACGGAACTCAAGCACCTTGTTGCCCTGGCCAGCCGAGAGAATGTTGTTTCCTGGTCCCGCTCCGTCGCACTGCTCCAGCCGGTTTTCAAGGTGAATGATGCTTCCGGCAGCGAAGGATGAAAAGTCAACAATCACATCCATGCGCTCAGCCACCGCAATGAATAGACCGTTAGTTGTTTGCACCGGGTTCCGCAGTAAATTGCCATCGTTGGAAATGATCCAGAACGGGTGGTTGGTCAGGTTCGATTTTGTCAGATAGAACCTATAGAACCGGGACGGTCCACCATTGAGCCATCGGAAGCGGTAGCGCCGCCGCTTCACTTCGAAGAAGGGTTGTATCTTTCCGTTGACAAGGAACTTGTCGCCCAGGATACCGTCGCGGTTAGCGAGGTCGAAGGCGAGAACCCCATCTTCATCGAAGTTCTTGTCGTTGAACATCATTGGAACGTCGAAATTCGGGAAGCTTGGCAGACGGAAGCCTGTGGTTTCATCGCCGGTATCAAACTCATTAAAGAGAAGGTAGAAACCAGCAAGACCTTTGTACACATTCTGAGCCGTGAAATCCACGCGATGATCGTGATACCAAAGCGTGCTCATCGACTCTCGAATATCGCCATTGGGTGGATGGCTCGACGCGAATCCGGCCAGGACGTTCGGATAGTGCTGGTCGTAGAACTTACCCTGAGCGAAGAAGTCGCAGGGGAAGCCATCGCTTTCGGATGGAGTGTGACCGTTATGCAAGTGCGTCGAAAGGGACTGGAGTCCGAAACCTCCATTGTCGTTCGGCAGGTCGTTAAAGTTTCTCACCAGAATCGGTTCACCGTAGCGAGCAACATAGGTTTGACCCGGTACTGTGCCATTGAATGTCCAGAGTCTTTGCAATGGGAGATCGGGGTGCATACTAAGCAACTGTTCGCGTTGATGGACCTCGTAGAGCTTCTGAGGGGGCGATGTCAGTAAAGCCTGGTGAGGCCGAGTGCGACCTTCGCCGGCTGCTGTGTTTGGATTTACTGTCGGGGCTGGGCTAAGTGCTGCAACCGGCTGGGCGATGGGGGGAATTGGCAGGGGCTCGACGAACGGCATTGTCGGCGGACTTGGCGGAGTACCGTTACTGCCGCCGAAACCGTCTCGCCAGCGACTATCGCAGTCGTCTCCGCTGAATTGGGCCCTGGCACTCAGGCCGTTTTTGTGTATCAGGTACCCCGCGCTCGTTAACAAACCTGCTTTAATCATGTCACGGCGGCTCAAGCGCGCTGCGATTATTTCGCGCCGGTTCTTCGCAGCGTTGCGTAGCTCCCTCTCACGCCGCCGATTTCGCTTGGAAATGTTGGCCATAGGGCTCTCCTTTGAGATTTGCTTGGCAAAGTCTTCACGCCAAGGGTTGGATTGTTGAAGTGAACGACTCCTGAAAGGAGCGGTACGCGTGAAATGAAGCGATGGGAAAAGGTGATCGGGCAGGCTGGTCAAAAGCCTTCGTCTTGAGGCATTGACCTTTGCTAAACGATCACCCTATCGTCTGGAAACCGATTTTCTTGCCGGTCTGGACAATGATTCAACGAATCGGCTGTACACTTTCATCAAGATCAGCTGTCGTCCAGTTATAACCATGGCCTCTCATTGCTATTTATTAGCGGAAATTGCTGCGCTGATTTAATGAAGCTAAGTCCGAGTTAGTTACGACGACAGCGCCGACTTCGCCAGCCAAGACCGTCAGGTCTGTAAGCGCAAACGACGCGCACCCGAAGATGCGCGCCGTGCGCCGAACAGTTCGTAAAGCTGATAGTCGGAAACGCCAAGGGCTCACCCCTGTCCAATCAGCCGCCAAACGATCTGGCAACGTCAATCCGCGAATCAAAATGTTAAGCTTGGGAGTCTTACACTAACGGAGGGGCTAAGGGAGGTCTTGATAATGTGGGCCGTGGGAGGGCGTTAGACTAGTCTTCCACATTGTTCGATCTCAAAGTCTTTTCGTAGGCCGCTCTTGCTATCTGTTGGCGAATGCTGCTGCGCGATCACTTCCCTTCATCAACGTTTCGATCATTGTGAGGCAGAGCTCCCCACTTGTCGCGAGATCGAATGCGGCAAACATGGGGCCGTTGTTCACTTCGAGAAACAGCAACTCGCCAGTGTCCGGAGAGGTTTTAAAATCAGCGGCAGCGAAATCAAGTCCGAGCCTCGCGAGCAAAGCGCTAAAACTCTCAATCAATTGGCCCGGGACTTGGGTTGGTTCGACGCGGCAGTTCTGCGTCGATCGATAATCCAGCTCCGGTGAGATCACATTGAAGGCAAAATAACGATCGCCTACTGCGTAAAGTCTGACCTCTGGCGGCACAAGTCGTTGCTGAACGATCGCTGGCGCGGCCGTGCGGCCATCCTTCACAGGTGTACGTTCGAGCACGTCCGCTAGCGGTTCACAATACCCGCCGCCGTTAATTGGTTTCGCCACACCCGATCGAAAAGCCGCCACACGTCCGCGATCATTTGTGATAAGCGTTTGCGGAATCGCCAAACCACAGTCCTGGGCCAACTTCAAAACCAGTGGTTTGTTCGTCACCTGATTCAGATTGCGGCGATTAAAGATGAACACTTCCGGATGTGCGGCGAGCCAGCCAGTGACAGCCGTATGCCACCCCATTGCTCGATACTGTGATGACGGCTGACCATCGTTTAAAGCCGTGAAGACATCGTGGCGGACAAAGGCCGCATAGCATTCCAACGGTTCGTCATCGAGCGTCAACTTACCGCTGGTAATGTCCCAGGTCAGCGAAGGATGGGACGACTTTCCTACCAACAACGTTTGATGCGACACACCGCTACGCGCCGCGGCTGCGAGCAACGCAGTGATATTCGGATCGGCATCGCCGCCCACGATCAGGAGCGAATGGCGCAACGGTGTGTCGGATTCGTTCATTTAAAAGGTTCCGAACGGACTGGTTGGCACGGCCACCGTTGTCTCTTCACCGACAGCGAGCGTAGTCGGTCCACCTTCCTCGCCAACAGCTTGAGTCTTCGGATTTTCCTCACCGACTGCGAGAGTAGTGGGATCTTCTTCGCCAACCGCCATCGTGGTATTCGCCAGGCGAAAGGTTGGACCAGGTTCTTCCTCGCCGATGCCCATCGTGCTCGCGCGAGAGCCAACGCCACCGCCTCGCGCAACATGTCCGACAACCCATGTGGCGCGCTGATTCGCCGCCGCTAAAGTGTCGGGCGTCTGCTCTACCTCGATTTCGTGCGCACCATCGGCATCGTGCACGGTTACTGTCTTAATCGGTTCACTGGCGCCAAACATTACCCAGATGGAGAAAGGCGTTAGCACCTGAGGGACCATCCAGCCGGGGCGCACTGAGTGGAATATGAATTCGGGGGGAAATATTTCGATCATTGATTGTTCAAAAAAGTCTGTATAGCCAGGCGTGGGATGCCAACCAAAGGCGAAGATGATAACCGCATCCGGCGCTTGTTCGGCTCGATAGCTTGCTCGACCGAGATCGCCGCAACCGGTACCGTGGTCAGAAACAGACGTTGACTTTTTTGAGGCGGATTTATTTTCAGGCATGTGTGCGTACTCCTTATGAAAAGCCGAAGGCTCGGTTTCGCTGCAAAGGGTTGGAGCCTGAGATAAGGTAGCAGCCTCTGGAGGACCAGCCCAAATTTGAGTCGCGAGGGAGAGCAACAATTACTCCCGTTAACGCTTGTTGTCAAGGTTCATCGGCCGCAGCAAAACTCGCCAATGAATAGATCGCGCGTCACACAATTTCAATAAACTTACCCGCGAATAACAATAGTAGGAGTGCAAGGAATCTGGTAAGCTTCGGCTCCCCTTCTCTCGCACGTTTTCACCATCTTTGAATCAAGGCGTGGGCGGCACACAGGACTGTCCAGCGCCGGGCGCGGACCCGACGAGCCCTGATGACGTTACTTGAACTGACTCGTCAATAGGAGGAGATCATGACGACTCGGTATTACTCACGACTGTTGGCTGGAAGTGCGGTGCTGGTTCTCATCGTCGGTTTGCTTTTCACGGGGTCTACAACATTCTCGGCGGGTAAAGGGGACCGTTCGGCGCCGACCGCGCCTACGAATCTTGCGGTGAGCGGAGTTACGGACAGAAGCGCCAATCTTTCCTGGAACGCTTCCACTGACAATTCCGGCAAGTGGACCTACAAGGTTCGCATTACGAACCTCAAAAACTCGACGAGCGCTTTCGCCACGGTTGGCCAAACACAAACCACTTACAGCACAAAGTATCTATCGCCAGGTACGCCATATACTTTTGCCGTCCATGCCGTAGACGATAATGGCAATAAATCGGCTGAGAGCAACCTCGTGAACGTCAGCACACCGGCCGATACGACGCCGCCCGGGCCGCCAACCCTGCAAGCCACTGTGCTTACGCCATCGCATGTACAACTCACCTGGACTGAATCGCCAGACTACGGTTCGACCCATTGTTGTATCTACGGGATCAACGTGAATGGCAGCCGAATTACCGAACACATCAACTGGGTCGGGGCGCCTGCCGGCAGTCAATCGGTGATCATTCGTCACCTGACACGCTCCACCACCTACTCTTTCAGCGTGAGCGCCATCGAGTACGGAACGTTGAATAGCAGTACCAGCAATACGGTCGTAGCGACCACCCAGCCCAGTAACGATTTTACGCCGCCTTCCGCGCCCACGAACCTGCACCTCGTGCAAGACGATACTTGCGGCGAAGTCTGGCTCGGGTGGACGCAGGCTCTCGACAACAGCGATCCGCAGGGATTCATCGAGTATGAGATTTGGGTGAACGGCATATTGAGTCCGTTGCCGGTGTCGAGCGGCATAGATGTCGATTTTGTCTATGCAAACACTCATGGCGACAACTCCTTCAAGGTCGTAGCGGTTGATCGCGCAGGTAACTCCTCATCGCCGAGCAACCTGCTCAAGTTATTTCTCTGGCCGTGTTAAAATCTCACCCGTCTAATTGACAAGACGCAAGAATCCGGACCGGGGCGACGTCTCTAGACATTGCCCTGTGTCCGTTCATATGTGACGTGCTTCCCGTAAACCTCACGTTACACTTAAGTCAACCGATACGAATCCGACCTGGGAGGTCCGCATGGTTCCTGAGCTGGACGGACTGCTGACGCGCGAAGAAGCCGTTTTTCGTGAGACTGAAATACTCCGCGATGCGAACATCGCTCTGACCGAACATCTCAGTCTCGACCGTATCCTCGAAACGCTACTCGACTACCTCACGAAGCTCATTCCCTACGACAGCGCAAACGTCATGCTGCGGCGCGGAGACTCGCAGTTCTTTCTGGTCACCGCCCTGCGACGTTACGAAGGATTTCAGGACGTTAAAAACACTCGCGCAATTGCATTCGACAGCAACACGAACCACCTGATCCGAAGAATCTGTTTGACGAAGCAGAGCGTGGTCGTTCCGGACACAAGGAAGGAGCCGGAATGGCAATTCGTTAGCGGTGCGGATCACGTGCGCAATTGGATGGGTGTGCCGCTTGTCGCTTCCGGCAGAGTGATCGGGTTGTATTCAGTCGACAAAACAGAGCCCGAGTTTTTCAAGCCGGAGCATGCGCGTTTGGCAGAAACGTTGGCAGCGCGGGCGGCTAGTGCGATTCGCAATGCGCAATTGTTTCACCAAAGCCAGCACTACGTGGCGGAGCTGGAAGCGCGCATCGCCGAACGTAAACGCGCGGAAGAAGCGTTGCGTGAAAGCGAGGAACGTTATCGCGAGTTGTTTGAAAACGCGCGCGACGCGATTTACGTCCATCGTCTCGATGGCAAATACATTTCCGTAAACCGCGCGGCCGAGGAATTGTCAGGTTATAGCCGCGAAGAAATTCTTGGTCGCCATTTCACCGAGTTTGTAGCGCCGGAGCACGTCGGGCAGGTCCGCGACTGTTTGCTTTCGAAGCTCGAAAGCCAACGGGAAACGACCTACCATGTTGACGTGATCGCCAAAGACGGCCGGCGCATTCCGGTGGAGGTCAGCAGCCGCGCCATTTACGAAAACGGCGTGATTGTCGGCGTTCAAGGAAGTGCGCGCGATATCACTGAACGCAAGCAAGCGCAGGACACGTTACGAATGTTCTCGCGGCAGCTAATCGAAGCTCAGGAAGACGAACGTCGACGCATCGCGAGAGATCTCCACGATCAGATCGGCCAAACACTGACCGCGGTAAAGATGAACCTCTGCACCGTGCAGCGTTACTCAGACGCGCCTGAAGCGGCGCATTGTCTCAAAGACAATATCGACGCCATTGATGAAGCTCTTCGTTTAGTGCGTGATCTCTCAGTCGACCTTCGTCCGCCATTGCTCGACGATCTTGGTCTCGCTACCGCGTTGTGCTGGTACGTCGATCGTTATGAGAAACGAGCGGGTGTAACGACTGAAGTCGTCATGGACCTGCCAAACGCGAACGAGCGGTTCTCGCGCGATCTCGAAACTGCATGCTTCCGCATTGCCCAGGAGGCATTGACCAACGTTGCGCGCCACGCCCGCGCATCGCACGTGTTGTTGCAATTGAGTCGCACACCGGCGACGCTCGAAATGGTCGTGCGCGACGACGGCATCGGGTTCGATCCCACCACGCTCCGCAAACGTGCGCGCCGTGTGGCAACGCTGGGACTGTTGGGAATGCAGGAACGCGCACACGCCGCGGGTGGAGTACTCGAGATTGATTCGAAGTTAACGGTGGGAACTGAAGTGCGCTTCAGCGTACCGGTTGATAATCCGCATACAACATAGATCTCATCATCTCTTCCACTCGATCGTCCGATCCTCTGCCGGTGACCGAACGTGGTTCGGTGTGTTCTGCGAACCATTCATTGCGTTGCGTCGCCGCGAGTAACGCCGCGTCGTAACCGTAGATCGATCGGATATCGATACCGCGGTTCTTCATCGCACTGCACCACACGTCGTAAATGAAGCCTTGCGCGTCAGGTGAGATCCGATGGATGCGTGTGTCCGGCGAGTAGCCATCATCTATTAATTGCAGATAACCCCGGGCCTCGATCAATCCCGTGAGCAGGCCGGCAGTTTCGAGTTGAACAATCGGCGTAGGTACAGCCATTTCTGCGCGGCCAACGAAGTTGTAGGGAAAACCTAAAAAGGCGATTCGAACCGCGCCAGATGGTCCAGCTTCTGAAGTAATGTCCCAAGTATCACAGGCCACTTTGAAACCAGGACGTTGTCGCAAAAAACGAATAATGGGCCCAAACTCCTGGTCACCGCTTGAAGCACTAAAGAGTTTGACTTCGGGGCGGTGAGCCATGGGCCATTGACCCTTGAATGGATCACGTCCTGACGACCCGAACACGTATTCGGAACCAAGCATCAGTTCCTCCAGCGAATCGAGCCGGGCGATGCGTCGTTCAAGATAATGCGGGACTCTCACATCCGGATCCGGGTCGTAGAACATCACGCGGTTGCCTTGCTGTAAAGCTATGTCTGCCAGCGACCTGCCGATACTACCCAGACCGATTATTCCGACGTCAGCATCGTTTAACGCTCTGCCTCCGAGATACTCGGTTTGTAAACGATCGATCAAACGGTGTGAAAAGAGGTGCCCGCCGATTTGAAGTTTCACCGCGGACCTGGCCCAGGAGAAAACGGCAAAAGGAGGCGGGTGATTCTCAAAGAGAAACATACCCATCGAGGTTTGCTCCACCCCCGCGACGGCGTAGTTTGAAAGCAACTCAGGCGGAATGTTGATGACACATCTGCCGCCGTCGTCGAGAACTATGATCCGCTTGATGCGGCCCTGCGTCAGTTTCTCGCCAACGACCGTCCATAGTTGTTCGATGTCTCGTTCGAACGCTTCCGCAAACGCGCCTGGCGTCGGAAACGTACTTTCAACGACGGTTACGCCCATATTTCGGATCGCTCCGATCACTGGAGCGCGATTCGAATAGATTTTCCCCAAACAAAAGATATTTTCTGGTCTAAGACCAATTTGACCAGCGGCTTCGAACAGATCCACCGTTTGGGAAAGCAGGTGTTGCACGGCTACCAGCGCCGTATCGGCGCCGAAGTTGAAACCCGCGCTCCCGGCACAGTTTGACAGTGCGCCGGTAACTTCCATCAACGATTGTTGCGTCGTTGAACTCATCTTTGTTTGCGGAAATGGGCGGGAGTCCCCGGTTTATGGACAATGCTTGCGCGAGCGAGGTTACTGATTTGAGATGCACGCGGCCTGTTTTCCGTTTTATCTCATAGACTAAGACGACGATGCGCCCGGGTTAGTTCCTGTCAGGGTTGGTTCCTTGACACTCCTGAACCGCGACTGTTAAATTACGCGGTCTTTTTCTGCACTAAATTCAAGTCTGTAGGCACAAAGGAGTTGTTTTGACGAGCGAATCCGGTTACCTGTTCACCTCCGAATCCGTTACTGAAGGCCATCCTGACAAGATTTCCGATCAAATCTCCGATGCGATACTTGACGCCGCCCTTGCTGTAGACCCGGCGGCGCGTGTCGCTTGTGAGACATTAGTGACAACTGGCCTGGTTGTTGTCGCAGGCGAAATCACCACCGACGCTGTAATCGACTATTCGAGGGTCGCGCGTGAGACCGTTCGTGAAATCGGTTACACGCGGGCGAAGTACGGTTTTGACTGTGATACGTGTAGCGTCTTGTCCGCACTCGATCGCCAGTCGCCCGATATCGCGATGGGTGTAGATACCGGCGGCGCCGGCGACCAGGGACTGATGTTCGGATTTGCCTGTAATGAGACGCCGGAATTAATGCCGTTGCCGATTCAATTGGCGCATTTGCTGGCGCGACGGCTTTCCGACGTGCGCAAGTCGGGCGAATTGCCTTACCTCCGTCCCGACGGAAAATCTCAAGTAACAGTTGAATATCGCGACGGACGGCCGTTCCGGCTGGAAGCCGTGGTGATCTCGTCCCAACATTCTCCCGACGTCACCAACGAACAGCTGCGTTCTGAGATCGAAGAGAAAGTCATTAAGCACACCGTGTCGTCGGAACTGCTCGACAAAGACACGAAGTATCACATCAACCCAACCGGCCGATTCGTAACTGGTGGACCACAGGGCGATTCGGGTCTCACCGGCCGAAAGATCATCGTCGACACGTATGGCGGTTATGCGCCACACGGCGGCGGCGCTTTTTCAGGAAAGGATCCGACGAAGGTCGACCGCTCGGCTGCATACATGGCCCGCTATGTCGCCAAGAACATCGTCGCTGCCGGACTCGCCGATCGTTGCCTGGTCCAACTTGCGTATGCCATTGGCGTCGCCGATCCCGTTTCCGTGCTGGTCGACACTGCCGGCACCGGACGCATCAGCGAAACTGCGCTGGCGAAGCTCGTGCGCGACAATTTTGAACTTACACCTCGAGGAATTATTCAGGACCTGAACCTGCGCCGGCCAATCTACAAAGCCACAGCGGCTTACGGGCATTTCGGTCGCAACGAAGACGGCTTTACCTGGGAGAAGACGGACAAAGCCGAAACGCTGCGGGCCAGCGCCGGTATCTGAAACCTTCATTTAATAAAGGAATAGATCAAGTATGAATGCATCACCTGCCGTCGAATTCGACGTGAAAGATATTGGTTTGGCAAAACAGGGCAAGCAGCGCATCGAGTGGGCCGAGCGCGAAATGCCTGTGCTGCGGCTGATTCGCGAACGTTTCGCTGAAGAGAAGCCGCTGAGTGGAGTTAAGCTTATCGCTTGCGCCCATATCACGACCGAAACCGCTAACCTCGCGCGCGCATTGCAGGCAGGCGGCGCGGAATCAGTACTGATCGCGTCCAATCCGCTCTCGACGCAAGACGACGTGGCGGCGGCGCTCGTTTCTGATTGGGGCATTCCCGTTTACGCGATCAAAGGCGAATCGACGGACACCTACAACCGTCACGTGCGCACCGCGCTCGATTCACATCCTGACATCATCATCGACGACGGATCAGATGTGGTTGCAACGCTTTTGAAAGAACGTGCCGATCAAATCAAACAGATCATCGGCTCGACTGAAGAAACCACTACCGGCATTCAACGTCTCGAGGCCATGCAAGCCGCAGGCGTTTTGCCGTTCCCGTCCATTGCCGTGAACAACGCGCAGACAAAGCATTTCTTCGACAATCGTTACGGCACTGGACAGTCGACGCTGGACGGTATCATTCGCGCGACGAACATCCTCCTTGCCGGTCGGAACTTCGTCGTCGTCGGTTACGGGTGGTGCGGTAAAGGCGTTGCGCTTCGCGCCCGCGGAATGGGCGCGAACGTGATCGTGACGGAAGTCGATCCGATCAAGGCAGTTGAGGCAGTGATGGACGGCTTCCGCGTGATGCCGATTGGAGAAGCATCGGCGATCGGCGACATCTTCGTGACGGTTACTGGAAACAGACACGTGATCGACGCTGAACATTTTTCACGAATGAAAGATGGCGCGATCGTTTGCAACAGCGGACACTTCGATCTCGAACTCAATCTCGTGGCGTTGCGTGAGATGGCTGAAGACCCGGCGACGATTCGTCCGTTCGTCGAGGAGTACACGGTTAAATCGAGTGGGCGGCGAGTAATCGTTCTTGGTGAAGGACGATTAATCAACCTCGCGGCGGCTGAAGGTCATCCCGCGAGCGTGATGGATATGAGCTTCGCGAATCAGGCGTTATCGGTTGAGTACCTGGTGAAGAACAAGGGAACATTGTCACCCGGCGTGCACTTGCTGCCGAAGGAAGTCGATACCGAGATCGCGAGTCTGAAGTTGCGAGCGCTTGGAATTAATATCGATACGTTAACGGCCGAACAACTCGAATACATTTCGAGCTGGGAAACTGGGACTTAAGAAGAAGGTTCCCGCAAACGCGCAAAGACGCAAAGAACAGAATTTGGCAGTCAGTTCCGTTCTTTGCGTTTTTCCTTTGCGCCTTTGCGGGAAAGTCTTTAGGTTCGTACGCGAGATAAAAAGTAGGTCCCCGCTGCCGCGAAGATCAGTAGCGGCGACCAACCTGCCACAGTTGGACGAAGCAAGCCGTGGTTTCCGAGCTGTTGAAACCCGCCGCCAACCGCCCAATAAGCAATCCCGATAACCACCGCGACACACAGCGCAATCACAGTTCCCTTCCTTCCGAACGACACCGCCAACGGCATTCCGATAACTGCCATGATGATGATGCTGAATGGACCGGCATACTTCCGCTGTAACGCGACTGCCATCGCCGACACATCCATCCCGCGTCGCTTTGCCGCGTCGAGATAACGGTGCAAATCGCTTGAGCTGAGCTGTGATGGTTTGTCGATCGTTGGTTTGAAGACAGCGGGCGATTCAACGCCGGCGAAAACTGTGACAGCATCGGCGCGACGTACGACTTCCATGCCGTTCAACGCCAGACTCTCAGTCTCGATCATTTTCAGGTGCGTTGGATCGGTCCACGACGCGCTCTTCCCGCTAACGACTTGCGCGAGATGCACAGCATCTGCATCGAGCTCGTAAACGGTCGGCTCGATCAGGCTGCCATCTTCCGAAAACTCGTAGGAATAAAAACGACGCGTGTCAGTCGACGCGAGCCACTGGCGTCCCGTGCGAGTAATCGCGCGCCCTTCGCCACCGCGAATCCTGGCGCGCAGCGCGTCTTGTTTTAGATTGCTGCCGGGCATGACGTGTTCCTGGATCATCCACGAACCAAACGCCATCACGAGGGCAAAGAAGAAACCGGGCAACATTAGTCGATACACGCTCTGTCCCGACGCCCACCAAGCGATCGCTTCCTGACGCCGTGCGAGCAAAGCGTAAGTGACAAGCACGGAGATCAACATCGTCGCCGGAAACAACTCGACCGCGACCAGTGGCAATAGGAAAAACAAGTAGCGAACAACAAGGCCCGCCCCTGCCTGCGTCGCCGCAATGAAACGCCACAGTTCAAATAACGTGAAGATATTGAAGATCGCGGCGAGCGCGGCAAAACAAACAACAAAACTGACCAGCAACGAGCGTAGTAGCGTCGCATCCATCAGATTTGGGAATGCGAGCATCTTCTTGACTCGAACCGTCGTACTCACGACTTTACTTCGCTCGCGCACAGGATCGCGTGTGGCTTTTGTGCGTCTTTGCGGCAATCGCAATTGCGGCAATCGCTGCACCAACAAAAACAGCAAACCCAAACCGACGATAAACACCGTTGCCAGCCATGGTCCAACATACGGCGACATGGTGCCAGCACGAGCGAGCGATTCGCCAAGCAGCGACAGTAAGTAATAGACGATGACAACAATCAAGCTGAGTAACACGCCAACGCTTCTACCGCCTCGTCGCACGCGCAATCCGAGCGCCGCACCAATGAGTGCAAATACAAACGGTGCGATTGAGAGTGCCGCGCGGCGATTAAGAACTCGCGCTGCTTCACGCTGCTGCGCCTCGGTGCCAGTCTTCGTTCGTTCACGCAGCGCCGACCAGTCCATCGAATCCGCGTTGGTATCGCGCTGGTTGAGACGCCGCACGATGTCCGCGCGACCAGTGTTGATCGAAAACCTCAACTGCTCGAATCGCTCGACGACGTAGGACGTCTGCCCGTCATTATTCAATGGACCACCTGGATCGCGAACTGGTGGCGCATTTTGATTTTCCTCGTTGGCCACCGGAAACTTCGCTGCAAGAACGTCCGACAAAACCAGTTCCGACTGTTCACCCGATGAATCGATGCGCCCCGAACGCGCTGTGTACACCTGGTCCGTGTTGTCGCGCTGAGCAAAGATGAACACGCGACCCCACGTACCGAGTGCTTTATCAGCGTCGCGAACGTAGATCACATACCGCGGCAACGTACTGAAAGTGCGTGGCTCGACGGGCGAATCGAGTTTCGCAAGCGCTCCCTCCAACGCGATGCGTTCGAGATCTCGCGCCGCTTCGGGCGCTTCTTTGAGGTGCAGCCAGGTGGTTGCGCCACTCAGCAATAGCCCAATCAACAACGCGGGCCAGATCATGGTCCATGACCCAACGCCCGCCGATCGCATCGCGACGATCTCGCTGTCGCTGCCCATGCGCGAGTAACCGATGATGATTCCGGCGAGTGTGGCGAGTGGAATTGAGAAAGTGAGCACTCCGGGTAACAACGCGGCGCCGAGGCTCCCCAGCAGCGATAGCGGAAGATCAGTGTAAATGAGGACGTCCGTGAGACGGCTTGCCTGCTGAGCCAGTAGGATCGCGGTGAGCAACAGCAGCGCCAGCACCATGTACGGCGCCATCGCCCCGATGATGTACCGAGGTATCAGAGAATTTCTGAAGCTAAAGTTTTTCCTTAACACTATTGGGCGAATGTTGGTCGGGCTCGCGGCATTCGTTCAAGCACTCGACTGATAATCTGATACGTTAACTGAGCGAGCTCTTTTCTTGTCACTACTGGCAGTTCCCTCGCCGCTTCCGCAAACTTTGCTGGCGACAGTTTCTCGGTTGTTCTGAGTTGTTGATGGACGCTCTTCGCGATCGCTCGGCCACGCGCCTGACTGCATTTCAGACATCGGAGTGACAAATCAGCGCCGAGATAGATCGGCTCCTCACGATCGAAGCCACTTTGACACTCAGCGCACGCACGGAAGTCCGGCAGAAACCCTTCCAGCTTCAACAACCATACTTCAAAGTAACGCAGCACCCATTCGAGATCGGCCGGCGTTTGCGAAACCGCTTCGAAGCAAGCAAGCGTCATTCGATAGAGATTGTCGTTTGCCTGGCGTGGCGCAGCGAAATCCAGGAGTAAATCACCCATGTAAGAGAAACCCGTCATGACCGCCGCGTCCGAGGATAAGTTAAAGCGAGATCTCAGGATCTCGGTCTGGCTAAACGAGACGAGTTCCTTGTTTTCCTTCTCGAAGTAGGTGAGATTGATGAGCGTGAAAGGTTCCAGTGAAGCGCCGAAGCGGTTTTTTAGTTTGCGGCAGTTCTTTGCGACGCCTCGAATCAATCCCGCGGACCGGCTGAGACACACGACAATCTTGTCCGCTTCCGCCAGGTTGTAGGTGCGCAGGATCAGGGCTTCGGTTTCGAATAGCGACATCTTGGTCAGTCAAAACCGGAGCATGGAAAAATCACGGAATGAAGTAGAGGATCCAACCTAGCACCAGGCCAATGACTATAAACTCCGCAAACACCTTCACCCCGTAGACCCAGCGCTCCCGGTTCGTGTCTTTGGAAATGGCCCCAAACACGATCGCAGCGACGGCAGCAAACAGCATCATCACAAGGAAATGATTCACGATTTCCTCCCTGCTGCCACGTCGAAAGCGTCGAGCATCGTTAGGTAGTTCATCAATCCCGCGATCAGAAGAAACGTGTTGCCGTATTCATAGGTCGTGCGCGCTGCCTGCACCGGATCGTCTCTAAAACCAATGTCCATCATCCAACAAACAACGTATGCGATGCCGCTTCCGAGGTTTGCGATCATTGGCGGCACCTGAATCATCGTGGCCCAATCGAAGATTGATCCGGAAGTTGTGGCTGTGTCGGGTGTGAGGTCAAACATGTGACCGCCCATCGCTAGTCCAACAAAGAAGCTGAGCCAAACAGCCCCGCCCATCAACGCCGCGCGTCCCCACCTCTTGAGCAGCAGGTGTCCACTACCGGGAATAAACCAGGCGGCGAGGCCGATTAACCACGCCATTCCCGGCGCCGCCTCAACCGGCTCTGCTTGTAACCGTTCAGACTTGACCAAATTCTTTCTCCCTTAACGCGGTTGTTCGATTCTATCCCTCGCTTCGCTCGGGACGGCGATTAAAGTTTTACCTTAATCGCGCTTGTCGTTCAAACACGCTGCCTGTTTGTTCTTAAGCCTCAACTTGAACCGTCGGCGCGCAGACCTTTAACGCGTAACCTTAACGATAGATCAGGTACGGCGCTCTTATGTTTTCAAACTCCACGAGTGGCGACTGCCATCCTTGTCGGATCGTTTCGAGATCGACTCCCTGTTCGAGCGCTTTGCGGATCTTATCAGTGCCGCTAATCACATCGAATGGATTCTTGTCGAATACGTATTCGTACGGATCTTCCTTCCAACGAAATTCATTCGGGTACATGTCATGAATCACTTTAACCATCGCGACGCCGGCGAGTACTGAATCAAACTTGTTGCGATCTACAACATGAGTCTGAACACCGCCACACGTAACCTTCGCGTGCTTTTGAAACGTCGGCTGAAACGCGCAAGCTCTGAAGATAACTCCCGGCAGCGCAAGCTGGGTTAAAGCGTCTGCGTAAGCATCCGGATCGATGTATGGAGCGCCAATCAGTTCGAACGGCTTCGTTGTTCCTCTTCCCTCGGAGACTTGTGTGCCTTCGAAATGAACCGCGCCGGGGAAAACAGTAGCAGAATCAAGCGTCGGCATGTTTGGCGACGGCATCACCCACGGCGCATCAGTCTCGTCTAGCCAGAATCGCCGTTTCCATCCATCCATCGGGACAATGTGCAAATCACATTGAGCATTAAACCGATCCCGAAACATCTGCGCCAACTCACCGACAGTCATTCCATGCCTCGTCGGTAATGGAAATAAACCAACAAACGAAGCGAACTCCGGTTCGAGAATGTTGCCTGAAGTATCCACGCCATTAATCGGATTCGGACGATCGCAAACCACCACGCTTTTGCCCAGTTGACCCGCGATCCTCATGCAGTTGGCCAACGTGTACGCGAAGGTGTAAATGCGACAGCCCACGTCCTGCATGTCAAAAACAAGCACATCGACGTCTTCAAGCATTTTTTCAGTCGGTTCCCTGGTTTCGCTGTAGAGCGAGTGGACCGGAAGACCCGTTCTGCGATCGATACCGTGCTCGGTCTCGATCATGTTGTCCTGAACGTCGCCGCGAATCCCGTGTTGCGGGCCGAACAACGCGGTCAACTTAAACGCCGAATGACCTTGCAGAAGATCGGCAGCGTGCTGAAACTCGTGATTGACTGACGATTGATTGCAGATCAGTCCGACTCGTTTGCCACGCATGACCCGCGGAATATCCTGAAGTAACACTTCAAGTCCAACCCGTACCGGCTGCCGCATGCCTTTCAAGCTTTTCGTTTCACGCTCTTGCTCAATAGTTAAAGTCATACTTGAAGCCCTCCCCGCCTTACAAAACTAGCCGCACAAAACCGATCCGCCATTCACGTTCAGTATTTCGCCCGTGATGTTGTCTGCCCACCTGGAACAAAGAAAAACTATTGGCCCGGCTATTTCTTCGGGCGTCGCAACCTTGCGGCGTGGGATCGTCTTGCTTATTGATTCCAAGCTCGAGGCGTCGGAAAGGACGTCCGACGTCATGTCCGTTACAACCCACCCGGGCGCGACTGAGTTAACGTTGATACCTGACGGCGCCAGTTCCGACGACAGCGACTTGGTAAACGCGATCTGACCGCCCTTTGATGCCGCGTAGTTTGAATAGAATTCTTCGCCGCGCTGCCCTGCTGTGGAACTGACGATTACGATGCGGCCGAATCCCTGCTTTTTCATAATTGGAGCGGCCGCGCGACAAGTAGACCAGGTGCCCTTGAGATTGATGTCCATCGTGCGGTCCCAAAGTTCTTCCGGCATCGATTCAATTGCCGCGCCCTGCCAGATACCGGCGTTACAGATCAAGAAATCAACTCGTCCGAAACGTTCAACTGTTTCGTTAACTAGTCGCTCACCTTCGACAACCTGAGAAACATCGGCGCGAATCGCTATCGCATCAACGCCGAGATCACGCGCTTCGGCTACGGTATCAGATGCCGCTTTCTCATCGCTCACGTAATTCACAACGACCTTCGCCCCGTACGTAGCGAGGAGCGTAACGACGGCCTTGCCGATGCCGCGCGATCCACCAGTCACGAGCGCAACTCGATTGGCTAAACCAAGACTGTCTTGTGTATCCGTGCCCACTGCCCTTTTTCCAATTCAGACGCGCGCCGTAGAAAGGTTCTCAACCGCCTCACGCGCGTGGGCCACGAAAGAATTGAACAGTCGTTGAGAAAACCGATCGCTCTGCCATCCAAGCTCAGGATGCCACTGAACAGCCACGACGAATCGATCCGGACGCGGATCTTCAAACGCTTCGATCACTCCATCAGGGCTCCACGCAGTCTCGACAAGATCGGCGCCAAGCATTTCGATCGCCTGGTGGTGATGACTGTTGACTAGCAGATCCTCAGTCTTAAGGATTTCGTTTAGGTTGCTGCCCGCGCCGACTTTAACGCTATGCGACGGTCTATCGCGAGGCGCGCCCTGCTCGTGTTTAAGCGCCTCCGGTAGTTGAGATCTGATGTCCTGGATCAACGTTCCACCGCGAGAGACATTCAACACCTGCATCCCGAAACAGATAGCCAAAAGTGGAAGTTGCTTCCGCTCGGCGGCGTCGATGAGCAGCAGATCTGTTTCGTCTTTGATCTTGTGGACTTCACCCAGCGCGGGATGCGGTTGTTGTCCGTATCGCAAGGGATCGACGTCTGAATCGCTGCCCGGCAAAAGAATTCCTTCAAGGCCGTCGACCACCGCGTCGATGTACTCGGTGTGCGGAATCAGGCTGATGTGCACCGGTGCTCCACCGGCCGCTTCAACGGCCTCACTGTAGTGTCGTGACAGGTAAAAACGGTCGGTAGGGTGTTCAATGCGCATCGGAATTCCGATGCGTGGTCGCTTCAACATACACGTATGATAACCCAAGTCATTTGTCATTTGTCATTGGACATTTTTCATTTGTCATTTACGGCTCGCGGCACGGATCCAAAAGAGACAAAGAGCTACGAACACCTCTCTTTTCAAATGAAAAATGAAAAATGTCCAATGACAAATGGTAAATCTACCGTGCTTGACTTAGGTTCAAACGAGTTCCTATAGTGCTCATATCTAAACATGCGGAAAGAAAATAATAGGGTGCGTAGCACTACTGTCCTTCTTGTCAGGAAAGACACTCACGTCGCACTCGCTGGAGACGGGCAAGTGACGCTCGGCGAGACGGTCATGAAAGCAAGCGCCAAAAAAGTCAGGCGACTCTACAGCGATCAGATTGTGGCCGGTTTTGCAGGCGCAACAGGTGATGCCTTCTCGCTACTCACGCGCTTTGAAGCAAAGCTCGAACAGTATCACGGCAATCTCGAACGCGCGGCGATCGAGTTGAGCAAGGAGTGGCGTACCGACAAAATGCTGCGTCATCTCGAGGCACTGCTTGTTGTCGCCGACAAGAAGTCATCGTTTCTGTTGTCAGGCAATGGCGACGTGATCGCGCCCGACGAAGGCGTACTGGCCATCGGCTCAGGTGGCTCCTACGCGCTCGCCGCCGCGCGCGCTTTACTCAAACATACGGATCTCTCCGCACGCGATATTGCAGTCGAAGCGCTGCGCATTGCGGGCGAAATCTGCATCTATTCAAATCAAAACATCGTAGTTGAAGAGTTGTAATGGTTATTTATTTGGCTGGAGAAGTTGATGAAGAAGCTCGGCTCGACGAAATGTCGCCGCGTCAGATCGTGACCGAGCTCGACAAGCACGTCGTTGGACAGCGCAATGCGAAACGCGCAGTGGCGGTCGCGTTGCGTAATCGTGTCCGGCGCCAAAAGCTGCCACCTGAGATGGCGGTCGACGTCATGCCGAAGAACATCATCATGATCGGTTCGACTGGAATTGGTAAGACTGAGATCGCCCGCCGCCTCGCTCGGATGTCAAACTCGCCGTTTCTGAAAGTCGAGGCTTCTAAGTTCACTGAAGTTGGTTATGTCGGTCGTGACGTTGAAAGCATGATTCGCGATCTGACGGAGATCTCCGTCGAGTTGACGCGACAGGAAAAGAGCGAAGAAGTCGCAGAGAAAGCCGAACTCAACGTCGAAGAACGAATTCTCGATCTATTGCTGCCACCACGACGTAGCACTGTTGGTTTTTACGACTTCGATTCCGACACGGCAGAAGAAACCTCAACTGAACTGGACACTCCCGCACAGGACGAACAGTCGCAAAAAACACGAGAGAAACTGCGTCAGCAACTTCGCAGTGGCAAACTCGACAATCGACTCGTTGAACTCGATGTTAGAGAGCGAAACTTTCCAGTGATCGAACTGGCCGGGCCGCAAGGCGTCGAAGAGATGGGCATCAACATGAAAGACATGTTGGGCAACCTGTTTCAGGGACGCACCAAACGCCGCAAGATGCGCGTCGACGAAGCGATGGAGTACCTGATGCAGGAAGAGGAGGAACGCCTGATCGATATGGACCAGGTGGCCCGTGCAGCGATCGAGCGCGTCGAAAACTCCGGCATCATCTTTCTCGACGAGATCGACAAGATTGCGGGACGAGAGTCAGGTCATGGTCCAGACGTCTCGCGTGAGGGCGTGCAACGCGATATTCTGCCAATCGTCGAAGGAACTACGGTCAACAGTCGCTACGGCATGGTGCGCACGGACCACATTCTGTTCATCGCCGCCGGCGCTTTTCACGTTTCGAAGCCGTCAGATCTGATTCCTGAGCTACAAGGCCGTTTCCCGATCCGTGTCGAACTGGAGTCGCTCACGATCGAAGACTTCAAACGGATCCTGACCGAACCGCGTAACGCGCTGATCAAACAGTACCAGGCGATGATGGAAACTGAAGGAGTCACAATCGATTTTACGCCCGACGCGATTGACTCGATAGCCAACTTCGCGGCGCAGGTCAATCAGCAGACTGAAGACATTGGTGCGCGCCGGTTGCAGACGATCATGGAAAAACTGCTCGAGGAAATTAGTTTTGAGGGTCCCGACCTCGAACCGAAGCAGCAGCGTATCGACGCGGCCTATGTAGAAAGCATGCTCGCCGAGACTGTTAAGGATCAGGATCTGAGTCGCTACATTCTGTGAGAGTTTCCCGCAAAGGCGCAAAGGCGCAAAGCAAAACCTCTCCTGGCAAGTTGTTCTTCACGCCATTGGGGTCTTTTTTCTTTGCGCCTTTGCGCCTTTGCGGGATCCTCTTGCTGGCCGGAGTTATCTTTTCTGGGTGCGGAAAGCGCCGCCCTCCCCTGCCGCCCGTCGAGCGCGTTCTGCAACGCACTGAACTCCTTTCCGGTGCGCAACGAGGAAACGAAGTGATCCTTAGTTGGCCCGCGCCACAACGAAACGCGCCCGACAGCAGCGTGCAAAGCATCAGACGCATCGACGTCTATCGTCTCGCCGAGAAACCCGGTGCGCCACTGGCGCTTACAGAAGAAGAGTTTGCCGCACGCTCGACCCTCGTCGGCTCAGTTACCTTCGAACAGATTCAAACCGCGGGTGATACGTTGACGTATCGCGACGTCCTCGAGCTCGCCGGACAGCCAACGCGTCTTCGTTACGCGCTCCGTTACGTGAATGCCTCCGGTCAACGCGCAGCGTTTTCTAACTTCCTGACGATCGAACCGGCCGCGCGCATCGCCCAAGCTCCGACGCTTTCATCAGATCCAAAACTAACGGAAGACGCGATCACGCTCACGTGGCAAGCGCCAACCGCAAACATCGACGGCTCGACTCCGGTGAATCTGCTCGGCTACAACGTGTATCGCATGGATGAGTCGCAGAGTGATCCAAACCAGGTGCCGATCAACTCCGCGCTTGTTTCGGGGACGCAGTACGTCGACAAGAACTTTCAGTTTGGCAACAACTATCGCTATATCGTTCGCTCTGTTTCGCTTGGCACAGGTGGCGCGCAGGTTGAGAGTTTGAATTCAAATTCAGTTCCCGTTGCGCCGCGCGACACATTTCCGCCGGCGGCGCCGGAAAGGCCGAGCATCGCACCGGATCCGTCCTTCGGCCGGCTTGCGATCTTCTTTGCGCCTAACAAAGAGCCGGATGTCGCGGGCTACGATCTGTATCGATCAACCGATCCCAACCTTCCCAAGGATCAATGGACCAAGCTTAACCAGACGATCTTGACCCGCACGACTTACCAGGATGAGCGCGTCGAATCAGGCAAGACCTACTACTACTACCTAAGGGCTGTGGATCAGGCAGGAAATGTAAGTCCTCCGTCTGAGGTCACATCTGAGAAAGTACCTTAACAAAATGACGACGTACTGCCGCATAGCTCATTCATCACTTGAAGGTCCGCATTTCGCGGTGCTCAGCGACTCGATGGTCCATATTCTGCCGCCGGACTTTAATTACGAAGACGTTCCATTTCATCATCCTCCGCCTATCGAACTCAGCGAGGTAAAATTGCTCGCGCCGGTAAGGCCTTCGAAAATCGTTTGTGTCGGACGTAACTATCGCGAGCATGCGGCTGAGTTGGGCAACAAGATGCCTGACGAGCCCTTGCTGTTCCTCAAAGCACCCTCGGCCGTCATCGGCCCCGACGAGCGCATCGAAATCCCGAATGCTTCGCAACAAGTCGAGCACGAAGGGGAACTCGGAGTTGTCATTGGATTGCCTGGGCGAAACATCCGGGCGATCGAGGCGCACGCTTATGTGTTCGGCTATACGTGCGTCAATGACGTCACGGCCCGCGACCTGCAACGAAAAGACGTGCAATTCACTCGCGGCAAATCATTCGACACGTTCTGTCCCGTAGGGCCGTGGATCGTGACCAATCTCGATCCCGAAAATATCACTGTGACAACACGCCTCAATGGCGAAGTGAAACAGCACGGCCACACCGCCGAAATGGCATTTAGTGTCGCCTTTCTAATCCACTACATCTCTGCGATCATGACTCTGTATCCCGGCGACCTGATCTTAACCGGAACACCGGCCGGCGTTTCGCGCCTGAAGCACGGCGATACGGTCGAAGTTGAAGTGGGTGGAGTCGGTATTCTGAGGAATCAGGTGTACGATCCAAGGCAAATCAATTCTTAAACAGGAGTTCGGCTATGAAGTTTTTTCTAGATACCGCAAATCTTAACGAGATCCGGGAAGCCGCGGCATACGGGTTCGCCGACGGAGTAACCACCAATCCATCACTCATCGCGAAAGAAGGCGACGTCGATTTCAAGCAACACATCGCCGCGATCTGTGAGATCGTGCAGGGCCCGGTTTCGGCTGAGGTGACGAGCCAGGACAAGGACGGGATGGTTCGCGAGGGTAAGGAGTACTCGAAGATTGCTCCCAACGTCGTGATCAAGTGCCCGTTGACGAGAGATGGACTTAAAGCGACGCGTGAACTTTCCGATCAGGGTATTAGTATTAACGTGACGTTGTGCTTCTCGTCAGCGCAGGCGATTCTTGCCGCGAAAGCAGGCGCGTCGTTTATCAGTCCGTTTCTCGGCCGGCTTGATGACATTGGCGAGAACGGGTTGTACCTGCTGCAAAGCATCATCGAGATCTATCAGAACTATCCGTGGAAGACTGAAGTGCTCGCTGCGAGCTTGCGCCATCCGATCCATGTGATCGAAGCGGCACGTCTGGGTGCCGACATCGCAACAATGCCTTTTAAAGTTATAGATCAACTTTTCAGCCATCCGTTGACTGATAAAGGGCAGGCGCAGTTCCTCGCGGATTGGGCCAAGAGTGGAAGAAAATAGCGTGGAAGAAGTGAGTGGAACGTAGTAGCCGTATCCGGGTTCGCGTGCTGAAGTACGACGGAACCAAACATCGAACCTGGGCAGCGCGTGTCGCGAAGCAAACGGATTCACTACTGATACTTGACGCGGTTTTCGACGAGGAAATTGAGCACGACCTGATTGGAACGATTGCCTGCGGAACTGTTAGCACTGAATACTATTGGCTCGATCGGTGGTACAACGTGTTTCGCTTCAGCGATCCGAGCGGTACGTTGAATAGCTTCTACTGCAACGTAAATATGCCGCCGAGTTTCGACGGGAATGTTCTACAGTATGTCGATCTTGATATCGACGTGTTGGTACGACCTGACTTTTCCTACCAGGTTCTCGACCTCGAAGATTTTGAAGTCAATGCGCGTACTTATGATTACTCGCCCGAGGTCCAGGAGAACGCGCATGCGGCGCTGGGAGAGCTGGTCGAATTGATCGAAACGCGATCGTTCCCATTCGACGAATAACTTTATGGCCTCTCAACAGAAGACGAAACATTCGAAATCGAAGTTGGACGCACTGCGTGAGCGTAGCGCTCAGGCGGAGCAAGGCGGCGGCGCAGCGCGTGTTGAGAAACAACATGAAGCGGGAAAGATGACGGCCCGCGAACGGATCGAGTTTCTACTCGACGAGGGATCGTTTGAAGAGTTTGACAAGCTCGTCGTGCATCGCTCGAAAGATTTCGGTCTCGACAAACAACTCTATCCGGGAGACGGCGTCATCACCGGTCACGGATTGATCGACGGGCGAGCGGTGTTTGTTTTTGCGCAGGATTTCACTGTGTTTGGCGGTTCCCTTTCCGAAACGCACGCGGAAAAGATTTGCAAGGTGATGGATCTCGCGATGAAAGTCGGCGCGCCGATTATTGGACTGAATGATTCGGGTGGCGCGCGGATTCAGGAAGGCGTCGTCAGTCTCGGCGGCTATTCAGACATCTTTCTTCGCAACACCCTCGCGAGTGGGGTGGTGCCTCAGATCAGTTGCATCATGGGCCCGTGTGCGGGTGGCGCTGTTTACAGTCCAGCGATCACCGATTTCAACATCATGGTCAAAGACACGTCTTACATGTTCATCACTGGACCAGACGTGATCAAGACCGTCACGCACGAGGAAGTTACGAAAGAAAATCTTGGTGGTGCCATTACGCATAATTCGATCTCCGGTGTGGCCCACTTCGCTGCCGAGTCAGACGAACATGCGCTGCGCATCGTGCGGGAGTTGTTTTCGTTTATTCCGTCGAACAATGTTGAAGATCCGCCGCGGATGCCGGTCAGTGATCCGATCGATCGTGTAGAACCAAAGTTGAATGACATCGTGCCCGAGGCGTCGAATCAACCATACGACATGCGCGACGTTATCAATCACGTCGTGGACGATAGTTACTTCTTCGAAGTCCAGCAACTGTTCGCGCAGAACATCGTGGTCGGCTTTGCGCGGTTAGGTGGACGAGCGGTAGGTATTGTCGCGAACCAGCCGGCGTTTCTTGCGGGCGTGCTCGACATTTCGGCTTCAGTGAAGGGCGCGCGCTTTGTTCGTTTCTGCGACTGCTTCAACATTCCGCTCGTGACGTTTGAAGACGTACCGGGCTTTCTGCCTGGCGTGTCGCAGGAGCACGGCGGGATCATCACGCATGGTGCGAAGCTGCTTTTTGCGTTTGCGGAAGCGACGGTGCCGAAGGTTACGGTCATCACGCGCAAAGCTTACGGCGGCGCCTACTGCGTCATGTCGTCCAAACACATTCGCACGGATGTGAACCTCGCCTGGCCTTCGGCGGAGATTGCAGTGATGGGAGCTGAAGGTGCGGTCGGTATTCTCTATCGCCGCGACCTTAACGAAGCGAAGGACAAGGAAGCAGCACGTCGGGCGAAGATCACTGAACTTGAAGAGAAGTTCGCCAATCCCTACGTGGCTGCGGAACGCGGCTTTATCGACGAGGTAATCGAACCCTCGCAAACGCGCCCGAAACTAATCCGCGCGCTTTCCGTCCTGGAAAACAAACGCGACACAAACCCACCAAAGAAGCACGGCAACATCCCGTTGTAGTACTGGCTGCTTGCCCTAAAAATCGGGATACCGCCTGTGTAAACCCTCTGTGTTCTCTGTGTCCTCCGTGGTGGACTATTTGTTAGAAAAAACTACCACAGAGGCACAGAGCGCGCAGAGGTTACACAGAGAAGAAGTCGACTAAATGACTTTTGGGGCAAAGCTAGTACTGGCTAAGTCAGAACTCGTTTCATCTTGCAATTGCAAGATCAATCCTCTTCGGCGGGTTCAAATGAAATCAAACGCGCCTTCGGATCGAAGGTGATGCGGAATGGGAATAGGGCGCGGCGGCCGAGGATGATTGGCGTGCCGCGGGCGACGCCCGAGAGGACGTCGGTCGGAACGCCATTCAAAACAAGCGCGCCAATGTTTACTTTCTGAGCTGAAATGCGGCGAGACTGAACGCGTCCACCACCAAGATCCTGATTCACACGCGAGTGCGAGCGATTCGCATCTTCAGGCCTGCGACTCACAACCTGATTCTCATTTAAAGCTAATCCAAAACCCGAACCAGTATCGATCAATGCAAGACTTCCATCGCCAAGTTTCACAAACGGGCGATGACTCCCCGCCTGACGAACCCAGCGAACCGTGGCGCCTTCACGAGGCTGATAACTCAGCGTCAAACCGTTCACAGACGGATCGAACAGTCGCAACTCTCGCCGTGGCAAATCGATTGAAAAACCAAATGGACTAAACGCCTCGGTCGGATCCAAAATCCCATCAATCGCAGGAGGCAGATTCGGAACGACTGCGGCAACGACACTCCCCGGCACACGGTTAGCAGGTTTCCCAAGTGCCAACCCGTTAATTCCTGCTTCCTGATCGGAAGAAATTGGCGACGTACTCAAACCACCGACGAGCGGCGTCCTCGCTTTCGTCACCTGCAACCGAGCTTCAGCGACCACTCGTTGACTGATGATCGAAGCACCGGCCCCTGTGTCTATCGCAAACACAAACGGCCCTGTGCCATTGATCCATCCCTTTGCCAACAGTCCGTGATCCTCATCGTCACGCAACGAAATTGGCTCGACGGATGAAACAGATGTATCCCGGACAAGTTGATGGGCGGTCCCGAGTCCGGGTACCGCCCAAATAACTGTTGCCACAAGAGTACTTAGAGCGAGTGCAAGTTTAGCTTTGCTCACGACTCCGGACCTCGACAATTAGTAGCTCCGGTCTCGATTGCGCAGCTTGTACGTCCAGAGGGCGGAACCACCCGCACCGGAGAGCGCACCAATCGCAGCACCCTTCTTACCACCGATCAAGCCACCGACGGCTGCACCAGCACCGGTACCAATCGCCACCGTCAATTTATCGCGGTGCTTGTCCCAGAAGCTGCGCTTGCGCGGCTGATAGTCGTAGTAAACGCGACGTGCCGAACTGCGGCTGCCGCTATTTGCGCTGTTGCGATAAACCACGCGCGATGGCGCTGCCTGTCGCACAGTGCTTACTTCTTTAACTTGCTGCTCGCTGGCTGCCGCGAAACCATCGGCGAAGCCCGTCTTGTAAGCAGTCTGCTCACCAGCAGTGTTAAAGGCCATTTCTGTTTGTTCAGCAGCAACTGGGGTCGCTGCCTGCGGAGTATTCAGATTAGTCTTGGTCGTCTCAGCCGTCGCCGACTGCGTTCGGTTCATCACCAGCGCGCCAACCGAACCACCGATCAACGCCGCAACCAAAGCAACAGGTAGTAACTTGTTCGTCATAATCATCGCTCTGTTCTCCTCAAAAAGATCCGTGCTGCGAAAGCACGCTGCTTACTTTGCAAGAGCTATTCCTTGTTGTCGGGTGTTCGGGGATTTGATGCAGGTTCAGCGAAATTCTATCAATCGAGCCCAAAAAACGGGCTATCGCAAGAAAATCGCAAACTAAGTCCAACGATCATAACGCCGAAAGTTGGACTGTAAGGGAGAATGGATATTCGATATGGAACCGGTGTAACCGATAACGTTAACGGGGACGCGGAGATGGGGAGAAGCGGAGACGTGGCGAAGATCTCCGTTTCACCGCGTCTCCGTGTGTCGCCGAGCCTACTATTAGGCGGCTTTCACGACCGGCTTGTCCTTGAGCAATTCGAGGGCTTTCTTGAGCTGAAGATCCTCAGATGCGGGCTTCACCTGCGGTGCGGGTGCCGGTGCCGGCGTCGCAGTTGACGGTCTTTCGGTTCCCGGCTCAGCAGGCTTCCCAACTGGATCGTCGTCGTTGCCCGTCAACTCGTCCGGATCGACCGCGTCGGCAGAATCCTGAACCTTAACTTCAACAGAAGGCGCAACACCGGAGTGCGCGCGATCCTCGCCGAGGAACGTTTTACCATTGGCTGTTGCCCATTTGATGGTCGTCAACAGGAGACCGTCGCCACCGCGCAGCGTAAACAGTTGCTGCTCGGTACCGGCGCCAAAACTCCGTTCGCCGACGACCTGGCCACGGTCTCGGTCGATCAGCGCCGAAGCAACGACTTCAGCGGCGCCAGCCGTACCCTCATCGATCAAGGCGACCACCGGTCCAACGAACAAGGCCAACTTCGGATCAGCGCTGAACGTTTTTAAAGCTTTGTTTTCGCGGCCCACAGTCTGCGCAATTACACCGTCTTTGAGGAACATGTTGGCGACGGCGACGGCTTCCGGTAACGAACCACCAGCGGTCCCGCGGAGGTCGACGACAATCTTCTGGGCGCCGAGCTTGATCAGATCCTGAAGACGAGTGCGAATCTCCGCAGCCTCACCGTCGACGAAACTGTTGATTCTCAGAATGCCGATTTTTCCAGCTTCCATGCGCGCTTCGGAGGCAGCGGCGCGGCTCGTACCGCGCTTCACGCTCACCGTCAGCGGACTCGAGTTAGCTCGCAAAACTCGAAGCTTTACTTCGGAACCAGCCGGTCCATTCAACAACTGTTTCGCGTCGTAAAGAGATACATCGCGAGTGGCTTTGTTGTCGATGTACTCGATAATGTCGCCTGCTCGAAGACCAGCCTGATCCGCTGGCGAGCCCTTCATCGGGGCGATCACATAGAGATATGACGCGTACTGCGACAGTTCAGCGCCGATCCCGATCTGATTGTTTTTGCTTCCGGCGTTATACTCGCGAACTTGCTCCGGCGTGAGATAAGTCGAGTATGGATCCAGTCCGTACGCCAGTCCGCGCAACGCCCCGGCTCGAACCTTGTCCATGTTGGGTTCATCTACGTAATCGTTCTGAATGTGCTGTAACACACTCTCGAAAATGCGCAACTGTGCGTTCGGATCGTTCGCCGGTTGCTGCGCACTCGTCGAAATCCAACCGCCGAGCACGGAGTAAAGAGTCAAACTGGCCGACAGCAGGATCAGGATAAACTTGGTACGAAATGACATTTAGTTACCTCTTCGATTACGTTAGAGCCGGGACAATCGCACGATTTGCGAATCGAAACGTATGATACAGGCCGTATTTAGCCTGCGCAAGCCTGAGTTTTTACTACAAATCAAGTGACAAAACCTGAAGTTGACTGCAATCTGACAGGGCCGATTCTCGCGCTCGATCCCGGCGAAAAGCTGGTCGGAGCAGCCGTTAGCGACGAAAACTTGATAACTATCAAACGACTGCCGCCGCTTAAGCGTTCCAATTGGAAACGACTGCTTCAGGACGTGCTGAGCTTGATCGAAGGCTTTGACGTTAAAACGATAGTAATTGGTTTGCCACTGTCACTCGATGGAACGCAGGGCGAGGCGGCGCAGAAGGTCCAACGATTGGCCCAGAATCTAGCCCGATCCGTATCCCTTTCAGTCTTTCTGCAAGACGAGCGCTTGACATCGTTCGAGGCGATGGAGAATTTAAAAGCGGAGGGCAAGCGGCGCGAAGAAATCCCTGCCCTTATCGACGGCGAAGCGGCGGCACTGATCCTACGCGATTTTCTTCGTACCGATCAGGCCAGAATTCTCGTCGAAACCACAGGAGATCAGGACACAACAGCCGAATGAAACGACTCATACTTGTGATCATCGCAGTCTTGCTAGTGGCCGGCGGGGCTTCGGCCGGCTGGGTTTATTCAGAACTGCGCCAGCCGATCAGTCACAACAAAAGCGGGCAGTACATCGAGATTCCCCGAGGTTCGTCGCCGTCCGCAATCGTGAAGAAGCTTGCCGAGGACGGCGTTCTTAAAAGCGAGTGGCCGCTCAAGCTTTATTTGCGAGCCACCGGACGCGGATCGACTCTCAAAGCGGGCGAATACGACTTCCCCTCGCCCGTCTCACCGATGGGCGTGCTGGCAAAACTCCAGCAGGGACAACGACGACTCGCTCGACTAACCATCCCCGAAGGCTGGACACGTTGGGACATCGCCAAAGCAATGGTGCAAGTCCCGGAGCTCAAACTCGAAAGCGAGGCTCAAGCATTACAGTTAATGGATAACGTGAGCCTAGTCAGCGATCTCGATCCGCAGGCGAAGAACCTTGAAGGTTATCTATTTCCCGACACGTATGAATTCGCCTACGACACGACGCCGGCTCAACTGATTGAGATGATGGTGAAGCGGTTTCGCGGTGTTTGGAAACCGGAGTGGAACGACCTCGCGCGGACCCTGAACATGACCACGCGTCAAATCGTGACGACCGCGTCGATCATCGAAACCGAAGCAAAGCTTGACGAGGAGCGCCCGATCGTGTCGTCAGTTATTTACAACCGGTTGGTAAAAAACATTCCGCTCGCGGTTGACTCCAGCATCGTTTACGCATCGAAGCTGGAAGGAAAGTGGCGTTACGACGGGAAGGTTTACAAGAGCGACATCGAACGACGCTCGCCGTACAACACGCGCATCTATGCGGGACTGCCGCCTGGACCAGTCGCATCACCGGGCGCGAGTTCGTTGAGCGCGGCCTTGAATCCGGAGCAGACAGATTATCTTTACTACGTTCGCAATCCCGATCGTAACGATGGTGCGCACAACTTCTATAGCAATGGAACTGACTTCGAAACAGGGGTGCAGGCATTGCGCAGATGGGAACGCGAACGCGACGCGGAAGAAGCACGCAAACGACGCGAAAACGGCAGGCAATAGATCGTTGTACTTTGTGCTTAAAGCTTTGTACGTTGCGGGAAGCTACATGCTAATTACAAAGTACAAAGCACAAAGCTCTAAGTTCAACCTTGTGTTTGAATGACCGTTAATCTATTCTCAAGTTGAGCCCCATGATCAGATGTTTCGTAACAGAATAAGGTGTCGCAATGTTTAGCTTACGCATGATTGCCGTCCTATTGATGTTGATGGTTTGTTCTCTTCCCGCCTTTGCGCAAGCAGCGAAGGGCGTCGATAAACAGAACGAGCGCGTTCGAGACAGTGGCTCAGATCGACAACCCGCTAACAATGGCAACAAGACTGACACGGGTGCTGGCCGGGGTATGGATTTCGGCAGAGGTCGCACACCTGAAACACCTCCGCTACCAAACCCGTATCGACTGACCGGACGACGCGACGTGATCATTGCCGCCGTTCAGGACCTCATGCGCGATCGAAAGATGGTAGTCGACGAGGTTGCATCCAAGCTGTCAGACGGAATCATCGTAAGCCAGCCGTTCACGTTCACGAAGGGTGCTGTTGTTTCGGCGGGCGAGCTAAGCAGGTACGCTGACGTTCCACAATCCGCGGCACGCGCGTGGACCCGTGGACGTTACACGATGACTGTTGAGATTCAGCCGATCGATGGCACGACAGCGAACGTAGTGGTCAATGCAAAGATCGAAGGGCGCACCGACGGGCCAACGGGCGCCGAGTGGGCCACACTGCGAAGCACCGGCCTTGCTGAAGATGAATTTTTAGAGGGCCTGGTGATGGCCGTGACCGGTGCAACGCCCGCAGGCCGAACCCCTCAACCCTAGACTAATGGCCGTGAAGTAATACTTGAACCTGCTTCGCGACGTTAGTTGAGAAGTTACCTAAAGTTTTCGAATGATCAATAACCCCT
>Ga0209486_10000151_pt1 | contig 32931 bp, 39 predicted proteins | sample NCCompost_FD_187518 | JGI IMG/M metagenome (GOLD analysis project Ga0209486, IMG submission 187518) | Agricultural soil microbial communities from Utah to study Nitrogen management - NC Compost (SPAdes) (version 2) | ecosystem: Environmental > Terrestrial > Soil > Agricultural land | place...
CCGTCTGGAACGCCCATTCGGCCTTGTCCCGCACCCACCTGATCTGCGACTTCCTGCCCGATGCGGACTTGCTGGAGATGCTCGCCCGCGGCGAACGCGAGCTCGGCCAGCCCGTGCGTGAAGTTGATTCGCATTTCGCAGCCCTGGCCCAGCAACGGTCGGCCGCGGGCGGATGATCGCGTCCGGCAGCTTCGTCTTCCTGCATCTGCACAGGTCCGGCGGCACGTTCGTCAACGAATGCCTGCTGCGATTCGTGCCGGGCGCCGGGTTGATCGGCTATCACCTGCCTCGGAGCCTGATACCGGCCAACCTGGCGGCGCTGCCAGTGCTCGGCCTGGTACGCAATCCCTGGAGCTATTACGTTTCCTGGTACTCGTTCCAGGCGGCGAAGCGCCAACCGAATGCGCTGTATCGCGTGCTGAGCGACGGCGGCCGGCTGGGCTTCAAGGACACCGTGCGCAACATGCTGGATATCGGCAGGGATGCCGCGGTGCTCGATCGCCTGCTGGACGCGCTGCCGGTGGCCTATGGCAGCCGCGGCGCCAACCTGCCGGGCGTCGCGCTCGCGCCGATCCGCGACACCGGGCTGGGGTTCTACGCGTACCTGTACAACTACATGTTCGGCGGCGGTGACGTGCCGGCCCGGATCGGGCGCATGGAGTCACTGCGCCAGGACCTGCCGCGGATGCTCGAGTCGGCCGGCCACGCCGTGGGCCCGGAAATGCGCAGGTTCATCGATGGCGCCGCGTCGCGAAATGCAGCGGCACATCCGCCCCCCATGGAACTGTACGACGATGAATTGCGGGATCTCGTGGCGGAACGCGACGCGCCGCTGATCGAACTTCACGGCTTCAAGCCCGGGGACTAGCCGCATCGTGCAACACGTGACGCAGCAGCCTGGCTTCGAGAACACGGTGAGCTTCGATGCCGTTGGAGCGCATTACGAGCCCTCCGGCCAGCGCCCTCGAATCGGCGCGCAGCTTGTCGAGAAGGTCCCGGTACTCGCGCAAACCCCGCTGGCTTTCGCCGCGCAATACATGAAGCTGGCGCCAGTCGAAGCAGAATGACTGCAGCAGCCAGTGATAGCGTGGGAGCCGCGCACCGGCATCCGGTGTGTCGTCGCCCGGCACCAGCTCGCCGCGAAAATCGGCCACGAGCAGTTCCACTTCGGCAGGCGGCATAACGGGCCGCAGCACCACGTCCTCCGTCGGGAGCACCGGCACGTGACCCGGACGATAGGCGAGTTCCACGTCGGCCGGCCGGGCGGCGCCGGCGCGCGCCACGAACTCCCAGAAGGCCGCCGTGCCCGATGTGTCGGCCACCAGATGTATTCGCGCATCGTCCGTGGGGTTCTCAACCCGATGACGACGCCAGTTATCGAACAGCCACGCTTCCCCGGGCGCCATGTGCACGGATTCCCCGTCGCAGTAGAACCGGACTTCGGGGCGCGTGACGATCGGGATGTGCATGCGCACCCGGTAGAACCACTGGTAGTTGATGTCGGCGTGCACCGGAACGTTGCCGCGCGCTGCGAGCCGCATGAGGCGCGAGCGGCTCCAGACGACGCCAAAGCTCGACAGGACCTGGCGGATGTAGGGGCAGCGGCCAAGATGCGGCGTCGGCCGCATCCGGCCGTCGACCTCGTCGTTTTCGCCTCCGTCCACGCTGATCAGGCGCAGGGCGGAATTGCCTTCGAACGAGGTGGGATGTCGCGCCCAGGCGTCCTCGGGCAGTGCCTCGACTTCAGCGCGCAGCCGGGCCGCAGCGAAGCGGACCGGAAGGCGAAAGAACGGCTGGGTCAGCTTCACCTGGTCAAAGGCGCTCCATCGCCTCGCGGAAGCTGCCGATCGCCTCGACGATGTCGGCGACGGCCGCCCGCTCCACCTCGGTGAGATACGGGTTCCACACGTCGAAGATCAGCACCACCCTCGGCTCGCTGCTGCGGTTCCACGCCTCGTGCTCGTAGGTATCGTCGAAGACGACGACTCTGCCCTGCTGCCAGACGTGCGTCTCGCCGCCGACGTTCAGCGCGCAATCCTCCGGCACTATCAGCGGCAGGTGACCAACGACACGGGTATTGGTGACGCCGCGGTGCGGCAGCAGATGCGTGCCCGCGCTGAAGACCGAGAAGAGTACCTCGGGGCCGTGTTCGCGCACTCTCGAGAGAGGCAACCGCTCGATCGCCGCCGAAGCGGCGGGACAGGCGGCGTGGTTCTCTTCCCTGCGCACCCCGTGGCGATAGAAGTAGTAGCCGTCCCAGGCAGGGCCCGCGCCGCAACCGCGCAGGTTCTGCCGCTCCAGCTCGTCCGACGTGAACACGCGCTCGCGTCCTGCCGCCCCCGGCAGCTGCCTCAGCTCCTCCCGAATCGCCCCGGTCTGCGCCTCGAGCGGGCCGAGCCAGGAAAACAGTCCGCGATCCAGGTATGCGCTCGCCGGCAGGTCCGGAAAGTAGAGAAAACCCGGATGCTGGCGGGAATCGGGAAACGTCGCGCGCTCCTCTCCCAGGTAGACGCGCAGGCACTTCTCCACGCGTGACATCGATTCCCGGCCGTAGCGCACGGCCAGGTTGCCGGCGACGTTGAACAGCAGCGAGCGACGTCTCGCTCGCACGGTCCGTACACCGTGTTCGACGAGCTTGCGCAAGCCGGCCGGCGTCGTGGCTGCATTGATCCAGCTGCCGCGGGCCTGCGCGTCGTGCATCGAGCGCGCATATTGCATCGCGCCGGCGTCGGCTTCCCCGAGGCGTTCCAGCAGCCGCGCGTAATGCAGCCGCGACAGGAAGAACCCGGGATTCAGGCGCAGTGCCTCAACCGCCGACCTGGCGGCGGCCGCCAGATCCCCGGCCGCTTCCTGCGCCCGTCCGAGATGGTGAAACGAGACCGTGTTCGCCGGGTCCAGCAGCGTCGCGCGCTCCAGCAGCTCGACGGCCCTGGCCGCGTTGCCGTCGCGCATCGCCGCCAGCGCAACGACATTGAGCGCTTCGACGTCGTCGGGTAAACGCCTGGCTTCGTCCGTCGTCGTCATCGCGCGCGCGTTATCCTAATCGCCATGGCAATCACCGAATTGCGGGGCTTCATCCGGGCCTATGACGGTGACCTGACGCCGGCGTTCTGCCAGCGCATGATCGACTCGTTCCATTCCCTGAGCCGGCATCACCAGCCGAAAGGCCGCGGCCACCGTGCCGGCCTCGAGAACTCGGCCTGGACCGAGCTCAATGTCACGAGCCTCTCGGACGCGTCCTTCCTCGGCTTCTTCCGCGCACGCATCGACCAGGCACTCGAGCAGTACAATCGCGACATCGGCCTCGACATCCCGGTCCCGAATTCGCCGAAGACGGCCGAGCTGATCCTGAAGCGCTATCGCACCGGGGTCGACGAGAAGTTCCAGCAGCACTTCGACTCGATCTACGAGGTCTCGAACCGCTATCTCGCGCTCCTGTGGTACCTGAATGACGTGGCCGAGGGAGGCGAGACCGTGTTCCCGAAGCTCCGCGTCAGCATCGCGGCACGCCAGGGGCGGATGCTGGTTTTTCCGCCTTACTGGATGTTTCAGCACGCCGGCCTGCCGCCGCTCTCGAACGAGAAGTACATTCTCTCCACGTACCTGCTGTTCTGAGCCTCAGTCACGATATCCCCACCGGTCGAGGTACGGCCGCGCGCGCGCGATCGCTTCGCCGAGATGCTTTTCATACGCCTTCCAGCGGCCGACCGAGCGCGTATGAACCGGCTGCACCACCTGGGTATAGCTCGGCGTGCTAATGAAACCCTTGGCGCGCGCATGATCGCCTGGCAACAGCATCGCGTCTGACCAGGCAAGCCCGAGGAATTCGGCGATGCCCCTGACCTGCGGTTCGAATTCGGCGGCCAGTGTCTCGTAGCGCACCTCGCGAATGTCGGGCTTCAGGATTGCAGCCTCGCGATACCAGAAATCGAGTGCGCGGCGGTAACCTGCGCCCAGCGATGCCAGGTCGCGGCACAGGCGGATGAACTCCGGCGCGCGGAAGTGCTGAAAATAACAGCTCAGGATGACGTCGCAGGGATGGCGCACGGCAAACAGGATCCGCGAATTCGGGAACAATCGCCGGATCGCCGGCAAAGCGAGCAGATTCAGCGGATTCTTGTCCAGCAGCCGCTGGCCGGGCTTCAGCCGGACTCGCTGGCGCACAAGCGACCAGTAGCAGTCGCGCAGCTCGTTGAGTTGCGCGCGGGTGAGCGACGCCAGTGATCCAGGATAGGCGATCCCGTCGTCGACCATGCGATCGATGACATCGTGTACGAACCTGGTTTCGTCCATCGAGACGAGTGATGCATGGGCGTCGAGCGTCTGCTCGAGCAGGGTCGTGCCCGAACGCGGAAATCCGACGATGAAGACAGGGCTCTCTTCCGCCACTGGAGCCCCGGCCGCGTCCCAACCTGCGACATCAGCGGTCTCGCAGCCGCGATCCGCGATCCTGAACGATGGCCCCTTCCGGGCCGCCGCCCCCGGAATGGCCAGCTCGAGAAACGAGAGCTGCGAGCGATGCGCCTCTTCCAGCGCCGCCATCGCTTCGTCCTGGCGGCCAAGCACGTCGAGCGTCTTTGCGAGTGGAAACAGCAGGCGGTGCCGCTCGTGCACATTGCCGGACCTTGCGAGCTGCGCTGCATAGAGATCGTGGGCGGCCTGCATCTGGCCGTCGCGCTCGGCCAGCCTGGCTTCGACGACTTCGAGATGCGCGTCCAGGGCCCCGGAACGCGGATCTGCCTTGAGACGGGCAAGTCCGGCGCGGGCCTCCTGCAGCCGGTTGGTGCGCTCCTGCACCTGGACCATGCTCAACAGGGCCTCGGCATCGGGCGCGGGATCACGTGCGGCCAGCTCGACCGCCTGATCGGCACTCCGGAGGTCGCCCAGCTTCATGAACAGCAGTGCGAGCCGGGCAAGCAGGTCCGTCGTCAGGCCGCGCTTGCCTTGCCAGCCGTCCAGCGCGGCCAGTGCATCGTCCAGCCGCATCGTTTCGTCGCAGCACTCGGCGTACTGAAGGCAGATTTCGGCGTCATGCGATGCGAGCCGGGCCGCGTCCTTCAGCACGGTGCGTGCCGCCTCGAAGTTGCCCATCGCGAGATGCACGAGGCCGACGTTGTAGTAGAAATCCGCCGAACCCTCGCCCAACCGGCCAGCGTGGGCGTAGGCATCGAGCGCCTGGTCATGGAGCTGCCGCGCTTTCAGCACCGTCCCGAGATTCATCCAGTGATCGGCATTCCTCGGGTCACGGCGCGTCAGCTCGGCGAAAATTTCCGACGCCTTCGAATGCTTGCCGAGCGCATTCAGCGAAACGCCCAGCAGGTTGAGCGCGCCCAGGTGGGCCGGCCGCGACTTGAGCGCCTTGCGCCCACAGGATGCCGCAGCCTCGAACTGGCCGCGCTGGTACAAGGCGGCGCCAGCTTGCACCAGCGCGTCCTGGTCGCCGGTAATGCTCAGCATTTGCTAGGCAACTCCGGGTTTGCCGCGGATCACGATTCGGGCGCGGGTCCCGCGTCGTTGGCGGGGCTCGAGCCGCAGTTCCGCGTTCTCCCCGAAGCAGAGCCGGAGCCGCTCATGCACGTTGGCAAGGCCGTGGCCGGCGGGGAGTTGAGTGGCGATTTCGGGGTCGAAGCCGCAGCCGTCGTCCTCGACTTCGATCACCAGGCCGTCGCTCGAGACATAAGCGCGCACCTCCACGTTGAGCGGCAGCGACGGCTCCATGCCGTGCCGGATCGAGTTCTCGATCAAGGGCTGCACGATGAGCGCCGGGACACGGCACCCGCGCAGCAATTCCGGCGCCGATACGCAGTACCGGAAAGCCGAATCGAAACGCAGGCTGCAGAGCTTCAGGTACCCCTCGACAAAGTCCATTTCTTCTGCGAGCGTCACGACCAGGGCGCGGCCGCTTCCGAGCGCGGTCCGCAGGAGTTCGCCGAGGCCGCCGATCGCGTCGAAGGCCCGCTCGCGCTCCCCGACCTGCACGAGCGCGGCGATCGAGTTCAGCGTATTCAGCAGGAAGTGCGGATTGATCTGCGCCTGCAGCGCCTGGAGCCGAGCCTCGGCAAGCTCTGCCTTGAGCCGGACGCCGCGAAGCTCGGCCTGCGCCGCGTTCCATTGCGCCTGGTCACGCAGCCTGAGGTTGCGCACCGCCGCGAGGCCGGACAGCGCGAGCGCGAGAATGCTGACGTTCATGGCCCAGAAGGCAGGTCCTGCCGGCGGCAGGATGTACACCTCCAGGAAATTCTCGATGCTTGGCGCGAGGTCTCGCCGAATCACATAGCTGACGAATGACATCGCGGTCGAACCCGCGAGCGCCGCAATGCTCCAGCCGACGAGCGCCGCGAAGCCCGAGACGCGCCTGCCTTTCGAGATTGTCCGGTGCAGTGCGGCGTACAGCGACGGACTCACCAGCACCCAGAAAAAGTAGTGGGGAATCATCGCCAACAGCGCTGAACTGAAGGCGATAGGGCGTCCCTGCGCCTTGAAGTTGACGTAAAGCCCGAACCCCACCGAGAACGCGATTGCGAACCATACGGCGCCGAGGCTCGCCCAGCGCAGGGGTTTATCGCCGATCAGCCGCTCGGCGTCACGCGCCGCGCCGGAGACATCGGATTCCGGGAGTGACCTCACGTCCCGCTTTACGCCGTTCCCGGCGAGCAGTTCGCCGATGACCGCAGAGACCGGCCGCGACAAGTTACTTGTCCCTGGCGCCGATGCCGCTCAGGAGAATTTCGAGGATCTCCCGCCGCGCGCGTCCCATGGGCAGGGCCTGCCCGCCGTGGAGGTAAATATTGTACCGGCCGTCCCCGCTGGAGCGTACCTCCCGTACGTGGGCCGCGTTCACGATTGCAGAGCGGTGAATGCGGAAGAAACGTTTCGGGTCCAGTTCACATTCGAGCGAGGCGAGCGTCCGGGAGAGCAGGTACTCACCCCCTTTCGTATGCAAGCGGCTGTACTGGCTCGCGCCCTGGATCCAGACAATGTCCGTGACGTCGAGCGAGAACATCCGCCGCCGCACCCGGATCGTCATGTGGCTCGAATACTTCGCGGGCGGGGCCGCCGACGCGTCGTGGCCCGACGCCGCGCCGTTCACGGTCACCTCGTCCGCGATGCGCCTTGCCAGCCTGGCGACGCGCCGCTCGCTGATGCACCGCTTGGCCCGCAACACGCTTCCGAGGAAGCGCTCGCGTTGAACCGGTTTTACCAGGTAGTCGGCCGCCTCGGCTTCGAAGGCGGGCAGCGCAAATTCCGGGTGTGCGGTGACGAAGACGGCGTAGGGAGCGGGCTCATCGAGCGACTGCAGGAGCTCGATGCCGGTCCCGCCCGGCATCTCGATGTCCAGAAACACAAGGTCCGGGTCCAGCTCCTTGATCCTGCGCCGGGCTTCGCTGGCAGAGCCGGCCTCGCCGACGATGTCGACTTCGTCGTCGTCGGCAAGCAGCGAACGCAGCATCCGACGACCTAGCGCCTCGTCATCGACGAGGAGCGCACGCACGCGTTTCGAGCCGTTGTCCGCCATCCGAACTCGCCTGTCACGGGCCGTTGGTATTCTGCAACATCAGATGCGCCGGTGCGCGAGTTCGTTCCCAAGAACTTGTGAACGTCATGAATCCTTTGTGAAGTCGGAGAAATACGGGGATCGTTCGCGTCCGGACGACCTCCGGCCAGGTCATTCCGGGTTATCGGGTTGTTGCTCAACCGCAACGCCTCAGAGGTTACCGCGACTCCACGGCCCCCAGATGGCGAACGTGATGCCCGGAACCTGGATGTTGACGAACAGCACCTCGCCGCCGGGCTCGAAGCAGGCACCGGCCCACTCCGAGGCTCGGTAGTAATCGGCGAAGATCCGCTTGCCCGACGCGACCTGCTCCTCGAGCGTGAGGTCGATGTTGTTCTTCGCGAATGCGTAGGAGTTCCCGTCGGCCGTGAGGCCGATGAGCCGCGTACCGAAGCCGTACTCGTCAGTGATGGCGTCGCCGTTCTCGCACAGCAGGAGGCCCCCGCGTGGGCTTGCCGTGATGTTGTCGATGTTGTCGCCGACCTGCTGGCTGCCCGCGACGAAAATCGCCGTCAGGGTTTGCTCGCGCGGGTCGTACTCCCAGACGGCGCCCTCGCCGTGGCCCGGCTGGCCCTCCGCGTTCCGTCCCGCCTCGGTGTCGACGAGATAGAGCTTCCCGTCGTGGTGGCAGATCCCCTCGCCGCGGCTCATCACGAACCCGCCCCGAGCCCAGGCCTGAAGGAACGGCCCGCTCGCGCGAACGATGTTCGTGGAAATCCCGGCGGGCGTCTTGCCCGGATCGCCATCCGGGTTTTCGATGTCAACCCACTCGATCGCATGAATGTCGCCGACGACGGGCACGCGCAGGTCCGCGTTGTCCCAGCCCGCGATGCGCGCTGCCTGCAGGCGGCCACCAGCCTCGTAGCTGCCCGGGCCGACGCGCTTGTCATCGGCGATGTAGCGGTAGAAGCCGGAATTCCAGGCCTCGTCCTCCGTGAGGTAGGCGATGCCCGTCGCCGGGTCGATGGCAACGGCCTCGTGCAGCATGCGGCCCATGCCGACGATCGGTTTCGCGGTCGTCCCGGCGGCATCCGCGCGCACCTCGAACACATAGCCGTGGCGCCGCCCGCCCTTCGTGGACAGGTCGATCACGGTTTCCTCGCAGCTGAGCCAGGTGCCCCAGGGCGTCGCGCCGCCCGCGCAGTTGTAGATCGTCCCACCGAGCGAGGGCCTCGCGCCCGTCCAGCGCCGGCCGCGGAAGCTCAGCGTCGTCGTGCCGCCGCCCGGGGCGAAGGCCTGTCCCGGCGGCGTCGAAGTGTCATAGCGTCCCGGCGCGAGGATGGGACTTGCAAACCCGCGCTCGTGGTTGCGCACGAGCGTCACCTCGAGGTCGTCGCCGCTGCCCCTCGCCGCGACGACGCCCATACCGTCGTGGGCATCCGGCGCAGGCAGGCCGTCCGACATCGGGTCGCCGGACCAGGAATAGCTGCGGTATTCGAAGCCTTCGGGCAGGTAGATCAGCGGCAGCCCGGTCTCGAGGTCAGCGGTGGGCCGGAGCGGGCCGTAAGGTCCCGGGACGAACCGGGATGCGCGCGTGCCGGCGATCGTTTGGCGCGCCTGCAGCGCCGCCAGCACCCCGACGAACGATGCCGACCCCGCCAGGAACCTGCGGCGACTGAGATGCGAAGGCATCCGCGCATTCTAGCGGCAGGAGGAGACGTTCACTTTTGAAGGGGACGCGCCCCTTCATATTCGCAAAGGGGCGCGTCCCCTTCAAAAGTGAACGTCTCCTTCAGGCGCGATCGACACGGCAGGCGTAGCAGCCGCGGCGTGCGAAGTGCACGTGGAGGTAGGCGACGTCCGCGCGGGCGAGGTAGCGCTGGATGAGCGGCTCGGCGGCGGCGCCGTCCACGACATCCGCGTCCACCATCTCGTCGGCCGCGTCGTAGGCACGCACCGAAAGGGGGCGCAACGTCAGGTAAGACGGCAATTCGTTGACGATCCGCGCCGCCGTCCGCCCGCGGCGCACGAAGATCGGGCCGGAAGCCCGGTACGGCGAGTGGCTGTCCTGGTGGTTGAACGGCAGGAGGATCACCTCCTCGCCCACCGGCGTGTCCTCGAGGCTGATCCGGCACGGAAAGCCGACGGGCTGGTCCGAGCGCATGCGGCGCATGCCAAGCGCAGCAAGCGCCTCGTCATCGAGGTCGAAGAGCTTCTCGAACGGTGCGGGTTCGAGTCCGCGCAGCTGGTAGTTCATCGGCCGCAGGATTGACCGACGCCGTCCTTGCCGCAACCCGGTTCTTGCGGTGGCGGCGGGCGCTTGATGGAATCGAACAGGTCGTCCCGTGCCTTCTTCTCGCCACCGAACTCAGCCAGGACGCACATCCGCACCCCTTTGCGCGCGTCGTGAACATCCTTCTGCGTGAGGCTCCGGGACGAGATCGACACGTAGCAATAGTCCGAGACCCAGATGATGGTCTCCCCGTCCGGCGTGACGACGGTCTTGCCGACGCGCGGCAGCGGTTTCGGCCAGATCGAGGGCGGGTACTGCTCCTTCGGCCGCTCGGCCGGTCCTTTCGGGGTCTCCCCGAATGGCTGATAGCTCGGAGCGGCGGTCACTCCCCGGGCGACGTCACGGGCGGTGCCGCTCCAGTCGGGCGTCGCCGCGGTCGTCACTTCGGGTACCGGCATCGGCAGTGGCGGCGCGGTGATCGGAGCGACCTCGGGCGGCGGCATGTCGGTCGGCAGCGCATCGACCGACGGCGATGCGGGAGCCGTCGGCGCGGGCAGCCAGACGAAGTCCCGCAATGGGGCGAGGCCCTTCGATTCCTCGAAACGCAAAGCCAGCAGCCACCACGCCATCACAGCGTGCAGGACGAGCGTCACGCAGGCCGCCGTCGTGCGGGATCGACTCCAGCCTGCCGGCAGACGCATGCGATCCCCCGCGACCTGCCGGTTCCGACCGTGGGTCCGCTCTGCCGGTTCGACTAATCAATCGGATCCTTTAAAATCAATTGGTTACGATACCCGGCGTGACGCGGTTTTGCCGCGGCCCTGCCGGAGCCTTTAGGATCGCGTGAGCGGCCGGACTTACAGGGCCGCATCAATAACGACTCTCAGGGGGAAACATAGTGAATCCATTCAAGATCGTTGGCTGGGTGGCGATCGCCATCGCGATCATCGGCGCTTTCGTCGAGATCCCGTACGCGGGACTGCTCCTGGTGCTGCTCGGTCTCGCGGCTGGCTATGCCATCGCTGCCGAAGACCACGTCCGGGTACTCGTCTCCGCGCTCGTCCTGACGTCGCTCGCCGGCGTCCTGATGAACCTCCCGGAGATCGGCACGTACCTGACGAGCATCTTCAGCGCGGTCGGCACCTTCGCGGCGGGTGCGGCGCTCATGATCGTCACGCGCAACGTCTGGAGGCGCTACAAGCCCTGAGCCGGTCCGCGGCCCGGCCGCGGATCAGCGCGGCGCGATATTGAAGTGCAGGCGCGCATCCTGGTACCGGTCGTCCCGCTTCGCCGCGCCGGTCGCGACCAGAACGTAGAGGATGTTGAGCGCCTGCAGGGCGTCGCGCACGCCCGCGCCGCGCGAGCGCGCGGCCACCGACTTTGCGGTGACGTCCTGCTTGCCGGCGTAGCGCTTGCGGATCTGCGCGACGGCCTTGCGGCTGACGAGATTGAAATAGCCGCTCGCGCGCTTGGTGCGCGATGCCGACATCACGACGTAGCCCGCGGCACTCTCAAAGACGAAATACGTCTGCCGCTTGCCCTTGGCTTCGCCGCAGAACCGCAGTCCCTTGGCCAGGCTCCGGATGTTCATGAGCATCCTTTTGTTGCGTAGATCGGGAGGGGACGGACACTTTCAAAAGCGAACGCCATTCTAGCCCGAAGGGGACGCGCCCCTTTGCGAATATGAAGGGGCGCGTCCCCTTCAACGAACGAACAGATGCGCGCCCGCCCACTCCTCGAACCAGCGGCCAAGGCGCTTCGCGACGCGATCGGCGCTCGCGGCGCCGCGACCACGGATGCACGTGCGCACGGCGGCCGCGAGCGGCCGGCCTGCGGCCAGCGCCTCGAGCAGCTTGAACTGCTCCGGCTCCTGGTCGCGTCGCATCACCTGGAAGCCGCGGCGGAAGACGATCGCAAACGTCGCGCGCGGCCGCGGCACGCGCGGCTGCTCGCCACGGCGCGCGGCATTCATGAAATCGTTCGCCGGGTAACGCAGCTTCAGCAGCCGAAGCGCCGGCGTCACGCGGAGCGTCACGCGATCCCAGTCGCCCGCGCCGAGCGCCGCAAACCCGGCGGCCGACATCGGCTCTGCGCGCGGCGCGTCGAAGACGTCTTCCATCGCGCGCTCGATACGGGCGACGTCCACCGCGAGCGCATTCCGGGTGGAGCGCGGCAACGTCCTCGCCAGGAAATCCGGAAAGCGGGCGCTCAGGCTCCCGAGCGTCCGCGTGCGCGAGGGATGCTTCGTCACGAAGCGCCGGCAGGCCGCCGCGAAGGCATGCGCCCCCAGGATCTGCCGCAACGTCGGGTACTCCGCCTCCATCACCTCGATGAGGCGCGCGTAGTACATGTGCGCGTAGATCTCGAGGCGCTCGACCGACGTCAGTTGCCTGGACCGCAGGACGACGGCTTCGAGGTCCCGCGCTGCCTCGGGCAAGAGACCCCGCGCGGGCCGCGAGCCGACGCCCGCTTCCGCGCCCTCGGGATGCATGACCACGGCCTGCATCCAGCGCTCGAGTGTGCCCAGGCTCTGCGTGTGGGCAGGCGCACTCACGCAGCTACCCGCCCGGCTGCGCCCCGAAACCGCGCCGCCTTCCTAACCTCTTGTTGCAGAACGGAAAACTTGGGAACGTTGGCATCCCATTCGAGCAGCGTCGCGCGAGGGCCCGCGCGCTCGTTGAAGCGCCTGTACAGGTCCCAGACGGCCTCGACCACGCGGCCGTCGTGCGTGTCGATGCAGTGCGTGCCATTGTCCGTGTGGCCGGCCAGGTGGACCTGTACCACGTGCTCCGGCGGAATCGCCTCGAGGTAGGCGACCGGGTCGAGATCGTGGTTCCTGCAGGTTACGTAGACGTTGTTCACGTCGAGCAGCAGCGCGCAGTCCGCCTCGATCGCGAGCCGCGCGATGAATTCTTCCTCGGGCATCGAGGATGCCGCGAACGTCAGGTAGGTCGACGGGTTCTCGAGCACCAGCGGCCGCTCGAGGTAATCCTGAATGACCTTTACCCGCGACACCATGTGCCGCAGGCCCTCTTCCGTGTATGGCACGGGGTATAAGTCGTGGCCGTTCAGGCCTGCGACACCCGTCCAGCAGACATGGTCACCGAGCCACTTCGCCTTCACGCGCGCGGCAAGCGTCTTCAGCTTGTCGAGGAACCCGAAGTCGATCGGGTCGGTGCTGCCGACCGACAGCGACACCCCGTGCATGACGATCGGGTACCGCTCGGCGATCTGGTCGAGGAAATGCAGCGGCCGACCTTCCGTGTCGATGAAGTTTTCCGACACGATCTCGAACCAGTCCATTGCCGGCCATTTCGTCGTGATGTGCCGGAAATGCTGCGTGCGCAGGCCGACCCCCAGGCCGAGGTCCGGGAGTCCCCATCGATTCGGCCGGGAGGCCGGCCTGCGCACGTCAGCCGACGGCATCAGCCGCCGTGGTGCGACATGTCGACCGGCACCTTGCAGCCGCCCTTGCCCTTGCAGGAGTTTTTGCCGGCGCATCCGCCGTCGCCACCCTTGCAGCCGCCCTGGCCCTTGCACGCGTTCTTGCCCGCGCACTCGTGCTTGGCCTTCGTGGCGCAGCCGCCCTTGCCCTTGCAGGAGTTCTTGCCGGCGCATCCGCCGTCGCCGCCCTGGCAGCCGCCCTTGCCCTTGCACGCGTTATGGCCTTTACAGACGTGGTTTTCGCCGCCAGCCTCCTCGCCGGCGTACGCAACCTTTGCGAGCTCGGCGCCGGCCAGGAGGCCGCCGGTCACGCCCAACATCACCTTGCCGAAATCACGACGATTCATAGCCATGTCATTCCCCTCATGAGTGAAACAGAGCCGTTGAGCTCCCAACGGTCAGTCAGGAGACCGAGCCGTTGGCCGAAATACTACGCTGCCCCGGAAAAATTGGATGCGCGGTTTTGCGATGCAACACGCCTTAGACTGCGGGAGTCATGTTTACGCACGCACTCTTGAGGCTGCCCGGCGAGAACTTTGCGAAGGGGCTGACCCAGTCGGGCGAAGGCGCGCCGGACCCCGGGCTCGCGCTCGAACAGCACCAGCGCTACTGCGAGGCGCTCGCCGACTGCGGCCTGTCGCTTACGGTGCTGCCGGCCGATCCGCGCCACCCGGACGGCTGCTTCGTCGAGGACACCGCGCTCGTCACCGGGCGCGGCGCCATCGTCACGCGTCCCGGCGCGCCCTCGCGCCGCGGCGAGGTGGACCTCATCGAGTCGGCGCTGCGGGGCCTCTTCGCGGAGATCCCTCGCATCGCCGCTCCCGGCACCGTGGACGCCGGCGACGTCTGCGAAGCCGACGGGCATTTCCTGGTCGGGATCTCCGCGCGCACGAACGAGGCCGGCGCGGAGCAGCTCGCCGCGCACCTCATCGAGCTCGGCTATCGCGTGGACATCGTGGACATCCGCCCACAGCGCCGGCTCCTGCACCTGAAGACCGGCATCGCCTGGCTCGGCGACGGACGCATTCTCGCGACCGAAGACGTGCCGCAGTGGAATGCGCTGGCCGCATACGAAATCCTCCGCGTGCCGGAGACAGAGCGCTACGCGGCCAATGCGCTGCGCGTCAATGATCACGTGCTCGTCGCCGCAGGCTATCCCGCGACGCGCGCGGCGATCGAATCGCTCGGCTTTCCGGTGATTCCGCTCGAGATGTCGGAATTCCGCAGGCTCGACGGCGGGCTCAGTTGCCTTTCCCTGCGCTGGCAATAAGACACACCGCCATAGGCGCTATCCTACATCGGGCCCACCCAAACGCCGCTGTCGCTGCACTGCGACGCTCGTAATTCTCAGCTCATGCTCCGATATGCACTCATCTTTTTCATCATCGCCCTGATCGCGGCGCTGCTCGGCTTCACCGGCGTCGCCGCGGGCGCCGCCGAGATCGCGAAGATCCTGTTCTTCGTGTTCCTGGTGATCGCCGCAGTGTCGCTGGTGATGGGGCTGATGCGCCGCGGGCCCTGACACGCTCGGGGGACGGGTCCGACCCGACGCCGGGATGCCCTCCGACTTAGCTGGTTTCGCGCCGGGTGCAACACTGCCCGCGCCAGATACTCGAGGAGATAATCCAATGAAGATCGGCATGACTGCGGCCCTCGCGGTCGCAGCGCTTGCTGCTGCGTCGGCGGCCCAGGCCCAGGACAACGAGTCGGGTATCTACGTCGGCGGCGGTGTCGGCAGCTTCGATGTCCAGATCGACGACTTCGACGACGTCGATGAAACGATTGATCGCTACGACAGCGACGACACGGCCTGGAAAGCCTTTGCCGGCTGGCGTGTGAGCCCCCACCTCGCGTTCGAGCTCGCGTACGTGAACCTCGGCAGCCCCGACGACGAGATCCTTCCCGACATCGACCTGACGATCGAAACGGACGGTTTCGCGCCGTACATCGTCGGCACGATCCCGATCGGCGACTGGTTCGAGGTGTTCGCGAAGGCCGGTTACTACTGGTACGACGTCGAGGCGGAAATTTCCACGCCGTTCGGCAGCGTGAGCGAGGACGAAAGCGACAGCACGTTTACCTGGAGCGGCGGTGTCGGGCTCAACGTGTTCGAGCGGGTGAACATCCGCCTCGAGTACGAACAGTTCGATTTCGACCAGACCGACGATTCGAAGGCGCTCTGGCTGACCGGGGCCTGGCGCTTCTGACTGCCTGACGCGCGGGCCGGATTGTCGGTGTCGGACGACGTAGGCGTCCATCCGACATTCGGCCGCGCTGGCAGCCGACATTACCCAACCGGGCCCCACCGCAGACTCGGATCGGCATGAATTTGTCGAGATTCAGGAGAGATATATGAACCGTGTATTGACGATGTTGATGGCCGGCGCTTTCGCGCTGTCGATGAGCGCCTGTAACAAGGCCGAGGATCCTGCGGAAGTGCAGGCCGACGTGGCCGAAGCGGAGGCTGACAGGACCGAGGAAGTTGCCGAGGCCCAGACCGACATGAACCAGGACACCATGGAAGGCCAGGAAGAGACGGCGCTTGCCAAGGCCGAGGGCGATCACAAGGTCGCGATCGAGCAGTGCGAGGCGCTGGCTGCCGAACAGCAGCAGGCTTGCAAGGACGAAGCTGACGCCGCGTACGAGGCCGCCAAGGCGGCTGCGGACCTTCCCGGTCCGTCGTGAGCTGACTGAAAACGTCCCAGGAGAATTGCACATATGAATAAGACACTTGTAGCCCTCATCGCGGGCACCGCCTTGCTCGGCACGGCGGCCTGCTCGTCGACGCGGACTCAAAGAGCGCCGGGTGAACAGGTCGACGATGCCGCCCTGCTCACGAGCGTCAAGTCCGCGCTGGCCTCCGACCCGGTGACCGAAGCGGGCGAGATCAACGTCGACGTGAACCGGGGAGTGGTCAAGCTGGCCGGCTTCGTCGACAGCGCCCAGGAAAAGTCCAAGGCTGGCGACATCGCCCGGCAGGTGGACGGCGTGCAGTCGGTGAAGAACGACATCGCCGTGAAGAAGGAAAATTCCAGCACGGGCGAAGTGATCGATGACTCGATCATCACCGGCAAGGTGAAGGCCGCACTGATCGCCGATTCGACCACGAAGGCTCACCAGATCAACGTCGAGACCAAGGGCGGCGTGGTGCAGCTGTCCGGCTTCGTGGACAACGCGAACGCGAAGTCCGCCGCCACCAACGTTGCCAAGTCCGTCACCGGTGTGAAGGACGTCAGGAACGAGCTGAGCGTCAAGTCGTACTGACCCCCCTCGTACACTCGATCCAGTTAGCTGACGTTCTTTCACCAGGGGCCCGTGTCGCAAGGCGCGGGCCCTTTCTTTTGGGGACTCAAAGGGGACGCGCCCCTCTGCGAATATGAAGGGGCGCGTCCCCTTTGAGTTCCCTTCAATGCGTGGCGCCGATTTCCTGGATGAGCTGCGGAAGCCGCTCGTAATCCATCGACTTGTTGAGGAAGTGCTCGACGCCGAGCGACGTCGCGAGGCGCTGGTATTCGGGCAGCATGTAGTTCGTGTACACGATGACGATGGGCCGCTCGCTGCCGAGCCGCTGCAGCACGCCGAATCCCGTGCCTTCCTTGAGCTGCAGGTCGAGGATGATGACGTCCGGGTGCATCTCGCGCGCCGCCGCGACCGCGGCGGACTCGTCCACTGCCGTCGCGATTACCTGCACGTTCTCGAGCGTGTCGAGGGCCTCCCGCAGGCGCTCCGCAAGCACGCGCGAGTCTTCGACCAGCAATATTCTCAACGGCACGGCAGGTTTCTACTGGATCAGGCCGTTGCGCAGGGCGTAGGAGGTGATGTCGGCGTTGGTCTTGAAGTGCATCTTCTCGAGCACGCGGCTACGGTACGTGCTGACCGTCTTGACCGAGAGGCACAGCTCGCGCGCGATCTCCGACACGGAGCTGCCGCTCGCCAGCTTGCAGAAGATCTGGAACTCCCGCTTCGACAGCTGCTGGTGGATCGGCCGGTCCATGCCGCCGTTGTCGATCTCGGAGATCAGCAGCTCGGACATCGTCGGACTCAGGTATCGCCGTCCCGCCAGGATCACGTGCACCGCCTTCAGCAGGTCGTCCGGCGCGCTTTCCTTGCCGAGGAAGCCGTGCGCGCCCGCCCGCAGCATGTTGATGGCGTATTGGCGCTCCGGGAAGCCCGACAGGATCAGCACCCGCGTGTCGGGATATCCCGATCGCACGTGCCGGAGAATGTCCATGCCGCTCCGGTCCGGCATGCCGATGTCGAGGATCAGGAGCTCCCAGGGGTTCTCCCGCAACCGCTCGAGAGTCTGCTGGCCGGTCGCCGCCTCGCCGATCTCGCCCACGGAGTTGTCCTCGGCAAGCATCTGCCGAAGCCCTGCGCGGACCACCGCATGGTCGTCCGCGATCAATACCCTGGCGCTCATCATGGGGAGTCCCATCCTGCTGAAAGATAAACCTTTCTTCTCACATCCATTGTCCCTGGAGGCAGCCGGATAAGCCTACGGCGCGTGTAGGACTATACCGACATAGTCTTCCGCGCCAGTCCCCCGCCGCAATCGATTTGCCGTTAGATTTGATGCTGCATGGCAAAGTCCGACAACAGCCCCCTGCCGTTCGCCCCGATCCTGCTCGGGGCCGCGTTCATCGCGACCCTCTTCATCGTCGCGGAATCTGGCTACAAGCGCATCCACGAGGCCGGCCAGATCATTTCCGCCGCCGAGGAACGGCAGACGCTCATGTCGCGCTACCTGCGCCTCGTGCTCGATGCGGAGTCCGCCCAGCGTGGGTTTCTCCTGACCGAGGATCCACGTTACCTGCGCGGCTTCGACCCGGCGGTGCGCGCGCTCGACCCGCTCCTGAACCGCATCGTCGTGGAGCTCGAGTCCTCGGGCCTGCGGGACGACGCCCGCAAGGCGCAGAACCTTCGCACCGTCGCCGGCAAGAAAGTCGGCGAGATGCAGACGGCGCTGCGTCTCTATGGCGAGGTCGATCGTGCGGCCGCGCTTCAACTGATAGGCACCGACATCGGCAAGCGTTCGATGGCGGAACTCCGGAGCGAGCTGCGCGAGCTGTACGATGCCGAAGCCAAGCGCCTCTCCGACGCACGCGCGAGCTCCGCGCGCGACCTGCAGACCTCGCGCGTCCTGCTCGGCGCCGCGAGCTTCCTGAGCTTGCTGCTCGTGGTGCTGGTCGGCGCCCTGCTCGCGCGCGACATGCGGCGGCGCGACGAACTGTCGGAGCAGCTCAACGCGCGCAACCGCGAGCTCGACCGCACGGTCCAGCAGCGCACGGCCATGCTGTTCCACCTGTCGAGCAGCCTGCAGAAGGTGGCGGAGCGCGAGAAGGCCGCCCTCGCCCGCGAGTTGCACGACGAGCTCGGCGGCATCCTGGTCGCGACCAAGATCGACGTGTCCTGGCTCAGGAAGCGCGTCGACGACGGCTCAGAGGACGGCAAGCTGCGCTGGGAACGGGTGCTGCACAGCATGGACGAGGGCCTCGCGCTCAAGCGCCGCGTCATCGAAAGCCTGCGCCCGACGCTGCTCGACAACGTCGGCCTCACCGCGGCGCTGCGCTGGCTCGTGGACGAGACGCTGCGCCGCCAGGGCATCGCCTGCGAGGAGCAGTATCCGGAGTCGATGCCGGAGCTGTCGGCGGATGCCCGCATCGCGGTGTTCCGCGCCATCCAGGAATGCCTGATGAACATCGCGAAGCACGCCCAGGCGAAATCCGTGCTGCTGCGCGTCGCCGCGAGCGACGACGAGATGTCCGTCATCGTGCGGGACGACGGTGTCGGAATCGACGAAGGGCGGATCGAGACGCCGCAGTCGCACGGCCTGCTCGGAATGAGACACCGGATCGAGTCGCTCGGCGGTACACTCGGCATCAGGTCGCTCGGGCGCGGCGTGGGCACGGAGTGCGTCTTCACGCTACAGCTCGAGCGCATTCGCGCGACGGGAACCCATTGATGAAACCAGCACCCGCACTTGCCATCCTTTGCCTTTGCGCGGCCTGCGGCGGCAAGACGCCGGAAACCGCGACGCCGGCGTCTCCCAAGGCGTCCCGCGACGCGCCCGATATCGCGCCAGCGATCGTCGCGCCGGAAGACATCGGCGATCCGACAGAGCCGCCGAGCTACGAAGTCGCGATCGCAGGCACCGCCGCCGAGCGCAACAACGCGAAGAAGCGCTGCGCGGCGCAGCCGGAATCCGTGCGCGCGCAATGCGAGCAAGAGGCGAACGCCGCATTTTCCGAAGCGCGCGAAGACCTCGACGACTTACGCGGCAATACGCCCTAGTCCTACAGGTGACACAAACCTCATCGGCGATCCTGAAATGGTTCGTCGCGGATGGGCCGCGGCTCTGAAAAGACTCAAGGAGTGAGCCAAATGAACTGGGATCGCATCGAGGGGAATTGGAAGCAGTTTTCGGGCAAGGTTCGTCAGCAGTGGGGCAAGCTCACGGATGACGACCTCGACCAGATTGACGGCCGCCGCGAGCAGCTCGCGGGCCGCATCCAGGAAGTCTACGGAGTCTCCAAGGACGAGGCGGACCGTCAGATCGAGAAGTTCGCCGGGACGTTCGACTCAGGCACCAGCGACATGCCGGGAAAGACGCCCCGCAACAATTGAACCAATCGGCCGGCGCGTAGCCGGGCGACGCATGCCATGAACCCACACACTGTGAAATTCAAGCTGCCGCCGCTCGGCTACGCTTTTGACGCCCTCGCACCGGCGTATTCCGCAGAGCTCCTCGAGCTCCACTACGCGGGCCATCACAAGGCTTACGTGGATGGGCTGAACCGCACGCTCGACGCGCTCGCCGAAATGCGGCAGCAGGGCGATTTCGCGCGCGTCAATGCGCTCGAGAAGGACCTCGCGTTCAACTACTCGGGGCACATCCTGCACTCGATATTCTGGCGCAACCTCGAGCCGAACGAGGGCGCCCCTCCGTCGGGCCATCTCGAGTCCCGCATCCAGACCGCATTTGGCGGCACCGATGCGTTCCGGCGGCAGTTCAGCGCAGCCGGCGCTGCGCTGCAGGGTTCTGGATGGGTCGCGCTGACCTGGGAGACGACGCGCGGCATGCTCGTCATCGAGCAGCTGCACGACCACCAGGACCGCAGCGCGCTCGGCACCGTGCCGGTCCTCGTGATGGACATGTGGGAGCACGCGTATTACCTGCAGTACCGCAACAAGAAGGAAAAGTGGATCGTCAACTTCTGGGAGATGATCAACTGGGAGGACGTCGCGCGCCGGCTGGACAACGCCGTCTGCGTCGACCTCGCCGTCGAAGGACCGGTTCAAGATGCCGCGGCGTAACAGCGCGAAGGACAAGCGCGTCCCGGGTAACTCCCGCATCCAGGGTGAAGGCGACTATATCTCCGGGCACCGCTACCAGAAGGACGCGGAGGAGTTCGCGCGCACGCACGACACGGACAAGCTCGCGCGCGACGCCGCCCCGGCGACCGATGCCGAGCAGCGCGACATGCTGGAGGCCGAGCGCAAGGGCAAGGCGCGGGCCAAGGGCAAGAAGCCCCCGCGGGAGTGATCAGTATCCGGCCGCGGCAGGAAGCCGCTGGCCGGTCACGGAAGCCGAGAGGGCCTCCTGGCGCGCACCAGAAAAAGAATGTGGATCGCGGCCCTCCTGGGAGCGTTGCTGGCAGCGTTCGCGACGGTCATCGCGCTCAACTTCGTCGGCGGCGAAAAGCGCATCGAGCGCAAGCTCGAGCATCGCCATGCCGTCACCCATCCCCAGTTCCGGCGCGAACTGGGCACCCTCCTCGGCCCGCCGATCCTGGGCGGCAATCGCGTCGTCAACCTCGAGAATGGCGCCGAGATCTTCCCGGCCATGCTCGACGCCATCCGGCAGGCGAAACGGACGGTCAACTTCGAAACCTACATCTATTGGTCCGGCGAGATCGGCCATGAATTCGTCGCGGCGCTGTCCGACCGTGCCCGCGCGGGCGTCGAGGTCCAGGTCCTCATCGACTGGGTCGGAAGCCAGAAGATGGACGAGGCACTTCTCGAGGAGATGAAAGCCGCGGGCGTGACGGTCGAGCGCTATCACCCACTCGAGTGGTATCACCTCGCGCGGATGAACAACCGCACGCACCGCAAGCTCCTGGTCGTCGACGGCCGCATCGGCTTTACCGGCGGCGTCGGCATCGCGGACAACTGGGACGGCAACGCCGACTCGCCCGATCACTGGCGGGACTCCCACTACCGGATCGAAGGCCCTGCGGTCGCGCAGATGCAGGCCGCGTTCCTCGACAACTGGATCAAGACCACAGGCACCGTGCTCCAGGGAGCCGGCTATTTCCCCGCCCTCGAGGACGTGGGGAGCGCCGACGCGCAAGTGTTCACCGCCTCGCCGAACGGCGGCGGCGACAGCATGCTGCTGATGTACCTGCTCGCGATCACCGGGGCGGAGTCGAGCATCGATCTTTCGGCCGCCTACTTCGTCCCGGACGAACTCACCCGCGCGGCGCTCGTCGCCGCGATGCGCCGCGGCGTGCGCCTGCGTATCATCGTGCCTGGCACCAAGATCGACGCCGAGGTGGTCCGCAAGGCCTCCCGCGCGGACTGGGGCGAGCTGCTCGAGGCGGGCGCGGAGATCCACGAGTACCAGCCGACCATGTTCCATTGCAAGACGCTGATCGTCGACCGTCAGCTCGTTTCGGTGGGCTCGACCAACTTCGACAATCGATCGTTCCGCCTGAACGACGAAGCGAACCTCAACGTCTATGACCCAGAGTTCGCCGGCCGCGTGACTGTCGTATTCGAGCAGGACCTCGAGCGATCGCGCCGGATTACCCTCGAGGGCTGGAAAAATCGCCCGTGGCACGAAAAATTGCTCGAAAAGGCCTCCGCACTCCTTTCTTCGCAACTCTGATACGCTCGCGCCCGACGCCGGCGTCACCCGAGCCGGCCTGGGGGCGGGAATGCGGATTCTCATTGCGTTAGCGAGCGCGGCGCTTTTCATGACGGCCTGCGGCGATGAAGCGAAACAGGACGTCACACGCGCGAAGAAGAAGAGCGCGGCGGTCGCGGCCGGCCCCATCGGCGCGCCGGCGAGCGCCACCACTCGCCTCGACTTCGCCTCCTGCCTCGCCGAAGACGTCGCCGACGACGACGCGCGCGCGCAGCGCTGCCCGTCTTTCGCCCTGCTCTCGCTCGACTACATGAGCAGCCAGTGCGCCGCGAGCGGCGGCACACTCAAGGCGCGGCAGCCCTCGCAGGCCTGGTCGCTCGACGTGGACGGCGATGCGAGCGGCGAGGTGCTCGTCGACCTCATAGCAAACTTCGACTGCGAGGGCGCGCCCGGCGCCTTCGCCTGCGGCAGCACGGGCTGCCCCTTCCTGCTCTTCAAGAAGCGCGGCGAGACCTGGGTCGAGCTCGGCGCCATCAATGCCGACGACGCCCCCGGCATCGAAGTGCTGCCCGCCGAGGAAGGAAAGCTCGCCGGACTGCGCGGCGGGTGCCTCGGCCAGCAGCCCTGCAGCGAATACACGTACTACGAGTGGAACGGCCGTGAGTACGCGCGGAGCTGGATCGATTTCAAGGGCAACAAAGTCGACGTCGCGCCCGGCGGCCTCATGACGCTCACGAAGGACGCGCCAGTTCTCGACGCCCCGGGCGGCAGGAAGGCCCAGGCCCTGGATGAATACCCGCCCGGCACGGCCATGATTGTCATCGGCACGGCCCGCGACGCACCGTATTCCTTCGTCTCGCCCTGCAACGCCTGCCGGCGAGGCTTCGTCGAAACGGCGCTGCTCGAGAACCGCTGAAGGGGACGCGCCCCTTCATATTCGCAAAGGGGCGCGTCCCCTTCAAATGTCACGTCTTCTGGTACGTCCCCATCAGGTCTGCTTGTTCGAGGACGTGGCCTTCCATCGCCTCGAGCAGCGTCGCTTTCGTCGGCTGCTTCAGGTCCGGCAGCACGACGTCGAGCGCGTAGAGCTTGTGGAAATAGCGGTGGCGCCCGATCGGCGGGCAGGGCCCGCCGTAACCCGTGCGGTCCCAGTCATTGCGGCCCTGGCGCGTGCCGTGCGGCAGCCCGGTCGAGTTCACTCCTTCCGGCAGCCCCGTCGCACCGGGCGGGATGTTGTAGAGCACCCAGTGCACCCACACGCGCTTTGGCGCGGCGGGATCCGGCGCGTCCGGGTCGTCGATGATGAGGGCGACGCTCTTCGTGCCGGTCGGCAGCCCGCTCCAGCCGATCGCCGGTGAGACGTCCTTGCCCTGGCAGGTGTAGAGCTTGGGGATCGGCCCGTCGTGGGTGAAGACGGGCGAGGTCAGTGAAAGCGCCATGATTTACTCCAGCATGTATTCCGCATGTTTTCCCGGTTCTACCCACGACATGCGCCTGCCGTCAATCAGCCATCGCCGCCTTCGGTACACTGGTTGGCGTGGCACGGCCGACCGTACTGATCCTCGGCGGATACGGCGTCTTCGGGCGCCGCATTGCAGCGAACCTCGCGCGGCGTGAAGAGATAGATGTCGTGATCGCGGGCCGCAATGCCGGCGCCGCGGCGACGCTCGCGCGGTCGCTCGGCGTCGCGCGCGTGCGCTCGCTCGCCGTCGACCTCAGCCAACCCGCGGCCCTGACGACGATTATCGCGGCCCGCCCGGCCGTCATCGTCGACACGCTTGGCCCGTTCCAGGCGCGCAATCTCGCGCTGCCGCGCCGCTGCGCGGAACGCGGGATCCACTACGTCGACATCGCAGACGCCCGCGCGCGCGTCACGGACATCGCCTCACTCGATGCCGCCGCGCGCGTCGAGCACGCTGCGATCGTAAGCGGCGCTTCGACGGTGCCCGCATTCACCACGGCGATCGTCGACGAGCTCGCGCCGAATCCGCGCGAGGTCGTCTCCATCGACGTCGGGATCACGCCGAGCCACGTCGCGCCGCGCGGTCTCGCGACGGCGACCGCGATACTCGGCTACTGCGGTCGGGAGATTCCGCCGGTATGCGGCGACGGCGACGTCTATGGGTGGGGCGACCTGACGCGCCACGCGTATCCGGCGCCGGTCGGCGAGCGCTGGCTGTCGAACGTGGACACGCCTGAGCGCGCGCTCTGGCGCGTGCGCTACCCGGCGCTCGAAGACGCCGCGATCCGCGCCGGCCTCGAGATCGGCGTGCTCCATCTCGGCTTGTCCGCGCTGTCGCGCGGCGTGCGCCACCACGTGCTGCCGGGCCTCGCGGGCAGCGCGAAAGCCCTGATCAGGATCGCCTCGCTCTTCGACACGTTCGCAAGCGCCGCGGGCGCCATGCACGTGCGCGTGGTCACTCGCGACGCGCACGCGCGCACCGCCAGCCGCACCGCGATTCTCGTCGCCGAGGATGGCGACGGCCCCGAGATACCGGCCGCGCCGGCCGCAGCCGTCGTCAAAAAGCTCCTGGGCCTGCCCGGCCATGCGCCGCTCGAGAAGCGCGGCGCCTTCCCTTGCGTCGGCATCCTCACGCGCGAGGAGATCATGGGCGAGCTGCGGGATTTCTCCATCCGCTACGAGGCGGAGCGTCAGGGCAGGTAGCAGGCGTCGCGCTTGCCGAACCATTTGTAGCGGTTCCGCGCCAGCACGCGATACGCCCAGTCGCGCCACGGTTTCGGCACGATGCGGCCGACCGCCGCGAGGCGCCAGATCCCGCCGAGCGCCGTCGCGACGTGGATGCAGCCGTCCGACTCGGTCATCGCCCTCCCGCCGTCCAGCACCAGGAAGGTCATCGGGTCCTCAGGGTCGATGCCGTGCGCCCTGAGCAGCGCGCGCCCGCGCTCGCTCTGCATCGGCACGATCTCGAACGGCGGGTCGACGGGGTGGCGGAGCACCAGCCGCACGCCGCCCGTGCAGACGTGGCAGAAGCCGTCGAACACGACGACACGCTCAAGCGGCGTCATCTGCGGGAGCTTGCCACTTTCAGGTTGTGCGCGCGTCACGGGCTCCGTAACCCGTTGATTTAGCTAAGCAACCAAACTGTTACCGAGACTCGACTGACTCCATTACCACCGCTGCCGAGAATCGCGCGCATGAGCAATGCAACCGTAGCGATCATTGGCGGCGGGTTCTCGGGCGCGGTCGCAGCCATTCGGCTGCTGTCCTCGCCGCAGCGCGGCGGTCCGACCCTGCCCTTCGGCAGCAAGATCGTGCTGGTCGAGCCCGGCCGCGCCGGCGAGGGGCTCGCTTATCGCACGGGTCCCGATTACTGGCGGCTCAACGTGCCCGCCGGGAGGATGTCCGCGTTCCCCGAGAAGCCGGACGATTTTCTCGCATTCGCGCACGGCCGCAACCCGCTCGTGTCAGCCGATGATTTCCTGCCGCGGTCCTGGTACGGCGACTATCTGTCCGACCGGCTCGAGGCTGCCAAGCGGCGCAGCCCGCGCTGGCTGTCCTTTGAGCGGGCGCGCACGCGCGCGACGGCAATCGACGTCGCCCGCTCGAGCGCACGCATCTCGCTCGAAGACGGCACGGTGATCGAGGCCGACCGCGTGCTGCTTGCGCTCGGCAACTCGCCGGCCGCAGCGCCGCTGCCGGGTGCCGCCGACGTCGTGGACGACGCCTGGGACCTGCGCTGGATGGAGCGTCTGCCGAACTACGTGCCGCGCGTGCTGCTGGTCGGCACCGGGCTCACCATGATCGACATCGCGCTCGCGATCTCCGAGCGCCGCCCCGACGTGCGCATGACGGCGATCTCGCGGCACGGCCTCCTCCCGCTGCCGCACGAGGACGCGTCGCACGTGGCGTCGGTGCATTTCGACGCGACCGCCCTGTTCGGCCGCGGTCACCTGTCCGGGCGCCTGCGCCGCTTCCGTGCGCAAGTCGAGGCCTCCGGCGGAGACTGGCGCGCTGCGCTCCAGCAGGTGCGTGAGGTCATGCCTGCGCTCTGGCGCGCAGCGCCGCGGCGCCTGCGGCGGCGCTTCCTACGTCACCTGCGCGCGTACTGGGACGTGCACCGCCACCGAGTGCCGACGGAGACGCGCACGAAGATCGAGACGATGCGCGCGAAGAAGCGGCTCGAGGTTCGCGCCGGCCGCATCGTCGAGACGCGGCGCATCAAGGACGGCGTCGTCGTCGCCTGGCGGCCGCGCGGCAGCGACAAGGTCCGCGAGGAGCTCTTCGACGCTGTCGTCAACGTGACGGGACCGGACGGCAACCCCAACCGCTCGTCCTGCACGCTCGTGAAGTCGCTCGTCGACCAGGGGCTCTGCGAGTCGGACGGCCTCGGCCTCGGCTGGGGCACGAACCCCGACGGGCGCCTCTTCGACGCGAATGGCAACGTGTCCGACGTGCTCTTCTACGCAGGCCCGCTGCTGCGCGCGCGCCACTGGGAAGCGACCGCCGTGCCGGAGCTGCGCGTGCACGTGGCGCGCACCGCAGGTGCGATCGCCGCCTCCCTTGCGACCGGCGCCGGCTCCTACATCCGCCGCATCGCGACTCCAATCTTCCGCCGCGAGCAGCAGGCCTATTGAAGGGACGCGCCCCTTCACATTCGCGAAGGGGACGTGCCCCTTTGCCAATGTGAAGGGGCGCGTCCCCTTTGATCACATCGCCGGCTTGCCGCCGTTGACCATCCAGTTCGTGCCGAACTTGTCGGTCAGCATGCCGAACGACTCGACCCAGAACGTCTTGTCGAGCGGCATGATCACCTTGCCGCCCTTCGCGAGCGCTTCGAACTTGCGCTTCGCTTCCTCGACGGTCGGGTAGACCAGCGAGATCGACACCCCGTTGATGCCGGGATACGGCTCCGGCGACATCCAGTCCGAGGCCATCAGCCGGCGGTCTTCGACCATGACGCAGGCGTGGAGGATGGCGTCCGGGTTCCCTTGCGGACAGCCCTCGCCGCCGCCCTCGGGCGCCTCGGAGGCCTTCATCATCATCTCGAGTTTGCCGCCGAGCGCTTTCTCATAGAAGCGCATCGCCTCGGCGCAGTTGCCATCGAAGAACAGGTAAGGTTCGAGCTGGCTCATGGGGGTTTCCTCAGGTTGTTGCCCCCTCTAGTCGGCCGGCAGGGCCCCGGATCGACAACAAAGGGGACGCGCCCCTTTGCGAATATGAAGGGGCGCGTCCCCTTCAACCCCTTCATCTCGCCGTCATGTGATGGGATCGCCCGTCAGGACGATCTCCACGCGCCGATTGCGCGCGCGGCCCTGGGACGAGTCGTTGCCGGCGACCGGCTGGTCGGGCCCGAGACCGACCACCGAGATCCGCTCCGCCTCGACCCCCTGGGTCACGAGGTAGTCGCGCACGGAGGTCGCCCGCGAAAGCGACAGCGCGCGGTTGGTCTCGGCGCTCCCCGTGTTGTCCGTGTGGCCTTCCACCCGGAACTGCATCGACGGATAGATGCCGACGATGCCCGCGAACCGCGCAAGCGCGACCCGTGCATTGGCGTTCAGCGCCGCCGCCCCGACCGCGAACTGCACACCCGCGATCTCGGCAACGATGCCGCGCGACGTCTCGCGCGTCGGCAGCACGCGGTTCAGGCGTGCGACGAGGTCGGCCCGCGCAGCCTGGCCGGCCGCGAGCGAGGCTTCCTCGGCCGCTGCCGCCTCGCGCAGCTTCGCGGCTTCCGCGGCCGCGGCGGCTTCCACGGCCGCCTTCTTCTCCGCTTCCGCGCGCGCGGCCTGGGCCACGGCGTCCTTCTGCTCCGCAGCAAGCGCGAGCACCGCGCGTCGCCGCGCAGCCTCCGCGGTCTGCACGGCGTTCCGCGCGAGCTGCGGCGCGGTGCTGCGCACCGCGCGCTTCTTGTCCACCGCCGCCGTCTCGGCCTGCGTCAGGAGCTGCTCGGCCCTTTCGTACTCCGTCCGCGCGAGGCGATCCGCGTCCGCGCCTTCCGCGATCGCGTGCGCGTAGCGCGCCTGGATCAGCTCCGGAACGTCTTCTTCTTCCGGGTCCACGACCTGCGGCGACAGCGTCGAGTAATCTATCCGCTCCCGGAGCCCCGCGATGTTGAACTTCTCGCCGCGAACGCGCTTGCCGAGGTTCTGCAGCACGACCGCGCCGCTCGGCGCCGACACCGCAAAATGGGGTTCCGCGCTCACGATTAGCGCGAAGCGCGACAACGGCGTCGTCGCCTCGAGCTCGCCATCGCCGCCTTTGACGGCGATCGAGCCGATGTTGTTGGCGACGCCATCCGCCGCCACGGCCCACAGCACGTACGTCGAGAACGGACCCAGGTCCGAGGGATCCGGAAGCTTGTCCACTTCGACGTCGACCCGCGCACGGCCATCCTGGAATTCCACCTCGGCCTCGCCCTCCGCGCCGAGTGCAATCGAGGTACCGCGGAACTCGAGCTTGGACTCCGGTCCCTCCTGGTAGCTGAAGCCGTCGAGCCGGCCCGCGATCTCGCTGCTCAGAACCGGGACATCGCGCTCCACCTGTTGGGTCGCGGCCGCGAGCGGCCACACGAGCGTCATCACGGCGACTCCCACTCCGAAAACGCGTGTGTTTTGCATGCGGAAAGCATACCGCAACGACCCGTCGCTGGCGCCGCCCGGGCCTTTTGTGTAGGAATGCATGACGCCCACCCGCAGGATCGCCCACAGCCCGATGGCCCGCCTGATCGCGCAACTCATCCAGTGGATCGTCCGCAAGCTCGGGCTCCTGATCGTCATCGTCGCGGTCCTGGTGATCGCCTCGGTACTGAGGTCCGAGTGGCAGGCACACCGTGAGGCGCAGGCGGCCCTCGGCCAGCAGGCGACGGGGCGCATCGCCGCGTTCCAGCGCGAGCTCGATGCGATCGACGCGAACATCGACGCATTCGAGACGCAGGCGCAAGCCTCGCGTGGCGAGTACCTCGACCTCGCGAAACAGGCACGGGCCGCGCGCCGCGCCGCCCACCGCGCGCGCGCCCGGCTCGATGTCCTCGAGCGCAACTACTGGTGGTGGGACGACTACGTGAGCCCCGCCAAGGTCGCGGAACTGAAGGCCGCGCGCGCGGCTTACGCCGCGCTCGATCGCAGCGCGAGTGCGGCCGAGAAGGCTCGCGCCCAGAAGTCCAAAGCCGTCGCGGCGCTGCGCCGGCAGGCGGAAGCGCTCGAGTCGCATCGAGCCCGGATCCTCGTGCAAGCCGACGACTACGAGCAGAGGCTCGCGACGCAGCGCGCAGATACCGAGCGCAACCCGCGCGAGCGGATGATCGCGACGGTGAAGTCGAAGCTGCCGATCGCGTTCGTCATCCTCGCCGGCATCCTGCTGCTGCCCGCGATCATCAAGACGATCCTCTACTTCGGGATTGCGCCGCTCGCCGGCCGGCTCGCGCCCGTGCGCATCCTGCCGAACGCCGAGCCGCCGCCCTTCCCGAAGCCGGAGCGCTCCGAAGTCTCCGCCGCGCTCGAGATTGCGCCCGGCGACGAGCTGCTGGTGCAGCCGGATTACCTGCAGAGCAGCAGCCAGCCCGCGATCAAGCGCACCCGCTGGTTCCTCAACCCGCGCCTGCCGTTCGCGAGCCTCGTTTCCGGGATGTTCGCGCTGACGAGCGTCCGGCCGGAGGGCGAGACGAAGACGCGCGCCGTCGTCTCCTCGCAGCGCGACCCGTTCTCCGAGATCGGGGTGATCGAGATTCCCGCGGGCGCGGCCATGGTGATCCAGCCGCGCGCGCTCGCCGCCCTGGTGAAGCCGGCCGGGCAGCCGACGCACATCACGCGACACTGGCGGCTGGCGAGCCTGCACGCGTGGATCACGCTGCAGCTTCGCTACCTCGTGTTCCACGGGCCGTGCCGGCTGCTGCTGAAGGGCAGCCGCGGCGTGCGCGCAGAAGCGCCGCTTCCCGGTCAGCCGCGCCTCATCAACCAGGCGGGAACGCTCGGCTTCAGCGCGAACCTCGACTACCGCACGATCCGCTGCGAGACCTTCGTGCCTTACCTGCGCGGCCAGGAGGAGCTTTTCAACGACCTCTTCGCGGGCGGGCCGGGCTGGTTCATCTACGAAGAGATGCCGAGCCGGGATCGGCGCAGCGGCTTCGCAGGGCGCGGGCTCGAAGGCCTGTTCGACGGCATCCTCAAAGCTTTCGGAATTTGAAGGGGACGCGCCCCTTTGCGAATGTGAAGGGGCGCGTCCCCTTCAACGAAACCCGCGGTCGCGCGCAAAGACGATCGCCTGCGCCCGCGACCACACGCCCAGCTTGTCGAACACGTTCGAGGCGTGGTTGCGGACCGTCTTCTCGCTGATCGCGAGCCGCGCGGCGATGTCCGCATTGCTGAGCCCGTCGCCCATCAGCGCGAGCACTTCCCGCTCGCGCGCGGAGAGCGAGCCGAACACGGCCGCGCCGCCACCCCGCCCGGCGTGCGTGAACTCCAGCACCGCATCCTGGAACCGCGTCCAGGCCGGCTCCGCCTCCAGCAGGATGTGATTGCGCGAATCCAGCTCGACGAACTCGGCGCCCGGGATGCCGCCGGCCAGCAAGCGGCCTTCCGACACCGGCACCACGGCGTCGTCGCGCGCGTGGACCACCAGCGTCGGCACGCGCACCTGCGCGAGCAGCGGCTCGATGTCCACCGACGCCCGCCAGTCGAAGAGCTGCGCGGCGATCTCGCCCGTCGTCGATTTCAGGCAGAGGACGTTGTACCAGGCGAGCTGCTCGCGCGTTCCGCCCGGGATGAAGCGCGAGGTGAACACCTGGCGGAACGCCTCGTTGTCGCTGCCCCAGGCCGCGCGCGCGAGCTCGACGATCGCGCGATACGTCGCCCGCGAGTCCTCCGGCCCGCGCAGGTACGCGCCGTGCGCATAGCCGCCATAGAGAATGAGCCGCGCCACCCGCTCGGGGTGACGCAAGGCGTACGCGATGCAGGCAACCGATCCCTGGGAGATGCCGAGCAGCGTCACCGGCCCGGACGGTTTTGCCGCGTCGATCACGAGCTCGAAGTCGTCGGTCCAGCGCTCGACGCCGAGCACGCCCGCGCCCCATTCGCTCATGCCGCAGCCGCGCTCATCGTAGCGCACGAAACGGAAATGCCCCGAGAAGAACTGCAGCCAGTGCTTCCATACGGGGCTTTCCCATTCGTACTCGAGGTGCGAGAGCCAGTTCGCTGCCTTGACGACGACCGGGCCCTCGCCCGACTCCGCCCACGCCAGGCGCGTGCCGTCCGAGGCTTTCACGTAGCGGATGTGCTGGCGGAGAGGCTTACTGGCGTGCAACGGCGTCACCGGGACATTTGTCGGGGGTCCGCCCGGCCGATCTTAGCCGAACCGGGACAATCGACCTATGGCGCCCGTCGCGCGATCGCCGCACGATGCCGGCGCACCTGGAGGACATCATCATGCTGAAGCGCATCCTGTTCTTCGCCTACGGCGTCGCTTGCTACCTCGTATTCCTCGCGACCTTCACCTACGCCATCGCCTTTGTCGGCGGCTGCCCGCTGATGCCAAGCCGGCTCGACGGCCCACTCACCGGCAGCCTCGCATCCGCGATCGCGATCAACTGCGGGCTGCTCATGATCTTCGCCGTCCAGCACAGCGTGATGGCGCGGCGCGGATTCAAGGAGCGCTGGACGCAGGTCATCCCGTGGTCCATCGAGCGCTCGACCTACGTGCTCGCCGCGAGCCTCGCACTGCTCCTGCTGTTCTGGCAGTGGCGGCCGATCGGCATCGAAATCTGGAACGTGGAGAACGAGCTCGGCCGGGCCGTGCTCTGGACGCTGTTCGCCGCCGGCTGGCTCACGGTGCTCGTCGTCACTTTCCTGATCAACCACTTCGACCTGTTTGGCCTGCGCCAGGTGTGGTTGCCGCTCGTCGGCAAGCCCTACACGCCGGTCACTTTCAGGAAGCCCCTGCCCTACCGCATCGTGCGGCACCCGCTCTACTTCGGGTTCGTGCTGGCGTTCTGGGCGACGCCGCACATGACGCTCGCGCACCTCCTGTTCGCGATCGCGACCACGGCGTACATCGTGATCGCCATCCAGCTCGAGGAGCGCGACCTCGTGGCCGAGCACGGCGCGGAATACGCGCAGTACCGGCGCGAAGTACCGATGCTGGTACCGGGGCTCAAGCCGCGGCGGGCGGAAAATCCCGGCCTTGCCAGCGACTACACATAAGCTCGCAAGGCGCGGCGCGAAGCGGGTGGCTCATTCACCGAGCCACTCGCTTCGTAACATGGGGGCATGTCAGAGACGCTTCCCACGTACGGCCCGGTCAACTCAAACGTCTACCCGTCTATCAGCTACGAGGAGTTCGGCCGGCTGCTCCGCAAGTACGGGTACGCCGCGGAGGCGCTGATTGACCGGGGTCGCTTCGGCTACCGCACCCTCATCGACCCGCATTTTGGGGCCTGGATGCAGACCCCGTTCCGGGGACGGCCCGACGAGTACGCCTCCATCTTCCTGCACGGACAGGTAGACCTCCCGCCCGTCGTCGCGGCCACGGCCTTGCACGACATCAACTGGAAGCTGATGGTCGCGCACGTCACGATGAACCGGCGCGGGCGCCTCGTCGCCTCGCACACGCTCGTCGTGTGCGGCGGCATCACGGAGTACTACCTGCGCGACCAGCTCTGGCACTAGACGAAGGATCTCGCGCTCATCCGGGCCGAGGTGCGCAAGCAGGCGCGGCGGGCCGCCGGATCGACGCTGCATTGAGCGGAATTACCTCGACCGTACGACCAGCGTCCCCGCCAGCTTGTCGTGGAAGCCCTGCTTTTTCGCGTCGATCCCGACCCAGATGATCCCGAGCATGAGCGGCAGGATGGATACGTAATAGCCGAGGTAACGGCCGATGAGCTGGCCGGTCGAGGCCTTGCCGCCCGTCTTCGCGTCCACGATCTTCGCGCCGATTGC
>Ga0209486_10000152_pt1 | contig 32842 bp, 21 predicted proteins | sample NCCompost_FD_187518 | JGI IMG/M metagenome (GOLD analysis project Ga0209486, IMG submission 187518) | Agricultural soil microbial communities from Utah to study Nitrogen management - NC Compost (SPAdes) (version 2) | ecosystem: Environmental > Terrestrial > Soil > Agricultural land | place...
AACGCCGGATTGCATCGCGGTTGCCGCGAGCGCCATTGGATCGGCGGCCATGAGCGCCATTTCCTGTTCATTGACTTGCAGGAGATCCGCGCACGCGAACCAAGCCGCCGGATTCTGGATCGCACGCGGAAATCGTGTGCCATCCGGTTGAATCCCGAGGAGCAGCGAGTGCAGGTCAAGGTAGATGGGACCGTGAAAGTGGCCGCGGATGAGTTGCAGCGTCTCGAGATCGAGTTCGAATCCGCTGATCAGGTTGATGTAGAGCGCGTCGAGATCGCGCAGCAGCGGACGAAGCCCGGCCCACGTCCATGGTGGAACGCCGCCCTTCAGGATTTCCGATCGCAATTCGTCCGTCGCGTAATCGAGACGCACGCGGTTGTTCGCGTCAGGCACCTCGATCGGCATCGCATCGGGTGCGATGCGTCGCAGGCTGCTGACAAACCGTCGAGCGTGCGGCCAGAGATCGGAGCCGACCTTCGCCAGCGGCACGACCTGCCACGATTCAGGAAGAGCCGCGTCGAACGCGCTCAACGCATACGTGATCCCTCCCCATTCTTCCACGGGGTCGTGTCGAGGGTCACGTCCGTAGATGACGTCCCAGACGAAGGAGCCGATGACACCGACGCGCATCAGAAACGGGTAGACGGGTAAACGGGTAAACGGGTAGGCGGTCTTCGGAGAGTACCCGTTTACCCGCTTAGACGTTTACCGACGCTCAATCCTGCTGCTTGTATGCGGCGACGGCGCCGACGACGCCGGCAGCAGCGAGGACTCCAGGCACGATCCGGCACGCATCCACCGCCGGCTTGAACGCCCGCTTGCGCACCTCGCGCCGCAGGGGAGCGAAGAGCGTATCGCCCGCCTGCGTAACACCACCGCAGATGACGACCACGTCGGGATTGAAGATGTTGAGCAGGTTGGCGACGCCGGCGCCGAGAAAACGCGACGTCTCGCGCACGACGTCGAGCGCCACGTCATCGCCCCGTTTCGCCGCTTCGTACACGGTCGCGGCCGTGATCCTGCTCGCGTCACCCCCAGCCATCTTCAGCATCAGGCAGTCGTCGCTGCTTATTGCCTCACGCGCGCGATCCGCAATCGATGGGCCGGATGCATAGGCTTCGAGGCAGCCGTAGTTGCCGCACTTGCAGCGGCGGCCGGTGATGTCGATCGTCGCGTGGCCGATTTCACCGGCCACGTCGGACGCGCCGTGATACAGTCGGCCGCCGATGATGACCCCGCCCCCGATCCCGGTCCCGATCGTCATCCCGATGACGTTTTCGGCGCCCCGCGCCGCTCCCAGCCACCACTCGCCTAACGTCGCACAGTTGGCGTCGTTGTCGATGCGCACGGGAAGCCGGCTGCGCTCCGAGATCACGTCGCGCAACGGGAAGTTCGTCCATCCCAGGTTGGGCGTCGTGACCACGATGCCGCGCTCCCGGTCGAGCGGTCCCGGCGCGCCGACACCAACCCCGATCATGTCCTCTCGTTTGGCACCGGTCTGCGCGATCGTCTCGGCGATCACCGTATCGATCATCCGCACGATGCGATCGACGACGGCATCTGCGCCCTGGTCGGGGCGCGTGGGTTCTGATCGAAGCGCCAGGACATCGCTGCCGTCTTCAGCCAGCGCGCCGGCCACGATGTTCGTGCCGCCGAGATCCACGCCAACGAGGTATTTGCTGCGATGAGACATGAGTCCGGAATCCGGAACGGGAATGAACTACTGTGTCCTCTGCCCTCTGGCCTAGTTCGTCAGACTCCTGACCATGACAAAGGTCCACAGCGTAAGGATCAATAAAGCAAATCCTTGCTTGATGCGCACCTGCGGAACATGCCGATTCAACCGGGCACCGACTATCGCCCCGACCGCCGCAATTCCGGTAAAACTTCCGACGAGCGGCCAGTCGATCGGCACTTCTCCGATGTACCCGGCGAAGCCGCTGAGCGCGTTCAGCGTAATGACGAGCAGGGACGTTCCCACAGCCTCCTTCACCCCGAGTGCTGCGAGGTAGACGAGGGCGGGAACGATCAGGAACCCGCCACCAGCACCGATAATTGCGGTCAGCGCACCGACGGCAATCGCCTGGAGCGCGAGGACCGGCGTGAAGTGGGGCGCGATGCGAGGATCGAGGGCTGCCGGTGAGCGTGACCGGAGCGAATCGACCAGCATGACGACGGCCGCCGTCAACGCAAACACGGCGAACAGTGACAGCTGTACCACCTCAGGCACGCGGTCTGCAACGCGTGCGGTGAGGAACGCCGCGAGCGCCGCAAAGCCCCCGAAGGGAACGCCGATCTTCAGGTTCGCCGATCCCTGGCGCCAGTGGCCAAGGAATCCCACGGAGGCGCTCATGCCAACCACGGCCAGGCTCATCGCGACGGCGGACCGCTGCTCGACATGGAAGAAGTACAGGAATATGGGAAAGGCCAGGATCGACCCGCCGCCTCCGAGGAGGCCCATCACGACGCCGACCACCAGGCCCAGCGCGAGGCCGGCCAACTCGTTAGGCATGGTCATGCGGCGAGCGCGCTGAGCGCCCGTGACAACACCTCCGCCGTCGCCAGGTCGCGCATGCAGCGATGGTGGCCTAACGGACATTCGGGTGGCCCGTGCGGATGGCAGGGGCGGCAATCCAGGAACTCCTGCCCGACGGTGGCCGAGTGGTCGGCCAGCGGGCCGAAGCCGAAGCCGGGGATCGTCGGGCCGTAGATCGTGACCGTGCGCGTTCCCATGGCCGATGCCAGGTGCTGGGGAAGGGAATCATTCGTCACCAGCAGCGCTGATCGCCCGATCAGTTCCGCCGACGCCAGCAGCGGCAGCTGTCCGGTCGTGTCGATCGCGTCAGCCACCGCCGAACGGATGGCCGCCGCGAGGTCGCGATCTCCCGGGCCCCCGATGACGACGATGCGCCCGTGGCTCGCCAGCGCGCTCGCCAGCGCGGGATAGCCCGGCCACCGTTTGGTTGCCCACACACTGCCCGGGGCGAGCGCGACCAACGGCACACCCGTCGCCCCATTCGCGGCCAGCAGGCGCGTCACGGCTTCCTTGTCCGATTCCGATGGAAAGAGCGCAGGCGTTAGGCGCTCAGGAGGGATCGCCGCGTTGTCGCCTATCGCCAATCGCAATAATCGCTCGGCATGATGCTGGTCGTGTCGATACCTGTTGCGGCTAGAATACAGCCAGCGGCCGGCGGACGTGCTGAACCCCACGCGATGACCGTAACCGGCAAAGAACGCCAGGGCAGCGGAGCGCCACGACCCCTGCGCGAGATACGCCGTAGCGCCGGCGGTTTCCGCCCGAACGAGGGATGCCACTCGTGCAAGGCCAGCAAGCCCCCGTGCATCCCCGCGCTTGTCGTATGATATCACACGCCGAATGTCGCGATTCCCCGCAAGAAGCGGTGCCGCTCCCGGCGTCGTCACGACATCGACCGTTCCCGATCGCGCGAGGTGGGCGATGAGAGGCGTTGTGAGCACAACGTCTCCCAGAAACGACGTCTGAACAACGAGCGAGTGCGTCAGAGTAAGCCCCACAATCGGGCGTCGAGCATACGCGCAATTGTCAGCATTTACATGGAGCGATTAGGGGCTAGACCCACCAACTAACGTGGAATGTGGAAGGAGCGAGCGACGGGGGATCTGCCGAGCGAGTCCTGCGCAACCCGTCACGCGAAGCAGGAGCCGAGCGCAGAACGAGCACCGGCAGATCCCCCGTCGCTCGCGCCGTCAAGCGACCGACCAACCGCGTGAAACTCACTCAACCTGCAGAACCGCCAGGAATGCCTCCTGCGGAATTTCCACAGAACCGACCTGCTTCATCCGCTTTTTCCCCTCTTTCTGCTTTTCCAGCAGCTTCCGCTTCCGCGAGATGTCGCCGCCATAACACTTCGCCAGCACGTCCTTCCGCAACGGCTTCACCGTCGTCCGCGCGATCACCTTGTTGCCGATCGCCGCCTGGATGATCACCTCGAACAGCTGCCGCGGAATCAGCTCCTTCAGCTTGTCCGCGATCTTCCGGCCCCACTCGTAGGCCTTGTCCCGGTGGATGATCACCGAGAACGCATCGAGCACTTCTCCATTGATCAGCATGTCCAGCCGCACCAGCTCGCTCCTCCGGTAATCGGCGAGCTCGTAGTCCAGCCCCGCGTACCCGCGGCTGATCGTCTTCAGCCGGTCGTAGAAATCGAGGATGATCTCGGCCAGCGGAAATTCCCACTCGAACTCCACCCGCGTCGTGTCGAGGTACTTCATTCCCTTGTACACCCCGCGCCGTTCGGTGCCTAACGTCATGATCGGGCCGATGTAGTCGGCCGGGGAGACGATGCGGGCCTTCACGAACGGCTCGTCCACGTGGTCCAGGTTCACCGCCGCCGGCATCTTCGCCGGGTTTTCGATCAGCTCCATCGTGCCGTCGGTGTGGTACACGTGGTACTCCACGTTAGGCACCGTGGTCACCAGGTCCAGGTCCCATTCGCGCTCCAGGCGCTCCTGCACGATCTCCATGTGCAGCAGCCCCAGGAAGCCGCACCGGAAGCCGAAGCCCAGCGCCGTGGACGTTTCCGGTTCGTACTTGAGCGACGCGTCGCTCAGCTGGAGTTTGGCCAGCGCGTCGCGCAGGTTCTCGTATTGCGTCGTGTCCGTGGGATAGATGCCCGCGAACACCATCGAGTGCACGTCCTTGTAGCCGGGGAGCGCCTCGGTCGCCCGGTTGTCGGCGTCGAAGATCGTGTCCCCGGCCCGCGTTTCGGCGACCGAACGCACGTTGGCCAGCACGTAGCCCACTTCACCCGCCGTGAGCTTCTGCCCCTTCACCTGGCGCAGCTGCAGGTAGCCGACTTCCGCGACTTCGTATTGCGCATCGTTCGCGCCGAACGTGATGTGCATGCCCGGAACGAGCTCGCCGTCGACGACGCGCACGCTCGGGATCGCACCACGATACCGGTCGTAATACGAATCGAAGATGAGCGCGCGGAGCGGAGCCTCGGGATTGCCGCGTGGCGGCGGCACCCGCCGGACGATTGCTTCCAGCAACTCGTCGATCCCTTTGCCTTCCTTCGCGCTCACCAGGAGGATGTCGTCGGGGTCGACGCCGATCAGGTCGTGCACCTCCTGCTTGCGGCGCTCGGGTTCCGCGCCCGGGAGGTCGATCTTGTTCAGCACCGGGACGATCTCGAGGCCCGCGTCGAGCGCGAGGAACAGGTTCGACAGCGTCTGGGCCTGGATCCCCTGCGATGCGTCGACGACCAGGATGGCGCCCTCGCAGGCCGCCAGCGATCGCGAGACTTCGTAGGTGAAGTCGACGTGTCCGGGCGTGTCGATGAGGTTCAGCTCGTACGACTCGCCATCACGCGCCGCGTATTGCATCCGCACCGCGTTGAGCTTGATCGTGATCCCCCGCTCCCGCTCCAGGTCGAGCGTGTCGAGGACCTGCTCCTTCATCTCACGTTTTTCGAGCGTGCCGGTGACTTCGATCAACCGATCGGCCAGCGTCGACTTCCCGTGATCAATATGCGCGACAATGCAGAAGTTGCGGATCTGCTGGAGCTTCAATCTCGTGACTCGTGACTAGTGACTTTGATTTGAATGACCGCCGAGGCTGCGTGAAGTATAGTCGGCCCGACGTTCCCTCCGATGAAACAAAAGCGCCCCGGGAGATCCCGGAGCGCTTCGCCTTCTGGCTTCTGGCCTCTGACCTCTGGCCTAGTTTTGAGGCGGCTTCTTCTTCTCGGTTGCCGGCGCGCTCTTGATCGAGGGCGGATTTGCCGCGCTGCCCGTTCCTGCCGAGCTTTTCGGCGTGTTGCTGACACGATCCACGCCGCTCGAACGCGGTTCCGAAGTGCGGCCAGTATTCGATCCAAAACCGGCTTTCGAACCCGTTTCGCGACGTGGTTCACCCGTCGCCTTGGACTTGGTCGGCTCGCGTGAAGGCGGTTGGATCCGCTCCGGCGCGTCGGCCACCGCGGTCCCCGTCTTCTGCTTATCCGAAGCGGCGCCGTCGAATGCGGTGCGACTCGGCGACGTTCCGCCGGATGCACGACGTGCATCCTCTTCCTTCATCTTGCGCGTCGCGCGCGGCGGAATCGACGTGATGCCGCTCAGGTCCTCGGCACCGCCGATCTGGTCGAACCTGCCCGCCAGGCGTTCCACAGGCGGCGGTTCAGGTCCGGCTGGAATGATGGGCACCGGTGTGGGCGCGAATAACCCGCCTCGCACCACGCCTTCGTTAGGCACCGGCACCGTGCTGTCGCCGGGCTGCCCCCCTGTCGGTGTCGTCGGGGGCTGGTACGCGATGTGACTTCCCGAGCAGGATGAATAGCCGTAGAGCGCCACGGAGGAGTAGCAGCGGAGCTGGTAGTACATGTCGCCGCACATGCTGTTGAACGCCCATGGGTAGGCCAGGCGGTCCCAGGTCGAGAACTGCGCCAGATACGTGCGCCATCCCACGTAGTTCGAGAAGCCGCCGGCGGCGCACATGGCAAAGGTGTTGAACCCGCCCTGATATCCGATCGCGTGGTAATAATCGACGTCGTAGTCATACGGCGTACTCGGGTCCCACAACACCGCCGCCGCGAACCGGTCGATGAACACGTCGGGGCGACGGGCGATTGACCGGTTGGCCATGGTGAACCGACTCCAACCGCCCATGTTGTTGTAGTCGCGGTTCTCGAACTGCGAGAAGTCGAGCGGCGCATAACTGGCCACCGCGAACACATACCCGCTCATCCGATCGGTCGACACGAAGGACATGGTGCCTCCCAGCCGCGGGTTGCGCACGTAATGCAGAACCCCGGCGCGCGCTGCCGCGCGCTGGTTCCGCGAATACGGGAACAGAATAGTCATGCGGCCATCGTCGTCGACGCGGACCACGGTGACGTATGCGTTGTCGCTCACCTGGAAGCGAAGAGCCACCGGCGCGCCGTACGACACGGCCCGCGAACCCTCGATGTAGAGCTTCACGCGCGGCGCCTGGTCCTGCCACGCGGCAGTCGGTCGATCGTTCCATCGGACGGTCTGCGCCGGTAATGCCGACGCAACGAGGGCGAGCGCGCCCGTGAGGAACAAGGTCTTACCCATAATGCCTCCGACCGGAAAACCGCGGATCATGTGAGCCGCGACAAGAGAATGACGACCGGCTACCGAGGAAACTAACGACGTCATCTATGAGTGCCAGAACCACGGTATCTTCGTGTGCGGAAGGCATTTGACCCCACTCAGCACGCCCCCTACCTTCCGCCTCCCATGCCCCCCACAACAGGAGCCCCTCCGACTCGCGCCGATCTGATTGATCCAGCCTCGCTGGCATCGCTTGGAAGGATCGAGATTATCGCGCGATGGGTTGTGGACGGTTTCCTTAGCGGCCTACACCGTTCGCCCAGGAAAGGTTTCTCGGTCGAATTCGCGGAGTTCCGCCCATATCAGACAGGGGACGACCTTCGCTTCATCGACTGGCGAGTAGTGGCACGGTCCGACAAATGGATGGTCAAGCAGTTCGAGGAAGAAACCAACACGCGCGCGGCGCTCGTGCTGGACGTCAGCAAGTCGATGGATTGGAGCGGATCGCCCGAACGACTGACCAAGCTTCGTTATGCGGAGCAGGTGGTCGCCGCCATCGCGTTACTCCTGATCCGGCAACGCGATGCGGTTGGGCTGGTCCGGTATGACGATCGCTTGCGCACGGTCCTTCCCGCGCGAGCGCGGACCATGCAGTGGCGCCGCATCGTGCGGTCCCTCGAAGAACCGGGTGCGGGCTCCGATTCCCGGATGGCGGAAGGAGTGCAGCAGGCCGCGAAGCTGATTCGGCGCCCCGGCATCGTGATCCTGCTCTCGGACCTGCTGGTCGACCAGGACCAGATGGAGCAATCGCTGCGCGTCGCACGCGCCGCCGGCCACCAGGTGACGGTCCTCCACATCATGGATCCGTCGGAATTGGAGCTCGACTCGCGCGGCGAGGCGATCTTCTACGATCCGGAAAGCACGCTCGAAGTGACGGCCACGGTTTCGGATGTGCGTCGGGCGTACTCGGCGACGGTCATGCATGCAATCGAGGAATGGCGGCAGCGGCTCGCCGCGCTCGGCGCCGGCTATGAGGTGATCCGGACGGATTCACCGTTCGGCGTTCCGCTGCGCAGGGCGTTCGCCACGCGACAACGCTTGCCGTGAACTTTCTCGCTCCAATCTGGCTGGGCCTGATCGCGGCAGTGGCGGTGCCGCTGTTCCTGCACCTGCTGCGCCGTCGCATCGATATCCGCCGCGAGTTTCCCGCCGCGCGCTACCTGCTGCGCGCCGAAAAGGAAAACGTCCGGCGCCTCAAGCTGCGCAACATGCTGCTCATGTTGCTGCGCACCCTGGCGTTGCTTTTCCTGGCGCTGGCCGCGGCCCGGCCGATCGCCGCCCTCCTCGGCTCCGGTCACGTTCCGACCGCGCTGGTGGTGGTCGTCGACAACACGATGAGCACAGGAGCCATCGTCGATGGCAGCCCGCTGCTCTCGCGTTTGAAAACGGTGGCGCAATCGGTCGTGTCTGGCGCCGAAAGCAACGACCAGACCTGGCTGGTGACTGCCGATCGGGCGGTCACGGGCGGCGCGCGCAACGCCGTGCTGGATGCGATCGACCGCGTCGAACCCCTCGGCGGCCGCGGCGACCTGACGGGCGCGATCACGCATGCGGCCGGCGTCGCGCTCGCCGCCGGCCTGTCGACGAGCACGGTGGTGGTGCTCACCGACGGCCAGGCTTCGCAGTGGCCTGGCGATATCTCGTTAGGTGGCGTGCGGGTAGTGGCGTACGCCCCGACGGGTGTCGCGCCCTACAATCGAGCGGTGACCATGGCCGAACCCCGGCCGGCCCGCTGGAGCCCGAAGGGGACGTTGCTGGTCGGCGCGTCGGGCGCCGATTCGGTGACCTACCGCGTCACGTTAGGCGGACGCACGACGGCGCGCGGCCTCCTGCGCGGCAGCGACGAACAGGTCGTCCGGCTCGAACCGTCGGAACGCGGATGGGTGGCCGGGGCAGTGGACCTCGCGCCTGACGAGCTGCGGGGCGACGACGAGCGGTACTTCGCGGTCTGGGTTGGCGATGCGCCGGCCGTGAACGTCCTCCCCGGCGCCGGGCTGTTCGTACGCGAGGCTGTCGACGCCCTGGTGCAGAGTACGCTCGTGACGCGCGGCCCGGGAATCGAGATCGCTGCGGTCGACGAAGTGACCCGGCTGCCGGCGCTGCTCATTGCGCCCGCGGATCCAGTGCGCATGGGGGCGGCGAACCGGAACCTGGAGCGGCTGGGAATTCCCTGGCGACTGGGTGAAGTGCGTCGCGATGAAACGATTGCGCGCGGCGAAGACGTGGAGGGAACGCCTGTCCGGGTGCGTTACCCGCTTCGCATGAGCACGGGCGGGGCCGCGCCATCCGACACGTTGGCGACGGCGTCGGGCGAACCCTGGATCGTGGCCGGATCGGGTTACGTACTGGTCGGCTCGGCGATGTCCGCTGAGGCCTCGTCGCTACCCGTTCGCGCGCCGTTTCTTCCCTGGTTGTCGTCGATGTTATCGGAGCACCTGACGAGCGAGGGGTCGAGTCTTCTGCGTGCTGAACCCGGCGCGCCCATTCGACTTCCGGCGGGGATCACGGGATTCGAAGGGGACTCGCAGGTGCTCGCCGTCGGCTCGCAGCCGACGGCTCCGACGCGCGCCGGGGTGTACTTCCTGCGTCGCGGTGATGACCGGGTTGGCGCGCTCGTGGTGAACCCCGAGCGTGAGGAATCCCGGCTCGACCGGCTGAGTGCCACGGAGCTCAAGGGACGCCTGCGCGCCGATGACGTCATCATCGCCACCGATCCGGCGGACATTCCTCGGCACGCGTTCGACGCCTCGGCGCAGCGGCCGCTGCAGGCGCTGCTGCTCCTGCTGGCGCTGGCCTGCCTTGTCGGCGAGATGATGATCGTTAGGCAGGCGGAGCCGCAGGGATTGCGCCGGGCGGCCTGATGGCGCTGGAAGGAATTCTCGGAGCGTTCGAGTCGCTCCCCGCCTTTCGGCGCCTGGTCGCCGAGCTTCCGGGCCGTGGCGAGCGTCGGGTGGTCGCCGGGCTCGCCGGCTCGACCGACGCCGTGCTGGTGGCGTCGCTGGCGCGGCGTTTGCCGCGCCGGCTCATCGTGGTCGTGAGCGACGCGGTCAGCGATGCCGAACGCTGGTTGGCTGACCTGGCCGTGCTCATGGGCGACGCTGGAGTGGCGCTGTACCCTCCACGGGAAGGTTTCGGTGAGGTCGAGCCGCACACCGAAATCGCTGGTGAGCGCGTGGAGACGCTCGAACGGCTCATGCGCAGCGATGTGCACATCCTCCTGACGACGTCGCGCGCGGTGATGGAACGCTCGCATGTCCCGAAGGCGCTGGTCGCGTCGCGACTGGAACTGCGCAAGGGAGACGTCAGGCGCCCCGAGGACCTCGCGACACACCTCGAGCGCATCGGGTTCACGCGCGTCCCGATGGTGGACGACGTGTCGCAGTTCTCCGTGCGGGGCGGCATCGTGGACGTGTACGGATTCGGGATGACCGATCCCGTCCGCATGGAATTCTGGGGCGACGAGATCACCGACCTGCGTCACTTCGACCTGCTCAGCCAGCGGTCGGTGCGCGAAGCCGAGCTGGCGCTGATCCTGCCGGCGGAAGCGGCCGCGTCATCGGACGAAGAAGGCGTCGAACGGCGATCGCTGGCTGAATTGTGGCCGCCCGATACGCTGCTCGTGCTGCCTGACGAGAGTCACTTCGAACCGGAGGTGAATCGTACCTGGGACGAGGCCGCGCATCACGTGGAACTGGCGCGCCGTCGCGGTGAGGATGCGCCACCCCGCGACCTGCTCTTCGATCCGCCCCCGGCGGTCGTCGCCTCCCTGGGCACGTTCGCCCGTATCGCCATCGGCGATGCGCATAACGAGCGGGACGTGCTGGTCTTTCCGACACGTGAACCCGAGTCCATCAGCCGCGACGTCAAGCTGTTACGCCGCGTCGTGCGGGACGGAACGCCCACCATCATCCTCTGCGACAACACCGGCCAGGCGGAACGTCTCGAAGAGTTGCTCAACGAGAGTGAATGGTCACCGAGTCCGGCGGCGATCACGATCGGGGTGCTGCATGGCGGGTTTATTCTGCCACCGGGCCTGGGGCATGGGGCGCGGGGTGCCGGGACCGAATTCGAGGCACCCGGTGCCCCATACCCCATGCCCCATGGCCAGGGTCTTCGGGTCCTCACCGACCACGAAATCTTCCGCCGCGACCGCCGCCTGCGGCGCACGCGGAAATACGGCGCCGGTGTGGCACTCGAAACCGTCACGGCGCTCAAGCCGGGCGACTTCGTCGTCCACCTCGAGCATGGCGTCGGGCTGTATCGCGGCATCGAAAAAATCTTCGTCAGGGAAAGCACCGTCGAAGTCGCGGTCATCGAGTACGAAGGCGGCGACCGTCTCAACGTTCCACTGTACCGGTTGGACCAGATCGAGCGGTATCGCGCCGCTCCATCGGCCGGCGACGACGCACCACCACCGCGCCTCCATAAACTCGGCGGTCGCCGGTGGAAGACACAGCGGGATCGCACGCAATCCGCGATTACGCAGATGACTGACGAGTTGCTCCAGCTCTATGCGCGTCGCAGCATCGCGTCCCGCCCGCCGCACGTGCCTGACACGCCGTGGCAGAAGCAGCTCGAGTCGTCGTTCCTGTTCGAAGACACGCCGGATCAGCGTAAGGCGACCGACGATGTGAAGCGCGATCTCGAACGTCCACAACCGATGGATCGCCTGCTCGTTGGTGACGTCGGCTACGGCAAGACAGAGATTGCCATTCGCGCGGCGTTCAAGGCGGTGCAATCGGGACGCCAGGTAGCGGTGCTCGTGCCCACCACGATTCTTGCCGAACAACACGCACGAACGTTTGGAGATCGGCTGGCTGACTTCCCGGTCAAAGTGGCAACGCTCAGCCGGTTCCTCACCAGCGCTGAGCAGGCCGCCGTGATCGCGGGCGTGGCCGACGGAACCGTCGACGTTGTCATCGGCACGCACCGCTTGCTGAGCAAGGACGTCACGTTCAAGGCGCTCGGCCTGATCGTTGTCGATGAGGAACACCGGTTCGGCGTCAAGCACAAGGAACGGTTGAAGGAGCTCCGACTCGAGACCGACGTGTTGACGTTGACCGCCACGCCGATTCCGCGGACGCTCCACCTCGCGCTCGCGGGCTTGCGTGACCTCACGCTGATGCAGACGCCGCCGCGTGACCGGTCACCCGTGCTCACGTTCGTCGAGCCGTGGGATGACTCGCTGATCGCGGAAGGGGTGGCGCGCGAGCTCGACCGCGGTGGCCAGGTGTTCTTCGTCCACAACCGCATCGAGACCATCGTCGCTGTCGCGGACCACGTGAAGCGGCTCGCGCCGCGGGCGCGCGTCGACGTCGGGCACGGGCAGATGCCCGAGCGATACCTGGAGGACGTGATGCGCCGCTTCGTGACCGGGGAGGTCGACGTCCTCGTGTCGACGATGATCGTGGAGTCGGGGCTCGACGTGCCTAACGCGAACACCATGTTCGTGAACCGCGCCGACCACTTCGGCCTGGCGCAGCTCTACCAGCTGCGCGGTCGCGTGGGCCGCTCGCACCGGCGCGCCTATTGCTACCTGATGGTGCCTGACGCGGTGGACGAGGAGAGTGAACGCCGGTTGCAGGTGCTCGAGCACCACACCGAGCTGGGATCGGGCTACCGCGTTGCGTTGAAGGACCTCGAGTTGCGCGGCGCGGGGAACCTGCTCGGCCCCGAGCAGTCGGGGTTCGTGTCGGCGGTCGGATTCGACCTGTACCTCCGTCTTCTCGAGGAGACGGTGCGCCGGGTCCAGGCGGGCGAGGCGGCGCCGCGGGATATCCCGGCCGATGTCTCGCTCGACCAGCCGTCGTATCTCCCTGATGATTTCGTCACGTCACAGGAAGCGAAACTCGACGTCTATCGCCGGCTGACTACCATTCCTGACATCACCGCGATCGATGAGCTGCGGCACGAACTGCGTGACCGGTTTGGCCCACTTCCGCCACCGGCTGAGAACCTGTTTTCTGTCTCCCGCTTGCGTGCGCTGGGGGGAAGGCTTGGGATCGAGGGCATCCTCGTGCATGGCGAGGAAGCCCGTATTACCTTTCGTGACACCGCGATGCCCCGTTTGAAGGGGCTGCAAGCGGCGTTTCACGAAGTGCAGTTCCGCGCCGATATCCGGCGTGCGCACCCACTCTCGTTGAAGCTCACGCGGCTTGGTGGGTCGGGGATCCTGGACGGCCTGGTCAGGGCACTCCAGTCGCTGGGTGCAGTCCCGGACCGCTCGGTTGCGTGAGTTTTTTTTCCGTTCGTTGATCGCCAGTCGCCCATCCGCCAATCGCCATCATCATCATGCAGAAAGCTCGTATCGCGGCCCTCGCCGCCCTTGTCTCCGTTACGGCTTGCGAAGGCCTGAAAGAAGCGATGACCGCTCACGTCGACGTCGTCGCGCGCGCCGAAAAGCAGGAGCTCTCGGTGCAGAAACTCGCCGACTGGCTGGGCCCCTCGCAAATCCCGCTCAGCAAGGAGAACCTCGAACTCATCTCAAGGGCCTGGGTCAGTTACCAGCTTCTGGCAAAGGCGGCGTCCGTCGGCGATTCGCTGGTGGACACGGTGCTGATCGACAAGGCCATGGCTCCCGTCTACGCTCAAGCCAAGACGCGGCGTTGGCAATCGATGCTTGAGGAGCGCCTGGCGATCGATACGTCGAACCTCGAAGCCGCGTACAACGCCGGGCATCTCCTCGCCGCGCGACACATCCTGTTCCAGGTTCCCGCGGCGCAGCAAGCCAGTGGGAGTGATTCGATCATGCGTCGTGCCGAAGCAATCCGTAAGACGGCGACGACGCAGAACTTCGCAGCGCTCGCCAAACAGCACGGCACCGATGGCACAAAGGACGTGGGCGGTGACCTCGGCGTCTTCGCACCACAGCAGATGATTGCCGACTTTACCCGCGGGGTCCAGGCGACGAAGCCAGGTGAAATTGGACCGCTCGTGCGCACGGAGCACGGCTACCACATCGTCCGCCGCAGCACGTACGCCGAAGTACGCGAACAATTCGACGCACAGTACAAGGGGATGCTGCGGCAGACGGCGCAAAGCGTGTACGTCGAGCAGCTCATGACGGCGAAGAAGGTGGACGTGAAGCCGAATGCGCCAAAGGTGATGAAGGAAGTCCTGGCCGATCTCGAGGCTCACAAGGATGATCGGACCACGATTGCCACTTTTGTGGGTGGAAACTTCACCGCCGCCGACGCTGCCCAGTTCTTCAACGGCCTGCCAGCGCAGCAGCGCGAGCAGATGCGTCAGCAGGTGCCAACATACCCCGACTCAATCATCCCCCAGCTCGTGAAAAGCATCGTGGTGATGAACGAGTTGATGGTGCAGCAGGCCGATAGCGCCGGCATCAAGGTGGACAGCCTTGAGCTCAATAACATCCGTACCGCGTTCAAGGGCGTGGTCAGGAATGTCTGGGCCGGCTTACGCATCTCGCCGGAGTTACTCGCCGACAGCGCGAAGACACCGGCCGAGAAGGAGCGCCTCGCGGCGGCCCGCATTGACGGATACATGAGCCGTCTGCTTCAGAATCAGGAGAGTTACGTCGACGTTCCAGCACCTGTCGCCGAAGCACTGCGTGACAAGTACGACGGTTCGGTCAAGCAGGCCGGTCTCACCCGCGCACTCGAGTTGGCCCAGAAGGCACGATCGGCGGCTGATTCGTCGAAGGCTTCCTCGCAACCAAAGAGTGCGGTGCCGATGCCTGATACAGGCAGAGGGGGCGGTGCGCCCAAGCGCTAAGGTCCACGAATCCTGACGGCGTCTACCGGGGTATTTACTGACCATGAATCGAATCGCGCTGACCCTGCTATCCGTGGTGGTCGCACTCCCTGCGGCGGCGCAAGCACGCCCGCCACAGGCAACGGATGGCATCGTGGCAATCGTCGGGACGCATCCGATTCTCTGGACCGAAGTGCTGGAAGTCATTGGTCAGGAGCGTTCGCGAGGGGCACAGCTGCCACAGGACTCCGCTGGCGCGGCTGACTTCGCGAAGAACATCCTCAACAACCTGATCGACGAACAGATTCTGCTGCAACGCGCCACCGGCGATACGTCCATCACTGTCGCGGACGCCGATCTCGCCCAGACCGTCGAGCGTCAGGTCGGTCAGATCCGCAGCCAGTTCCCCAGTGATCAGGAATTCCTGCGTCAACTTCGGTCAGCCGGATTCGGCACGCAGGAGGAGTACCGCAGGTGGATGACGGAACAGGCGCGGAAGAGCGAGATGCAGCGTCGTCTGGTGCAGAAGTATCAGTCCGAAGGAAAGATGGTCCGCGTTGCCGTCAGCGACGTGGATGTGAACGAGGCATACGAGCGCGAGAAGGCCAAATTCCCGAAGCGGCCGCCGGCCGTCACGTTCAGGCAGCTGGTGATCGCGCCGCAGGCGTCGCAACAGGCGCTCGATCGCGCTCGCGCGAAAGCGGAGTCGCTCCTCGCCGAAATTCGTCGTGGCGCCGACTTCGAACAGGTCGCACGTCGCGAGTCACAGGATTCGGCGTCGAAGGAACTCGGTGGAGACCTTGGCTGGAATCGGCGCGGCGAGTTGGTCCAGGAATTCGAGCAGATGATGTTCGCGTTGGCGCCGGGCCAGGTCAGTCCGCTCGTCCTTACGCCGTATGGCTTCCACATCATCAAGGTCGAACGCGCCAAACCTGCAGAGGTGAAGGCGCGGCATATTCTCATCAAGCCGGAGTTTACCCCTGAGGACACCGCGAAGGCCCGCGCCCGTGCCGACAGCGCGCTCCAGCAGTGGCGCGCCGGCGTTCCGTACGACACGCTGTCCAAGCGCTATCACGACCGCGATGAATTCGAGGGCAGCCTCGAGCCGTTCCCGCGCGAGCAACTGCCGGAATCGTATCGCACCGCGATCGGCACAAAGGTGAAGGGCGAATTCGTTGGCCCGTTCTCGATCCCCGATGCAAATCGCGTCGTGAAGTTCGTGGTGTTGCAGCTGACCGACGTGATCGAAGCCGGGGACTATACCGTTGAGGAAGTTCGCGATCGGATGCGCCAGCAGTTGTCGCAGGAACGGTCGTTCCGCCGCCTGCTCGACCAGCTGAAGCGTGAGACGTACGTTCGCACATATCCGGTCGAGCCGTTCCTCAGCAGGGGTCCCTGACCCATGCGGCCGGCGCCTGGCGCCGGAGCAGTTCCGGCACAGCATGGCGGCCGGCGAGGTGATGCGACGCACCGACCACGCATCGCCATCACGTTAGGCGATCCGCGCGGCATCGGTCCCGAGGTCACGGCGAGCGCGCTCGCCGATCCATCTGTCAGCGACATTGCCGATTTTCATGTCGTCGGACCGACCGGAACGGTGTTTATGCCGCACACCGCGACGGGCACCTGGTTGCCGCATGGTGGGACACCGCTCGCGGGAGAACTGGCCGGCGTTGCCATCGAACGTGCTGCGGACATGGCGCTGTCCGGAGAAGTCGACGGCATCGTTACCTCGCCGATAGACAAGTCCGCGCTTCTGGCGGGCGGCTACTCGTATCCAGGCCACACCGAGATGCTCGCGTCGCTGGCGGGAGCGCAGACCGTCATGATGCTCGCCTCGGACCGCTTACGGGTGGTGCTTGCCACGACGCACATTCCATTGAGCGAGGTGGGACGCGTGCTCAGCGCCGACCTCATTGAGCGCACGGCCCGCATAACACGGGCCGGCCTGGCGTCGTGGTTCGGCCTCGAGAACGCGCGGATCGCGTTATGCGCGTTGAATCCTCATGCGGGTGACGGCGGGCGCTTCGGAAATGAAGACGACACGATCTTGCGCCCCGCGGCGCAGAAAGCGGGGATACTGGGTCCATTCCCGGCCGACACCGTTTTTGTGCGAGCGATGCGGGGGGAATTCGATGCCGTCATCGCGCCGTATCACGATGTGGGGATGACCGCGATCAAGGTTGCTTCGTTCGGGAGCGCGGTCAATGTCACGCTCGGCCTCCCGTTCCCGCGGACCTCGCCCGACCACGGTACTGCGTTGGACATCGCGGGGCAGGGGATTGCCGACGCATCCAGCATGATCGCAGCGATTCGATTGTGCGCAGAAATCGTCAGTAGAGTGCGCGCAAACCGCACACCATGAGCTGAATCGCAGACTTAGGTCTGACGTCTCGTTCCTTTCCTGCTTCCTGCTTCCTGCTTCCTGCTTCCTCGTTTCAATATGTCCCACGTCCACGTTCACGATCACTCGCTGCCGCACCTGCATGACCACGCGCATCATTCCCACCAGGGACGGTTGCGCTGGGCACTGGTGCTCACGGCCGTGTTCTTCGTGGCGGAAGTGGCGGGCGGCGTCATCTCGAACTCGCTGGCTCTGCTGGCAGACGCGGGGCACATGTTCACCGACGTCGGTGCACTCGCCCTGTCGTTGTTCGTCGCCTGGTTCAGCCGCCAACCGGCCGCACCGGAAAAAACGTACGGTTATCTCCGTCTCGAAATCCTCGCTGCGCTGTTGAATGGCGCAGTGCTGCTCCTCGTTTCAGGACTGATCGTGTGGGAAGCGATCGGACGATTGCAGGCGCCGGAACCGCTGCAGGGCGGTCTCATGCTCGGTGTCGCGTTGGGTGGGTTGCTGATCAACGCCGCGTCGGCGGCCATCCTGCATCCGGTGCATGGGCACAGCCTCAACGCGCGCGGCGCGTACCTCCACGTCATCGGGGACTTGTTAGGCTCGGTTGGTACCGTGATTGCCGCACTCGTGGTGCGCACGACGGGGTGGCTGACCGCCGATCCGATCGCGTCCATGGTCGTGACCCTGCTGGTCGTCCGGTCGGCCTGGCGCCTTGTCCGCGAGTCCGTGGATGTGCTGCTCGAGGCCACGCCGGCCCACATCTCGCTGGGGCGCGTGCGCGAAGGACTGCAGTCCATCGCCGGCATCGAGTCCGTCCACGACCTCCATGTGTGGACCGTGACCTCGGGAATGGTGGCCATGAGCGCGCACGCCGTCGTAAAGGAGCCGGGTGCGAACCAGCAGGTGCTGGAAGCGGCTGTGGCTGCGATGCAGCGCCTCGGGATCTCCCACGTGACACTTCAGGTCGAACGCGACCGCATCTGCGAGGCGCCCTGCGCTTAGAACTGGCTAACGTCGGTTCCGCACCGGGCGCAAAGAACCGTTTCTGGCAGATTGTGCGCCGTTTCCCTCTCGCAAGGCCGCTGCGCCCCGGAAACCCGTTGCTGGGTGGTTAATCCGGCGTCTGGTACCTATGGGAGCCAACGCGGATTGCCATGACCCAGACCCATAACGAGTTCTTTATCGAAAAAGAGCAGCTACCCGTCGAAATCACCATGGTGACCGGCGAGGAGCTGACTGGTTCGGTGTTTGTGCAGCCGACGTGGCGACGCCCGTCCATCGAGTTCGATGCGCCCGTCCTGCTCAACCTTCCCGACGCGTACCTGCCCGTGCAACTGGCCGATGGGCGCACGCGGCTGATTGCAAAGGCGCACATCGTGCTCATGCGTGGCCGTTCCACAACGGCTGATTCCGAGCGCCGAGACGACGAATTGGGGGAGCCGGCCGAAGTGGTCATCCGGTGCAGCAATGGCACGGTCGTACAGGGCGTGCTGATGATCACGCGCGTGACATCCAACAGTCGAGTCCTCGACTACCTGAATCGCTGCAGTGAGGAATTCATCGCGTTGCATGAAGGCAGCGCCACGGTCCTTGTAAATCGCCGGCACATTGTGCTGGTCCACGACGAGTTCGATGGCACAACTTGACCGACTCCTCGCCGTGCTGGTTTCACGGCGGGGTGATTCACTGCGACTGGTTCAGGACGAGCCCGCGCTTCTGGTTCGGGGCGCGGAGACGCAGGCCCTGACTCGTGTGCCGGTGACCCCGGCGCAGATGCTCGCGATTGTCCGCGAGGTCGCGCCGGGCGACACCGAACAGCGCGTTGAGCGTGGCGAAGGGGCGCAGTTCGAATACACCCTGGGCGCGGATGCCTTCGTCGGTCGCGTGCATCGTGAGCAGGGCCGCCTAACGCTTGACGTGACGCCGAGGCCGTCTGCGAACGGCAATGGACACGGCAATGGCAACGGCAACGGGCATGGGGGTGCCACGCCCCATGTGGTTGCGACCGTCGCCGGCCCGCGCGTCGACACCGAGGCGCGCGCCGCGATGGAGACGTTGCTCCGCGACCAGATGTCCCGGGGGGCATCGGACCTTCACCTGCGCAGCGGCGAACGTCCCATGTACCGCATCGACGGCGATATCATCGTCGACAGCAGCATCGAGCCGTTCAACCCGGCATACCTCGAACGCATGCTTGGGTCGATCATGCCCGATCGCAATCGCGTCGAATTCGAGGAACAGAACGACACCGACCTCGCGTACGAGCTGGCGGATGTCGCACGATTCCGTGTGAATGTCTTTCGCGACCGGCAAGGGGTCGGCTCGGTGATCCGGGCCATTCCGTCGCGCGTCGTTACGGCCGACGAGATGGGGATTACGCCGGAAGTCCAGCGACTCTGCGACCTCTCGAAGGGCCTCGTCCTCGTGACGGGGCCCACCGGCAGCGGCAAGTCGACGACGCTCTGCAGCCTCATCGACCTCGTGAACCGGACGCGCCGCGATCACATCATCACAATCGAGGATCCGATCGAGTTCGTGCACGCCAATAAGGGCTGCCTCATCACACAGCGCCAGGTCGGCCAGCACACCTCGTCTTTCAAGCATGCCTTGCGCGCTGCGCTCCGCGAAGACCCGGACGTCGTTCTCGTCGGCGAGTTACGCGATCTGGAGACAGTTTCCATCGCGATCGAGACGGCGGAAACGGGTCACCTCGTATTCGGCACACTGCACACGTCTACAGCGCCAAGCACGATCGACCGCATCATCGACCAGTTCCCGGCCGACCGGCAAAGCCAGGTCCGAGTAATGCTGTCGGAGTCACTGAAGGGCGTGATTTCGCAGACGCTCTGCAAGAAGGTCGGCGGTGGACGAGTCGCTGCCCGGGAGATCCTCCTCACCACCCCTGCGATCTCGAACCTTATTCGTGAGGCGAAGACGTTCCAGGTTCAGTCGGTCATGCAGACGTCACGCCGGTTGGGAATGGTGACGCTCACCGACGCACTCGTGGAACTGGTCGACGCGGGACAGGTCGAAGTGTTCGAAGCGTACGCCAAGGCCGTCGACAAGTCGCTGATCTTGCAAGCGCTCAAGTCGAAAGGGCATGACACGAGCTTTGCGGAGAAAACAAAGTAGGGTCTCGCCTCGGCCTCGACCCGGATAAAAAGGCCCAGTGCCTGCGGTCAAACGAGATGCAGACATCGGGCCTTGTTGTGGGTTGAGCTCCGCCGAAAAAGCGGGGCTCCTTCCTTGAGTCAGTTCTTGTCGACTTTACCCGGACTATCCTGGCTCAGCTCTCCTCGGCGCTTGTCATACTCGATGCGATCGCTGTAGCCGTACCCTCCGAGAACCTCGCCTCCCCTCATGTAATCGTTGCCGTAGCCGCGTCCGATGGGATAGTTGTCCTTGCCGGGTTCCTGCGACTGACTCATGGGAGCACCTCCCGCGTTGAGGACTAAAAAGGACTCTGCGGTGCGAGCGCGTGACACACAAGCGCTTGAATGGCTCTCCCGGTGTGGCCATACTTCAAGGCTATGCAGATCCGGAACATCGCCATTATCGCTCACGTGGACCACGGGAAAACCACGCTCGTCGACAAGATGTTACGACAAGCGGGTGCATTTCGCGAGAACCAGGTGGTTGAGGAGCGCGTGATGGATTCCAACCCGCTCGAGCGGGAGCGTGGAATCACCATCCTGGCAAAAAACACCTCGGTGCGTTGGCGCGGCACCAAGATCAACATCGTCGACACACCAGGGCACGCCGACTTCGGTGGCGAAGTCGAGCGCATCATGCGCATGGTCGACGGCGTCCTCCTCGTGGTTGACGCATTCGATGGGCCGATGCCGCAAACGCGCTTCGTGCTCCGCAAGGCACTCGAGCTCGGGCGCAAACCGATCGTTGTCATCAACAAGATCGACCGTCAGGGCGCTGATCCGATGAGAGTGCACGATGAGGTCCTTGGCCTGCTCATCGAGCTGGAGGCCGACGCTGACCAGCTCGAGGCGCCATTCCTGTACGCTTCCGCGCGTGAGGGCGTGTCGACGACCGACATGAACGTCACGCCAGTGAATCTGGAGCCATTGTTCGACGCGATCGTCGAGCACGTGCCGCCGCCACCGGCCGACGCGGCAGGACCATTTCAGATGCTGGTGTCGACCCTCGATCACTCTCCGTACCTCGGACGCCTTGCAGTAGGACGCATCGAGCGTGGCAGGGTGCGCGTCGGCGACATGGTCGCGTTGCTCCCCATCGAAGGATTGCCGGGCGTGGAGACCGCGCGCGTCACCAAGCTCTACACACACGAAGGACTCGAGCGCCTTGAAGTGACTGAGGCGTCCGCCGGCGACATCGTTGCTGTGGCAGGGCTCGAGGGCGTCGAGATCGGTCGCACCGTGAGTGACGTCGAGCACCAGGACCGTCTCGAAGGCATCGCGGTAGAGGAGCCGACGATCTCGGTCGATTTCGTCGTAAACAACTCCCCGTTCGCGGGGCGTGACGGCCGCTTTGTAACATCCCGCCAGCTTCGTGAACGTCTGTACCGGGAACTCGAGCGTAACGTGGCCCTCAAGGTCGAGGACACGGACGCGACCGATACCTGGACCGTCTCGGGTCGCGGCGAGCTGCATCTCTCGATCCTCATGGAAACAATGCGCCGCGAAGGGTACGAGTTTCAGGTATCGCGCCCCCGTGTCATTACGCGCGAGGGACCCAACGGCGAAAAGCTCGAGCCGTACGAGGAATTGATGATCGACGTACCTGAAACGTATCTGGGCGCGGTGATCGAGCGACTCGGCGGAAGACGGGCCGAACTGCTGGACATGAAAAATCCGGGTGCCGGCATGGTACGACTTCGTTACGCCATTCCCGCTCGCGGACTCTTTGGATATCGCGGTGAGTTCCTGACCGATACGCGTGGCACGGGGATCATGCACCACCGGTTTTATCACTATGGTCCGTGGGCCGGACCCATCGAGGCACGCACACGTGGCACGCTCGTTTCCATGGAGGCGGGGGTTGCCGTGGCGTTTGCGCTGTTCAACTTGCAGGAGCGTTCGACGCTGTTCATCGCGCCCGGCGCCAGTGTCTATGAAGGCATGATCATCGGCGAGAACTCGCGGCCGGGCGACATGGACGTGAATCCGTCGAAGGAAAAGAAGCTGACCAACATGCGCAGCAAGGGCAGCGATGAGAACATCCAGCTGGAGCCGCCGCGGGAGTTGACGTTGGAAGGAGCGCTTGAGTATATCGAGGACGACGAACTGATCGAAGTCACCCCGCAATCGATTCGCCTTCGCAAACGGCTGCTCAGCGCCAATGATCGCAAGAAACTCTCTCGTGAGTTGAAGCGCGAACGCGCCACCGTCTGATCACCCCAAAGGAGACATTTGTGAAACGGGACGAGCTCGAGTCGTCCGAGCTGCAGCAAGCGCCGTGGCCCCAGGTGCAGTCACTGACGCTTGGGCCGCGCGACGACGACGACGAAGACGCGGTTGATGTCGATGGCGACGAGGGTGACGACGACCTCGAGGACGATGACCTCGAGTTCGATGACGACGACTTCGACGACGAAGATGATTTCGACGACGAGGACGATGATGATGACGACGATGACGAGGATGAGGACGCCGATGAAGACGAGGACCTCGACTCAGAACTCGACGACAGTCTCATCGACCTCGATGACGAGTACGACGACTTCGACGAAGAGCGACCAAAGCCAGGTCACTCGCCGTACGAAGAGTAGACCAGCGCGGAAGCAGGAAGCAGGAAGCAGGAAGCAGGGGAAATAACGAAACGGCTTGAAATTTCTGAGGGCCCGCCGGCGACAGCCGCGGGCCCTCAATCGATCCCTGCTTCCTGCTTCCTGCCTCCTGCTTCCTTGCCTCAAGGCATCCGCAGCCGCATCCCCGCGCCCACCCGGCGCCGGTCGATGGTGACGAATGCCGTGGCGTCACCTGGCCCGGCGACCGTCATCTGGATGATGGACTCGGCGCGCGCCCGGGAGTTCTTCGCGTAGGTCATTGCCTCGTATGCTGCGCCGCCCCAGAGCGCACCGGCGCCAATCGCGGCAATGACAAGATTTGGCCTCGTGGTTTTCGGCAGAGAGTCGATGTAAGGATTGCCGAACGGATCCTGGAACGTCGCCACCTCGAAGCCCTCCTCCGTCGACATCCCCCAGGCGAGGACAGCGGCCACCGTACCAAGCACGGCGACGCCGAGGAACGGACGGCCCGTCGACATCTGCCCGAGGCCGGGAAGCGCCAGCCCAGAGCCCAGCGCCTGGTTCGTGCTGAAGACTCTGTCCTGCAACCGGGCGACCGCCGCATTGACGACGGCTCGATCGGTTGGATTGCCGGAAAGATCGAAGTATTTCTGGAAATCCTGCATTGCCAGCGTGCGCTCGCCACGCGCCGCGCGCGTCAAGGCGCGGTTGTAGTACACCTCGGGTGAGTTCGGGAGCTGCTTGGCGATTGCCCCGAACATCGAGTCCGCCGCGATGAACTGCCGTCGCTCGAGGAGCGCAACGCCGGAGCGGAAGTTCGCGCGTGCCTCGTCGACGCGCGCCAGCTGCGAGCTGGGTGTCAATCGGACGATGCGTCCCTGCACCTCGTCGGCATCGCGGGCATTTGGCGAGAGCTGCAGGTAGCGGCAGTATTCCTTCACCGCGTCGTTAGGCGCGGCCAGGAGTTCGTGTTCGCGGCCCAGGTAATACGCGAGCAGGGCGTTGCTCGGGCTGCGCTTTGCCGCCTGCGCGAACGCATCGCGCGCGGCCTCGTGTTCTCCCTGCAGCGATGCTTCCTGTCCCGCACTGATCAGGCGACGGGTCTCCGAATCATCGGCGGACGGTCCTCCAGACGATGGCAACGGCGCGAGAATCGCCGCGCACCCTTGCGGAGCAGTCGCCGCGAGGGACCGCTTTGGGGCGAGCTGCGCATGCGCGGCCCGGCCAGGTGCGAGACCGCCGGCCACGATGGCCGCCACTGCCACGCACATCGTGAAACGCCGAGAGGAAAAGTGGCTCAAGGTTGGTTCAACGCGAGAAATGAAGTGCGGGCGGGAACTCCACCGCGGCTCGTGCCCGATCTGCGAAACGGCCGTAACCGCGACTGAACGTTCGCAAGCCAGGTGTATGCACGGCAACTGGCTTGGTTCCGAACGCCGAGTTGAGGAACCCCACACTGTCGGTTGGCGTCACGCCGGTAGCGTCCACTGGCTGAGTCTGGATGTCGAAAAACGCAAACGTGAGTGATCCCGTTACCGCGGCGCTAACGCCGGGCGCGGAAAACGTGATCGTGAACACATCTCCCGTGACACCGGAAACCGTGAGACCGCTGAAGGCAGCCGCCCCGGACGCATTGGTTGTTGCAGTTGTCGTTCCACCCAGGGTGCCACTGGCACTTGCTGTTGCCGTCACGAGCAGACCGGCCGAACTCACCGGGTTGTTCTGTGCATCGGCAACCTGAACGACCGGCTGTGGCGAAAGTGGCGCGCCGCTGCTGACTGGTGACGAGGGCTGCGTTGTGATGATGAGCTTTGCTGCTGCACCAGCCGTCAGGTTGATTGCACCAGAAGTTGCTGAAGTCATCCCAGTCGATGAAAACTGCAGCGTGTAACTGCCGACCGTTCCCGTCAGGCCCAGACCACTGAACGTCGCGATGCCGGACGCGTTGGTGGGCACGGTCGTCGTGCCGGTCAGCGAGGCGCCGGTGCCGGATATCGCAACGGCCACGTTCACACCGGCCTGGCTGACCGCGTTGCCGCCCGCATCCCGCAGCTGCACTGCCGGTGGCGTGGCAAGCGCGCTGCCGCTGGCGACGGTCGCCGATGGCTGCGTGGCCACGCCCAGCTGGGTTGCGCTGCCGGCGGCGAGTGCAAACGTCACCGAAGTAACGTTAGGCACACCGGCCGCGAACGTGAGCGTGTAATTGCCGGCAGTCCCGTTCAGGCCGAGGCCGGAGAACGATGCCAGGCCGCTGGCGTTGGTCGGCACGCTGGTGGACCCGAACAGGGTCGCGCCGGATCCATTCAATGTTGCGGTCACCGTTACGCCCGCGCCGACCGCGTTGTTCTGCGCGTCCCGCACCTGGATCACGGGCTGTGTCGTGAGGGCCACGCCGTTGACGGCGCCGGCGGGCTGCGTCTGGATGGCGAGTTGCGCCGCGGCGCCGGGACCGAGCACGACGTTCCCGGACGTCACGTTAGGCAGTCCGGTGGCCGCGAAGCGGATGGTATAGGTGCCGACGGTGCCGCTGAGCCCGAGGCCGGAGAAGGTGGCCAGGCCGGAGGCGCTGGTCGTTGCCGTCCCCGTGCCGACGAGTGTTGCGCCCGGGCCGCTGGCGACCGACGCCGTGATCGAGGTGCCGGCCTGGCTCACGGCATTGCCGCTGGCGTCGCGCAGCTGGATGGCGGGTTGGGTCGTGAACGCCAATCCGCTGGCTGCGCCCGCGGGCTGCGTCGTAATCGTGAGCTGCGCGGCCGCACCCGCAGCGAGCGCGATGGACGACGACGTCGCGCCGGCCAGGCTGGTGGCGGTAAACGACATCGTATAACTCCCCACGGTGCCCGTGAGACCGAGGCCGCTGAACGTGGCGACGCCGCTGGCGTTGGTCGTGGCACTGGCGGTTCCGATCAGGGACGCCCCCGCGCCGTTCACCGACGCCGCAACGACGACGCCGCTCTGTGCAACCGCGTTTCCACTCTGGTCACGCAGCTGGATCACAGGCTGGCTGGCGAATGCCTGTCCGCTCAGCGCGGTTGCCGACGGCTGCGTCGTGATCGCGAGTGCCGTCGCCGCGCCCGCGCTGATCGTGATCGCGTTGGACGTGACCGTGGTGTAGCCGCTGGCGCCGAAGAGGAGCGTGCGCGCGCCGACCGTCCCGGTAATGGATAGCCCGGAGAAGGTGGCTACTCCCGCGGCATTGGTGGTCGCGGTGGTCGTCCCGCCTAACGTGCCGCCTCCAGTCAGGATCGCGACCGTGACGACCACGCCGGACTGTGCCACGGGGTTATTGGACGCATCGCGGAGCTGCACGACCGGCTGCACGGCGAAGGGCACGCCGTTCTGCGCGGTGGGGGACGGCTGGGTGGTGAGGGAGAGCCGGCTCCCGCCTCCCGCGCCGACCGTAATGGCGGTGCTCGTGGCCGGCGTCAGGGCGCCGCTGCTGAACGTGAGCGTGTAGCTCCCGGCCGGTCCGCTGAGGGTCGCCGCGCTGAACGTCGCCGCGCCCGACGCAGATGTCGTCGCCGTTCCACCGCCTAACGTTACGCCGGCGCTGGGGGTGACGGCCGCGCTCACCTGGATGCCGGATTGGGGCACGCTGTTCCCGGAGATATCGCGGAGCTGGACCACCGGCGCCGTGCTCAGCACCTGGCCGCTCGTCGCGCTGGCTGGCGGCTGCGTGGTAATCACCAGTTGCGTGGCGGTCCCGGCCTGGACGTTCACCGTGCCGGACGTGGCCGGGGTCAGCGCCCCCGAGGTGAACGTGAGCGTCCGGGCACCGGTGAGGCCCGTGATCTTCAGGTTCGAGAAGGTCGCGGCTCCTGACCCATTGGTCGTCGCGGTGGTCGTGCCGCCTAACGTGCCAGTGCCCGGCGCCGTGATCGCGGCCTGGATGACCACGCCGGCGGCGGCGACGGTATTCCCGGACGCGTCCCGGAGCTGCACCACCGGCTGGGCGGGGAAGGCGATGTCATTCTCCGCCGTCGATGACGGCTGCGTCGTGATCGCCAGCTGGGTCGCGACGGGCAGCGCGGTGACGGTCACCGTGGCCTGGCCGCTCGTGCCGCCGATGGTCGCCTGCACGATGGCCGATCCCGGGGCAACGCCCGTCACCAGTCCCGCCGTGTTGACGGTAGCCACCGCCGTGTTGAGGCTCGTCCATGTGGTGACCCGTCCGCCTAATGCAGGGCCGACGAGGCCGGTACCCGCCGAGTCGCGAGGCGTCGCGGTGAGCTGCGTGGTTTGCCCGGGAGCCACGGAGGGCGCCGGTGGTGACAGCGAGACGCTGCTGACGCCCACCAGGTCGACCGTGACGGTGGCGGTGCCCTGGACTCCTTCCGCGGTCGCCCGGATCTGGACCGTTCCTTCGCTGACGCCAACCACGAGCCCCGACTGGTCCACGGTGGCGATGCTCTGGTTACTCGACGTCCAGATGATCGTTCGGCCAGCCAGCGTCTGCCCGGCCGTGTTGCGCGCGACGGCGCTGAACAGGCGGGAGTAGCCCACGTGGACCGTGGCCGGTGACGGCGTCACGACAACCGACGCCACGGGTTGGTTGCTGACCGCGACCTGGGCGGTGGCCTGGATAGTTCCCGGTTGTGCCGGGGTGGTGATGGTCGCGGTGATCGTGACATTGCCGACCGCGACACCCGTTACGATGCCGGACGAGTTGACGGTCGCGACGGCGGTGTTGCTGCTGGCGAACGTGATCGTGCGACCGGCGGTCGACAGCGGATTACCGGCTGCGTTAAAGAGATTCACCGTCAGCGGAAGGTTCTGTCCGACCTGGACGCTGGCTGGGGAGGGCACCAGCACAGCGCTGGCGACGGGCTCGATCAGGACGGTCACGTCCGCCGTGGCACTGGGTGTGGAGCCGCCTGGCCCCGCGCCAGGCGCGGAGACGGTCACCGTCACTGCCCCAGGCGTGATGGCCGTCAACAGGCCGGCGCTGGAAATCGTGGCGACGGCGTCGTTGCTCGATCGCCAGTCGAGGGTGCGGCCGGTCAGCGGCTGCCCGGCGGCGTCGCGAGGCGTCGCCACGAACAGGATCGTTCCGCCGGCCGGGACGCTGCCGCCGTTAGGCTGAATGCTGATCGTGGCGATCGGGCTCGGCAGGACGGTAATCAGCGCGCTTCCCGTCTTTCCTTCGCCAGTTGCGGAAATCGTCGCCTGCCCGGTCGAAACGCCGGTCACGACACCCGTGGCGTTCACGGTTGCGATCTCCGGAGCCGTCGACGACCACTCGAGCAGCCGGTTAGGCAACAGCTCGCCGTTGCCGTCCAGCGCTTCGCCGGTCAGCGTGAGCGTCGACCCGACCACGACGTTGCCCGCGGGCGGTGAGATGCGAATGAGCTGGATGGGTTTCTGTGAGACGGTCACCGCGATCGTGCGCGACAGTCCGCCGGCCGAAGCAGCGATTTGCGTCGTTCCCGGTGCGACCGCCGTTGCGATTCCATCCTGCGTCACCGTCACGACCGATGCATCCTGCGTGGACCAGAACACCTTCGCCGTCGGCAGGAGCTCATCACCAGCGCCGTAGACACGCGCGGTCAGGGTGGCATTCCCGCCCACCACGATCGTCAGCACCGTCGGGTTGATATCGAGGCGTGTGACATCCTCGATGTCCGAAGCGAGTGGGCTGTCGCATGAAGCGAGCAGCGCCGTGGACGCCAGGGCGAGGGTCCACCAGCGCCGGTGGCTGGACCGGCCAGAGCCAGGGCGAAACGTCACAACCTAACGAGGCGAAGTCTGTACGCGGATCGGACTCGTTACCGCTTCACGGGATGCGCGACCGATCTGAAAGTCCTGGTTCCGCCCCCAGCACCAGGTCTCGCCCGAGCTCGTGGCGGCACACGTGTGGCCGCCGCCGGCGCTGAGGGTCACGATGCGGGTCAGACCCGGCACTCGCGCCGGCACGGACCGGTTGGTCGTTGACCCGTCGCCTAACTGTCCGTTCTGGTTCGAACCCCAGCACCAGACGCCAGTGTCCGTCCCGCGGGCGCACGAGAAGTAGGACCCTGCGACGACGAACGTGAACGGAGTCGGCGTATTTACAATGCGCGGGACGTTCGACTGCGTCGTGGCGACCGCCCCGAGTTGACTGAGGTTGTTGCGTCCCCAGCACCAGGCTTCGCCAGTGGACGCGACGGCACACGTATGCACTGCTCCCGCTGCGATGCTCACAAATTGTCCGTTGAATTGCACCTTCTGGGGAACCGGTCGCGGCCCGTTGGTGCCGTCTCCCACCTGTCCGTAATCGTTCTTCCCCCAGCACCATGCAGTGCCGTCGGTGGTAAGTGCACAGCTGTGTGAACCGCCGACGGCGACCGCCTGGACCTGGCCCGGGATATCCACCAGCACGGGCGAGTTGCGGCGCTGTCGCGACCCATCACCGAGCTGACCGTCGGTATTCGACCCCCAGCAGTGAACGCTGCGGGAATTCGACAGCCCGCACGTGTGATCGCGTCCGGCGATGACCTGTCGGAACGGCACGGTGCTGTTGATGCGCACGGGTGCCGTCCGGGGTTGTGTAGTGGCATCACCGAGCTGCCCTTGCGAGTTGGCGCCCCAGCAGAACACCTCCGTCCCGTTGGCAAGTCCGCATGTATGCGAAAATCCCGTCGTGATTTGCGTAAACGTCAGATCCCCCGCGACAAGTTCCGATGTCGGGCGCGATTCCTGGGCACCGTCGCCCAATTGGCCGTCGGAGTTGCTCCCCCAGCAGGCGGCGCGGCCGTCGTTGCCAAGGGTACACGAGTGCCCGTACCCAGCAGCAATCGTGCCGCGGAATTCGGGGAAGTTCACCGAGGACGTGACAGGCGGCGCGACCGGGATGACCGGCGCCGGTGCCGTGGTAGAACCGCTTCGCACCGCGGAATCGGCGCGTGGCGTCGAGCGCGGCGGAGCGAGGGGCGGGGATGCCGCCAGACGCGCCGAGTCGCTGTTGGGCCGGACACCCGCAATTCGCGCGTTAGGCTCCGTGCCGGATGGCGACAGCGGTGCCGGCGCGGTGGAGTCACGGGCAGCCGCGGCGGCCGCGCTCTCCGCGGCAGCGCGGAGCGCGGTACTGTCCACGGTTGCCACCACCGGAACGTCGATGGCGCGGTCGTCGCGCGGGATCGCCGGGAAATCGATCTCCTTCACTTCGGCGGCGCCGGCGGGGCCGAACTGGATGTAGGCCAGCAAGGCCGCCGCGGCGACGCCCGCCGCGGCGAGGCCGGCGCCCATCATCCGTCGCCGCCGCGCCGGCACTACTCCCGCGCCAGGGGTCAGGCGGACGTTCGCCTCGTGCGCCGCCCGCTGGACGGAAAATCCACCGGACGGTGTCCCGCCTAACGAATTGCGAAGCACGGCGCGCGGGATCACCGTCGGCGTGGCGCGGCGGGCGGCATCGCCGGTCGGCTCGAAGAACTGTTCCTCCGGAGCGGGCGCACCTGCCGGCCGAGGTTGTGCCAGCGGAGCCACCGGCGTCGGAGGCCGGGAAAACTTCACCGTCTCGAGCGCCGCCTCGAGGACGGAGCCACCCCGTTCCCGCGTCTGCTGGAACACGCGCGTGCGGCGTCGCCGGCGCTGGGCCGAGTCCCATTCCTTGAAGCCCGGTGGGAGCTGGTCGGACCCAAGCAACGACAGGAAACGCGCGGCACTGGCCCAGCGGCGATCCGGATTCTTCGCCATCAGGCCCTCGATGAGATACTGCGTCCGGGGCGGGATGTCATCACGGAACGAATCGATCGGCGGCAGTTGATCGTGCTTCTGCCGGTAGATCACGCTGTAGAGGCTTTCGCCGGCCCACGGCCGCTCGCCGGTCAGCATTTCCCAGCCAACCATGCCCAGGCTGTAGAGATCACTCCGGCCGTCGAGATTCACGCCGTCGATCTGCTCCGGCGCCATGTAGGTCGGCGTGCCGATGGTTGTCCCGGTCGCGGTCAACTCCGTCGGCGCGTCCATGACGCGGGCGACGCCGAAGTCCGACAACATGGCCCGTCCGGACGCCGCGTCGAGGAAGATGTTCTCGGGCTTCACGTCGCGGTGGACGACGCCCGCGCGGTGCGCGTAGGCCAGCGCACGGGTGATATCCCGGAGAACCTGTTCGGCCGACGCGGCATCGAACGGCCCGCCCTCGGTCACCGCCTGCTTCAACGTGCGCCCGGGGATGAGCTGCATAACGAGCGCCACGCTGTGGTCGGCGAGGTGGCGGATGGAGTAGACGCCGACGATGTTCGGGTGCTCGAGTTGCGCGACCGTCCGCGCCTCACGCGCCAGACGCGCGACCGCTTCTTCGTCGGCGGCGAAGCGCGGCTTCACGACCTTCACCGCCACCTCGCGGCCCAGCTCCCGGTCGCGGGCCCGGAAGACGACCGCCATGCCGCCGCGGCCAAGCTCGCCTAACAGCGTGTAGTTGGCGTCGAGCTCGGCGGGCCACAGATGTGCCGCCACGGCGTCGTCGGCGCCGCGCTCTCCCTGAGGAGAGAACTCGGTCACCGGGGTTTCGACGTCGTCTTCAGCCATGCTGCATCCGGGGAGCGCGGTGCACTCAGCGCGCGTGAAAGACAAACATGACCGCGCCCATCTCGAGGCGGTCGCCGTCCTGAAGGGTGACGCCGGCACCGTGACTGGGCAGCGACGACCCATTGAGCAGTACGGCGTTCGTGGTCGACAGGTTCGACAATTGCCAGTGTCCGGTATACGTCATGCGCGCGTGTTGGCGACTCACGGTCGGATCCAGTAGCTGTACATGCCTGAGTGGTGGTCCCTCGCTGCGGCCAAAGGTGATGGTGACATCGTCATCGCCCACCTGCCGCACGAAGTGGATTTCCTGCCCAACATCTTCTCCCTGCACGACCTCGAGCCGCCCCGGGAGGAACTCCAGTGTACCCTCCTCAGCACGGAAAAATCGCACCTGCGCACCTTCGACGAGGTGTGCTGATGGCGACCCCGACCGTGCCTCGCTCGGTCGAAACGGGCCCGTGCTGGTCGTGACGTGGTCCTCGTCAGGCACGATCAACACATCGGGCTCGGAAGCGACAGGCTCCGGGATGAATGGTGTAATGTTTCGCACCGAGGTTGGCGATCTGGGCGTGATGCGCCGCACTGCGCGGGGCGAGACTCGATCCTGTGGCCACTCGTCGCGCGCAATCGCCGGTCGCGGGGCGGCGGAGACCTCGGGACCCGCGACGGGCATAACGAGGACCGGCGCCCCATGTCGTCGCAATGCGATATCGCGCCGGCGGCGCAGGATGCGAACCACAACCAGCGTGATCGCCAGGCCTATGGCGAGCAAGCCGACAATGATTCCGATGTTGACCAGGCTGACGCTCATCCGTCCTGAAAGTGGTGGCGATTCAAGCCCGTTCCGCTCGCATCAGAAGGGTCGCGGACCGGGATTTTCGCGCTCTGGAACGTCGCCGACGAGCACGTTTGGGGCAGCCGGAACGTCCCGATCACGCGGTGCTGCCCATGTAACTTAGAGCCGTCTCAGGTGCGCGCCAGTGCGTTGCGGCGCCGTCACTTGGCTCGAAAACGGAAGACCACCTCACCCATCTCGACCCGGTCGCCGTCGCGCAAAACCACCGATCCGTGATCGGGGTCGAGAGGCTTTCCGTTCACGCTCACCGGGTTCGTGGCGGACAAGTTTGTCAGCCGCCAGTCGCGATCTTCCAGCGTCATTTTCGCGTGAAGGCGACTGACGGTTGGCTCATGCAGCTGAACATGACGATACGCTGTCCCATCCTGGCGCCCGAACGTCACCTCGGTTTGCGATGTGCCTGGCTGCCTCACGAAGCGTATCTCCTGCCCGATTTCACGACCCTCGATCACCTCAAAACGACCTGGGAGGAATTGCAGCGTGCCGTCCATCGGACGCGGCGCCCGACGGGGGGCCTTTTCGGCCGGCGACGCAGGACGCTCCACCGTTGTTTCGAGGCGGAGTCGCGGCGGTTCCG
>Ga0209486_10000153_pt1 | contig 32786 bp, 24 predicted proteins | sample NCCompost_FD_187518 | JGI IMG/M metagenome (GOLD analysis project Ga0209486, IMG submission 187518) | Agricultural soil microbial communities from Utah to study Nitrogen management - NC Compost (SPAdes) (version 2) | ecosystem: Environmental > Terrestrial > Soil > Agricultural land | place...
CGTTTTAAAACGATCGCGATACAGAGATCGCGCTCTTCCGAGCGATTGCACCAGAGCTGACCAGGTTCCGCATGACTCTCGACTAATTTGGATCTAATGGCATAGCATCAGCCCGACAAATGTTCGATAGAGTCCTGAATCGGTTCCGCCCGCGCCCTGGCAACGCTTGCTTCTGCACGCTCGCCATTCATGAGCCTTATCGACGCAGAGCGCAACTACTTCTGGCTGATGCGCCGGCTGTGCCCTGGATTGTCCTAACGGATGAACCAAATGATTTTTCCGGGTCTACCGTACGCGCGATTCGCCATCAACCGACTGGGCCAATGGCGATAGACTTTCTAACAAAAAGACTGCCGCCTACCGGAAACGGGCGCGGTCGCCCGGCTTATCATGACAAGCGTTTTGCTTTAGAAGCGGCGCTTAGAGAGTTCGACACTGCGATTTTCGTAGACGCCGACTCACGCTTCGAACGTCCTCCGAAGCTCTCGCCATTTCCAGCAGGAATCTGTGTCGTGAAAGAGCTGCAAACGAGTATTGCGGATCACTTGAGCCGGTGGGGACAGTATCGTTTGCCGGTTTTTCAAGAACTGGCAGTAGATCTCTTTAGCGACATTGACGCGCTGAAATCAGCGCGTTGGTGTAGCGAAGCCTTGATTGCTCTGACCAAAGACGGACGTGAATCGAAGTTCTTTGAGGCGTGGGCGCGAGGCGCCGAGTTCTTACAACAGCGTGGTGTTTTTACAGGCGAAGGAGGCGTTATCGGTCTCGCCGCGGCGCACGCAGGTTGGACCGTCAATTACAAGAGCATCAACAAACTAGCGGCATCGATAAGGCATGAGAGCACCGGACCAAAGTCTTGACTGGATTATCGCAGTTTACCCGACTGTTCCTGTTGATTTTGTACGACCCAGCGCCATTGGCAATCCGACCAAGACTGCGCGCCCGGCAATAGATCTCCGACGGCTTTGACGACCTCCGGCCATTTTTGCTCGTTGTAATCGTCGCCTGACAGCCAACCGCCTGCTTTGATTTTCGGCAGCCATGCCTCGATGTCAGCTTTGACACTCGCGTAATCGTGTCGCGCGTCGAGTTGGACCCAGTCGAGTGAAGCGTCGCTAAACAATCCGGATGCGCTCACCGAGTCCGAGATGATCAGCACTACCTTGTCGCCGAATCCACTATCCAGCAAGTTCTGATGCAGCGCGCCTGCGAACGTTCCGTTTCCCTCCGCGACGGCGTTCTGGTGGTAATCCTTTCCACGCCAACCCTCCGGCCCACTACCGCGACACGTATCGATTCCGATGATCGTGATGTTCTTTCCGCTATGAGTAACAACTTCAGCCAGCGAACAGAGACTGCGCCCGAGATAGGTTCCGACTTCAACAAATCTACTGTTTTCAGGAAACAATTTAACAGCTTCCTCCTGCGCCGAACGCCAGGTAAACCAACCGTCAATTTCGTACCAGTATTTGCGCAGGCCAAGTCGCCGCAAGAGAGCTTGAACGAATCTCGATCTCATCGTCTTGTCTCGGCTATCGCAAATGAGGAAACGGTTCGTCGGGCTTGCGCTTGTTTAGAAAGCTGCACAACTTATCCCAGCCATCTCCATTTTCCCAACACACCACCAACAAATCTTTTCCGACTCTGTCGCCAAAGTATTGGAGCACTTCCCGGTTGTGCCGCTCGTATCGCTGCGCTGACTTTTCGTAATCCCAGTCGGATGGTTCAACTTCGAAAACAATTTCCCACCACGGAGGTTTTACAAAATCCGGTCTCCTGATCCCCTCACGATCGTGATGTCCTTTCAAACTATTCACATACGTCTCCGTGTCTTTTCGCAGAGTCAGAATGAATTTGCTGTTTGGAAACGCCTGATCCAGGTCGCGATAAATCGAGAACCAGGGCCAGTCTTCAAACGCTTCAAATTTTGCCGCTTCCGCGAGCGTATTCTCGAGTCTATTCTGTTTGACCTCGGCGGCAAGGTGCATGTCGTAGGTGCGATGTTTAAATCCCAGGCGGCGAAAACAATAACCAAGTGAGGTCGTTCCTGTTTTTGGCAGACCTATGCCAACAATCTTGGTTGCTTTGACTGGTCGCAGCTCAGTCCACTTAGTTCTGAACTTGTTACTTATCCTTGTCGCGATCATTTGCATTTCTACCGATTACTGCCGAATAGTAGTTCAATAAAGCCGGGATGGTTTTGTCGGGCGCGAATTCTAACATTTGTTGTTTAGCGGCCGCCGATATCTGTTCCAGGTTGGGGTCAATCCATGCGTCGATAATCTTTTTAGCCAACGCCTCAGGATCGTTCGGACCAACAAGAAACCCATTGACGCCGTCCAAAATCAACTCTTCAAAACTTGTACCGTTCGTGCCGATAACGGCTTTGCCGAGGCCCATCGCTTCCAAACAGGTGTTGGGTGAGTTGTCGAGAAGAGAGGGCAGGGCCACGAGACGCGCCCCAGCGATGATCGGATATAACTGACGGTGCGGCAGGTTTCCCACCAGCACTAATCGCGCGGCCGAATCACCGCATTGAGCGCGAGCAAAATCCGCCATTGATGATGCCAGGCTCGTCTCCATGTCGCGACCAACCAGCGCTGCATAAGCGGTCGGATATTGCTTCAGAAAACGCGGCAGGGCTTGAGCGATCGTGTGAAACCCCTTATGCAGTTGGAAGCGTCCAAAATAAAGCACGTAATGTTTGCCTTTGAGGAATTGGTCGTAGACCGTGTAGTCCCAATCGCGAGTTTCTACATAAAAAGGCGTGCGAATTACCGGCACTTCAGACGCAACAACGGTCTTGGTTAGAAGTTTCTGCACCGCATTACTCGGAGCAAAGACATTTTTTGTGAGCTTGTATTGCAGCATCTCCAGGCACCCTGCCACCCTGTGATCGATGTTGCGTTTCAAACCGGCAGCATCGTAGAAGGCTGGTTGATACGAAGAAGCTCGTACGACGTGGGCCGCGCGCAGGAACGGAATTGAGAAGAGACCGCACGAAGAATAGTTTGGATACTGGATTAGGTGAAATGGGCTCTGCCGGTGAAGTTGTTTGAGTTTACGACCAGCCTGAGCGGTGAAGTTGAGCCAGTGCAGAGTTGTCGGAAGCGAATAGCGCGTAATCCTGTTAAGCAGGATCCAGCCCGGCTTGAGTGTTACGCGGTGAACCTTTACACCGTCGTTGTCAAACTCGTCATCATCTTTCAGGGACAATGTTACGACATGAACGTCGTGACCGAGATTCGCCAGTAGCGTTGTGACGCGATGAACGTAATTGGCAAGTCCACCATCGAAGTGGTGCTCCGTTACGTACTCCGGCGTAGCGAATGCCAACCTCAGCTTCTCTGGTGGCATGCCATCGCTACCGCGTGGTCCCTGGTCTCGACCGCCCACGGATGTCGTCCGTTCAACGACGCACCGTTGATGTCGTGGCCGTTGCCCGTCACACTTGAATAGGTGCTGAGGAGCATAGAGAGCACCGCCTCTGGTGCGAACAGTTTGAGATAACGCTCACGTGCAGCCTCGCCCATTAGCTTGCGAAGCGACGGATCGCTTGCGAGGCGTTGCATGGCTTGCGCGAGCGCCGCACTGTTGCCGGGTGGAACTAGTATCCCGGCGTCAGGCGTAATCAGATCAGCCGAACCACCAACATTCGTAGTGATGATTGGCAATCCGTGGGCCATCGCTTCAATAATACTTTTGGAAGTGCCTTCTGCGAATGACGGCAGCACGAACACGTCGAGCGTTCGCATGAACGCGCTGCAACCGACGGTGCCTTCATAAGCGCCGACAAATTCCCACGAACCGTTGAGACCCAACTCGCGCACACGCGCTTTAAGTTCCTGCATCGCCGGACCCCTGCCGGCCAGACGCACGAGGACGTTCGTGTGGCTTTGTCGAAGTTGGGCCAACGCTTCCGCTAATACCAACGGGCCCTTACCTGCTTCAATCCTCGCTGCAAATCCAAAAATCGTTTCGTCAATAGCTGTCGGCTTTACCGGCACATTCAGCGTTTTGGAGTCTTCCGTTATAAGCGGCAATACGGAAACCGACCGTAAGAAAGGGAAACGCTCGGACCATTGTTTCGCTAACGTCGGCGATAATGCCGCAACTTCTGAACACATCGGCAACACTTTTTCCAGTCGCTTGTAGTAGGTATCGAGAGCCGGTAAGTAATGTGGCGTTCCCATCTCGTGATACAGAACGGGGATCCCAACCTCCTTGCCCGCGCGAATCATTATCGCGGCACCACTATCAGGAGTGAAGACGTGTAACAGGTCATAATCACAGCGTGAGAAGTAAGTACGACAGTTCTTGTAATGGAAGCGTGAGATGAGATCGATCAAGACCTGCCAGACTTTGCGTAGGCCGGCTTCAGAACGCGGAACCAAAAGGAACAACAATAGGAAACTCGAGACCAGATTGCGAAGGCCTCGCAGGATCATGAAGGCAATTGATCGTTCGATAACATGAACAACAGGTACGTTTGCGCTCCGCAGGCGGCGCAGAAACTGATCGTTATCAGTGGGCTTGTATAGCAAGACAACGTCAACGTCATGTCCAGCGCGATGCAGGCTAATCGCATAGGTGACAAGAATCTCGTCAGCGCCGCTGACTGGTCCAAAAAACTGACTCTTGCAAAGAGCAATCTTCATCGTGTTATCGGAAATCTCTCGCAAACCTCCGCATTTTGGAATTCGTCAACGTAACCCCGGAAACAGCCAGGGCAAACGACCACTCACGACCGTGCGCAACGGGCGACACCGGAAAGCGTCGCGCAGGCTTGCGCGGGCTGAGTTGGTGTCACCTGCATGAATAGAATTAGTCGCCTCTGTCATCAATATTTCGTAAACGCGATCGCGAAGCTTTCGTCGAACCTCACGCCGTTTTACTCGAGGCGCTTCCAATGCTCGCGGTCGACTGAGAGCCATCTGCTGAACGCGCAAAGCCTGCTGGCAGAGACCCAGCGGATTTGAACACATTTGCCCGGATTCGGCTACGGCTTTTCGATAGATCGCGACGGGCTCTTCGAGTGCGACCACCAGGAGACGCTCGCTCATACGAAGCCACATGTCCCAATCTTCCATGGGATTCACCTGGGTGTCGAAGCAATCCGCTTCGAGTAAACTCGATCTACGCGCCAGCACGGTCGGCATCGGAATGAAATTATGTTCGAGTAGATCCCAAAAGATGTCGCCATCGGGACACGTGATCGGATATATCTCGCCTGTTGGCAGTTGACGTCGCGCGTCAGCCAGTAGAGCCTGACCATAACAAAGCGCGGCGCTCGGATTCGCGTACAGCACGCGTAACTGTTTGTCGAGTGAGCCAGGCAGACGTAAGTCATCGTCATCGAGAAATGCAATGAACTCCGAATCGCTTTCAGCAATTCCGACGTTACGACCATTAGCTAAACCGCGGTTACTTTCAAGGCGGACGTACCGAATGTTTTCGAGCTTCGCGCAAAGTTCCGGCGTCTCATCGCTCGAACAATCGTCAACAACAATTACTTCGACATCCGCTCCCGCCCGCTGCGCGCTTTCGATCGCGCGTGGCAGCAGTTGGGCGCGGTTATAGGTGGAGATAACGACGCTTACGCTCGGCATTTCGATTCAACTAACGTCATGGATTATAAAGCATACAACCGAAAGCAAAATCTGGGGAGAATTCACTTGAAGATAAAACTCCACTGGTGGCTTGGTCCAATGTTGCTCCTTCTTTCAGTTCCTGCCGTCAACGGACAGCCGGCCGGCGGTGCATCGGGTCCCGGCAAAACTGTCATGTCGATTGACACGGGCTGGCAGTTCCGTGAGGCCGGAAAAACGGATTGGCACCGGGCGACTGTTCCTGGTTGCGTTCACATGGATTTGCTCGCAAACAAGTTGATCGAAGACCCGTTCTATCGCGATAACGAAAAGAAGCAGCAGTGGATCGGCAAGACAAACTGGGAATACAGAACCACGTTCAAGGTCACGCCACAGATCATGAATCGTGAGCATGTGGAGTTGGTGTTCGAGGGTCTCGACACGTATGCGGAGGTGTATCTAAACGATCAACTGTTGTTGAATGCCGACAACATGTTTCGCACCTGGCGAGTCGCCGCGAAACAGGCGTTGAAGGCGGGCGATAACACATTGAGAATTCTTTTCCGTTCCCCAATCAACGAGATTCTGCCGGTGATGGCGAAACTGAAGTACCAACTCCCGGCAGTAAACGATCAAGGCGAAAAGACTTCTCCGTTTACGCGCAAAGCTCCATACCACTACGGCTGGGACTGGGGACCACGCTTTGTTACGAGCGGCATCTGGCGCCCCGTCGCTTTGCAAGCATGGGACGACGCGCGCATTAACGATCTCCAGGTTGTCATCAACAAGATTTCCGGCGCCGCGGCGCAACTGACAGCGATCGTCGAAATCGAGGCGAGTGGCTCAAAGGCTGCGACCGTAGTACTCGAGAACGTCACCACCAAAGTCGACGCCGGCAGAAAGGAAATCAAACTCAACAAGGGAACCAATCGAGTTTCTTTCGACTTCACGATCTCTCGACCATCCTTGTGGTGGCCCAATGGACTGGGCGCTCAACCGCTCTACACCTTCCGCGCTCGCACCCTGGTAAACAACAAAATCACCGATCGAAAAACGACGCGCACCGGCCTGCGAACACTGGAACTACGACGGCAGCGCGATAACGCCGGCGAGAGTTTCATGTTTGTTATCAACGGAGTGCCGGTCTTCGCAAAAGGTGGAAACTGGATCCCGTCCGACAGCTTTCCGACGCGCATCACGCCTGAGAAGTATCGCTACATGCTTCAGTCTGTACGAGACAGCAATATGAACATGCTGCGCGTGTGGGGCGGCGGAATTTACGAAGCTGATGAGTTTTACGAGCTGGCCGATGAACTGGGGATTCTCGTCTGGCAGGACTTCATGTTTGCTTGCAGCATGTATCCGGCAAATCAGGAGTTTCTTGACAACGTTCGCGCGGAGGCGATCGACAATGTGAAGAGACTGCGAAACCATCCGAGCATAGTCATTTGGGCCGGCAATAACGAGGTCGAGACTGCCTGGCGAAACTGGGGCTGGCGGCAAAATCTACCGGCATCGGTGTGGGACGACTACGTAAAGATCTTTCATGGCGTGCTCCAGGAAGTTTGTGACGCCTACGATCCCTCGCGGCCTTACTGGCCCAGCTCGCCCCACGGCGGGCTTGAAGACGATCCGGATTCAAAACGCAGCGGCGACGTGCATTATTGGGAAGTCTGGCACGCTGAAAAGCCGTTCAGCGAGTATGAAAAACAGCGGACGCGTTTCATGAGCGAATACGGCTTCCAGTCTTTTCCGAATATCGAGACGGTCAAGTACTACACGCTTCCGAACGAACGTGACATCGAATCGCCGATCATGCTCGCGCATCAACGTCATCCGCGCGGCAACCAGTTAATTCGAGAGTACATGTTGCGCGAGTATCCGAAGCCAAAGGATTTCGAATCTTTCCTGTACATGAGTCAGGTGCTGCAAGCGGAAGGAATCGCGCGTGGAACAGAACACCTGCGACGCATCATGCCGCACAACATGGGTGCGCTCTACTGGCAGATCAACGATTGCTGGCCGGTCGCTTCGTGGTCCAGCATCGACTATTTCGGCCGCTGGAAGGCGTTGCAGTATTACGCGAAGCGGTTCTTCAACGATCTCCTTATCAGCCCTACTGTGCACGACGACAATTTACAAATCTTTGTCGTGTCCGATCGAGTCAAAGCGGTCCCAGCGAAGATAAAGATCACGGTGATAAGCTTCGACGGCTCTACGCTGAAGACTCTCGAGCGAGCCCTAACCATCGCGCCATTAACCAGTCGCTCGTATTTCGATTCGAATGTATCTGAATTTCTCGAAGGACAAGATCAGAAAAGAGTGTTTCTATACGTGGAGCTACTGGTAAACGGGAAAGTGGTTTCCAGTCACGACTATTTCTTCGCTCCGTTCAAAGAGCTGAAGAACTCGAAGCCCACGATCACGCCGGAAATAATCGCAACTAAAGAACGCGGCAAGTTCCGTGTGAGACTGTCGGCGGATAAGTTCGCGAAAGCGGTTTATCTTGCGGTGCGGGATCATGACGGGTTCTTCTCAGACAACTACTTCAACCTCGCGCCCGGTCGAGAAATGGTCGTCGACTTTCGTTCGCGCGCGCCACTTTCACTGGAAGAATTTCGGAAACGGCTTCAGATTCGCTCGGTTTTTGATGCTTTCTGAGCCACGAAGAAAGCACTAACAAATGGTCGACAAAGTCCGGTGGGGAGTTTTGAGTACCGCAAACATCGCGTTAACGAAGGTGGTGCCGGCGATGCAGCGCAGTCCATGGTGTGAGATCACCGCTCTTGCGTCACGTGATCTTTCACGCGCGAAAGAAGCTGCCGCAGCGTTGCAGATCGCAAACGCGCATGGAAGTTATGAAGAGCTGCTGGCGGATGACAACGTGGAAGCAGTTTATAACCCGCTGCCGAACCACTTGCATGTTACCTGGACCACAAAAGCGGCAGAAGCAGGTAAGCATGTTCTCTGTGAAAAACCAATCGCCCTGAATGCCAACGAAGCAAGAACGCTTATCGACGTTCGCAATCGCACCGGGGTAAAGATTCAGGAAGCATTCATGGTACGAACACATCCGCAATGGCTCGAGACGCGGCGCCTGATCAAGTCAGGCAGAATCGGCTCGTTACGGTCCATTACCTGCTTCTTCAGCTACTTCAATCCGGATCCTGAGAATATTCGCAATCAATTGGAGTTGGGTGGCGGCGCGTTGATGGACATTGGGTGTTATCCCATCACGATCTCTCGCTTCATTTTCGAAGCCGGACCTCGGCGCGTCATGGCATCGATCGAACGCGACCCCGTGTTTGGTATCGACTCGCTGATTACCGCGGTCCTGGATTTCGCTCAAGGTCACTCAACTTTTACTTGCAGCACTCGCCTCGCTCCCTATCAACGAATGATCTTCCTCGGAACTGAAGGACGAATTGAAGTGCTTATCCCTTTCAATGCGCCCAATGATCGCCCGACACAGATTCTGATCGACAACGGCAACGATCTGACCGGAGCAAGCGCCGAAATCATCGAATTTCCAGTTTGCGATCAGTACGAGATTCAAGGATCGTTGTTCTCACAAGCAATTCGCGAGAACCGGGACCAGCCGATCCCGCTGGAAGACGCGATCAGCAACATGACCGTGATTGACGCGGTCTTTCGTTCAGCAACCACGGGAAACTGGGAGCAGATAATCAATACTGATAGCTAACGACTCGCCGACCCGCCGAAAAGCGTTTCGCTGAATTTGCCCACGATCCCTCAACCGCAAACGACTAGCGGGCCTTTGTTGGCGCTTGTCGAGCGTGTGTACCAGTTGCGCGAACAGTGGAGCGGTCATAATCAGTTTGCACTGGCCATGGAGGCGGCGCAGCAGAGCAGCACGAGCACACCTCCACTAAACAGATTGCGAATGAGTTTCATCTTTTCTCCTTTAAGTTAGTTGTTGTTCAGTTTCGGATTACGTTGTTGAAGTAGGTCCGCAGTTCAGAGAGCGGCTTTCCTGAAGAGACGAACCCGATGTAGTTGTCTGGCCTTAACAGAACGCTGAAAGGCTTGGTGCTGCCGAAGATCTCAGCTACTCGTTCGCTCAGCGGCCAAAACAGATGTTCGACCAGATGCTCGACCGAGCTGTCAGACCCGGTTTGAATTGCTTCGTTGGAAAACGTCAGCAAGTGAAACTTCGGCGCATGCAACCAGTCGTAAATACCTTTGCCTTCAATCATGAAGTAAGGCATGCGATCACCTGCTTTGACTTCGAAGTCGTCGTTGTGGTTGTCGTTGTCATGGGCTAAAGAGTGACCGCGATAAGTGATGCCGGTCTGCGAGATCAGCGGAAAAATGAACTGGTTGACTGAATCAAGACCAATGAAGAAACTGGCGACTCGCGGAAAGATCTGCCGCCGGACAAACGACAGCAACCAATCAGGATTAACCAACAGATCAAAAAAGCGATCCGTGGTCTCCAACAGGCGCTCCGCATTTTCGACGCGCTCTTCGTTGTAGGTGTCGAGAATTGCTGGACCAGCTTCGCCTCGTAAAACAAGAGCGAGTTTCCAGGCGAGGTTGTAACCATCCTGGATGCCGGTGTTCATCCCCTGCGCGCCCGCGGGCGAATGAATGTGCGCGGCGTCGCCGGCGACGAAGCACCGGCCCACTCCGAATTTGTTAACGCGCCGCGAGTGGACTTTGTACGTCGAGAACCAATTTACCTGGTAGATGTCGAGATCGAGCTCCGTGTCTTCCAGGATCTGCTTTTCAATTTCGTCGTACGGGATCTCGCCTTCGGTCTTATCGCTGTTCTCCGGAAACACGCCGACAATGCGGTAACGATCTTCGCCCGGCATCGGAAAGAAGGCGGTTGACCGGTCGCGTGCGAGACACGCCGTCAGCATGTCGTGCGGAAAGTCCCACTTAAGCTGAACGTCGGCGACATAAAACAAACGTTCCAGCGTACTGCCCTCAAAAGTCAGGCCCAGGCGCGTGCGAACGGAACTTTTCGCACCGTCGCACGCGACCAGATATTGCGCCTGGACCAACTCCTTTTCGCCATTCGCGTCGACGATAGTGCCCGCTACCCCCGCATCATCCGGCGAAAAGTCAGTAAGTGTTGTTTGCCATCGCACGTCCTCGCCGTGCGCTCTTATATAGTCATAAAGCAGATGTTCGTGTTTGCTCTGCTCGACGATCAGGAGGAAAGGATATGGACTCTTTCCTTCGCCGAGCGTTGACAACGGAACTTCTGCGCGTGCCTCACCTCCTTCCAAAAGTCGAACGCCTTTTGCAATCAGACCCTGGTCCACCAAACTGTCAGCCAGGTCGATTTGTTGATAAATCTCGAGTGTTCGTGCCTGGACGCCAATCGCCTTCGAGTACGGCGTGATGCCTTCTCGTTTATCGATAATTACAAAATCAATGCCGTATCTGATTAGTTGAATCGCCAGCGCCAAACCCGTTGGACCAGCACCTACGATCAGCACTTCTGTCTTCACGTTCGCGTTCATCGGTTTAAACCTTTCACTGCAAAGCACATCGTTCCCAGCGAGGAACGACAGAATGAGAATCGCGATAAATGCGGAACTGAACAGGACTGAATCTGCTCGCAACACATTTACCGGAGGCGACGGCCGCGATGAACAAGTTTGCGCGACGCGGTATTTGGCGTCGGACGCGAAATATGGCGTCGAAACCAAAACCACGCCCGCGTCGCGCGATCGCCCGAAATCGCCCGCGAGAATTCGCTTCCTTCTACACCGACAACAACTTAGCAGAACTCACCGCAATGGACGCCACGATTGACCCTGCCCCTGCACTAAGGACCGCGAAAGGAATTGAAGAATGACGACAAGGATCACGCCAAGCTCGTGCAAGTGGGACAAACCACAAACTGACGGGATCGTAAATCCATCACGGCGTGATCAATAAGTTTCTTGGCGACGGGTTTATGGCGGTGTTTGGAGCGCCGCTTTCCGATGGCGACGACTGTTTGAACCGCGTATCGGCCGCGCGTGAGATTCTGTTACGTGTCGAGGAAGAGGTGGCGCTCGGTCATGTGCTGCCTACTACCGTCGGTATTGGACTGCATGCGGGCGAGGCAGTTACCGGAAGTATCGGGTCGTCGCTGCGAAAGGAGTACATGGTTATAGGCGACGTGGTGAATCTGGCTTCACGAATCGAGAAATTGAACAAGCAATTTCGCTCGCGGCTGCTCGTTTCTGAGAACGTTTGGCAGTCGTTGGGTGAGAATCCAACCGAAGCGATTCCGATGGGAAATGTTCAGGTTACAGGACGAGAGAACGGCATCGGCATTTATCAACTGGCCTAGTCATTGAATCGCTAGCCAACCTGAGTTCATTTCGATCGGACGTTCGCTTATCGCTTCTTGAACCGCATATTTCGCAAGCAGTCGGGTTGAATCAAACACCGGCAGCGGAGAATTAGCTGGCGTAACGATCAACGGTATCTCCGTGCAACCAAGGATCACGCTATCCGCGCCTCGACACTTGAGCTCCTCGATGGCGCTGACAAAAAGATCTGTAGTGCTTTGCTTGAAAACTCCGAGACACAGTTCATCAAAGATCGCGGCATTGAGGAGTTCTCTCATTCTGTCGTACGGAATGAGCCGTTCCAAACCGCGCTTCTTCAACGCTGCTTCGTAGACCGGCCCGGTCATCGTCCAACGCGTGCCGAGAAGAGCGACGTGTTTCGATCCATGTTTAGTGAGTTCGTGGCAAATTACGTCGGCGATGTGCAATCCGGGGAGGGGTAATTCCGAAGCGATCTGCTCCAGGACGATATGCGCCGTATTGTCAGGGCAAACATAAAAATCCGCCCCCGCGTCTGCAACCATTTGCACGCCTTCCGTTAAATATCTGGCCACGGACGCATGATCATCCGCCTCCCAACCCGGCATGCTGAAACCCAGCGGCACTGCGCTCATCACGATCTTCGGATGCATGTGCGCTCCAAGGTGCGCAACACCCTCGCGGCAGGCAGTGATGAAACAAAGCGCAGCTCCTTCGAAGCTGTGCGCAACGATGCCAATTGTTTTCATGCGTTCAATAAACTACGGCTTAACACCAGCCTCCGCTCGCTTTAGCACCCGAATGATTTCGTTTCGCTCTTCAGCGTCAAGCATCGAGTCGTCGCGCTCGGCATACATCAGCGCCGTATTACCGTCCTGGTCACGCGCCCTGACGTCAGCACCTTTCTCGATCAGATATTTCACAACAGCCGTGGCGCCGCTCCCGGCCGCAGCCATCAATGCCGTCGCTCCGCGAAAATTTTTCTGATTCACATCCGCTCCATGCGCAATCAGCAACTGGACCATTTCGAAATCTTTGAGAGCATGCATTAACGGCGACACGAAAAACCGGCCCTTCGGATTCACTTCCGCTTTCGCCGCGAGCAGGATCCTTGCGACCTCAAACCGTTGCGCGTGATCAGTATTTATCGTGATGGTCAGGGGCGTAAACTCCCCCGCATGAGGAGAGACAAGGGATGCGTTAACGTCAGCTCCGGCGCGAAGCAAAGCTTCGATCGTGCTTTTGTCCCCGCCGTGCGCACCGAACATTAATGCCGTCTGACCCGAATAATGCTTCAGGTCGACAGTAGCGCCTCGCTTGATCAACGCACTGACTAAATCTGAGTGACCGCGTGAGGCCGCAGCCATCAACGCTGTCTTGCCTGACAACTCTGACTCGTCTCGTGCAAACGACGCATTTACGTTTACGCCTGAGTTCAGGATTTGAAGTACCTTGCTGGTCTCGCCGGCATCAGCCGCTTGTACCAGTTGTCGAACCCTCGACCGGTTCCTGCTCTGTTGACGCGCCGGGGCAGCGTCGCTCACGAAAGCGACGATCGCCAAAATCATCATCACGCGAATTGAAGTTCTCATAACAATCTCTGTACGCTACGCTAATTGCAAATGATTACATTTAGATTGCGTGCCGTGATTTGCGATAAAACTGATTGACTTTGTAAACAAAGTCAACTACTTTGCGGCCCTCCCCAACTCGTACACCTCGCACGCACGTAACTACGTTCCTGTCAGTTGGATTAACGTCCTCTTTTACCCACAAGGAGATTCCATGCGTGCCTCCGCTACTCATTCATCACCTCATAAGGTCACGTGTCTAATCGTTGCTGCGGCCCTAATTCTGACGCCGCTTTTCAATTATAGATTCAAAACTACACAGGCGTTCCAGCCTACTCGGGCGTTGACGTTAGCTCTCGGAGGACCATTCACTACGGGTCATCCACATATCACAGAGATGGCTATCATGCCGCTCTATAACTCGTTTTTTGGGACTCAACCAAACCGCAATCAGAAGAGAACAGTCGAAAATATCATCAAATGGAATGCGGCGACTGACTCTGGCGCCGAGTTCTACCAATCTGCGCCGCATGCCGACGGCGAGAACTTCCATGGCGCTCAGGAACGTCTCAAAGCTTTTAAGCGGGAAATCATAAGGTTGATGCAGAGCTCGCTTAGCAATTCGAACATTCTTAACGCACAGCACTACTTAGGCAGGTCACTTCATACACTGCAAGACTTCTACTCACATAGTAATTGGGTCGAGCAACATCTCTCGGAGCCGATGAACAATCTTCAACCCGCTGGTTCACTCGGTGATTTAAACGCCGTTATAAACAACCCGGACCGCGGCTTAATAACCTGCGAGAATTGCGAAAGAAATTTCTGTCATGATTGTGAAAACAAGGTTCGCCTTACCTTCCTGACCAGTGGCTACTACGGCAGCGACATAGACAGGCCAAAGCCGCATGCTTTTAAGTGCAGCCACGGCGGAATAGGCGACAGCTCGAGCGATGGACTCCTATCTGCGGGAATTAATAAGGATACTCTGAACTGCAATCTTAGTCCTCACGATCAATACCACCGCCGTGCGTGGAGGTATGCCAGGAACATGACCACTGAATTCGTGACGGAAATAAAAGAAGCGATCGGTGTGACGAGAATGGCCGCGTTAATGGGAGCAACTACCCGCCTGGCATTCGTCGTGGATACTACCGGCAGCATGGGTTTCGAAATTGCGAGTGTCAGACAACAAATACTCCAGATCATTAATACCAGAGTCAGTTTGGGACTTCCGACTACTTACACTCTGGTTCCTTTCAACGATCCTTCAATTGGAACGATTACGACAACCTCAGATCCAAATATCTTCATAAACGCCGTGAACGCTCTGAGCGCTAACGCCGGTGGCGACTGTCCGGAGCCAGTAAATATAGCCTTAACGCGAGCCTTCAACGAGATGGACGTGGGTGGTGACATACTGTTGTTTACTGACGCAACAGCAAAGGACAGCCAATTGTCCCTCGCAGTGGGATCTTTCGCGCGTTCTTCGGGTATTCGTTTGACCAGCGTATTCTCAGGAGGATTCGACGATTGCGGTTTTTTTGACGCAGGCCTCTCAAGTATTTCATTTGACTCCGGTGGACAGTATTGGACGCTTGGTCCAAGTGAAGTTGGACTCATTTCACACCTCGGCCATTTTCTTGCCATTCCGGATCAAGTGGATCTGTTTGCAACACTCGGCTTCCGATCCGTGGAAGATCAAACTTTTCCGGTTGTCGTCGATAGCTTCATGCCGCGAATGATTCTATCGGTGACTGGAACTGGCGCCACGAATATCGTCGTCCGACGGCCGGATAACACGATCGTTCAACCGACCGATCCCAATGTAATCCGTATTGCAGTGAGCGGTGGTGTTCTTTTTTCGATTACCAGCCCGATGATTGGATCCTGGAGCGTCACCATTAATGGGACTTCCGGTGAAGCTTTAATGAATGACAGGTACGGGTCAGGCGCGGTCGATCCCCTGCAATCCATAATCGGGGAAAGCCTCAACGACTCGGAGAGCGGACCCTCCAGTCAACTTGAAATCCCATTCACGAATCAACCGGCATCGGTGTTCCAGGAACCTCAGCCGTTCTCAATTAGAGTTGCAGGAGAAAGCCCCATAAGCCTCAATTCTTTTGACTTCGTCGAACTCCATGACAGACCACATGATGGCCACTTCCCGATTAACGGTTCACCCATAGCGGGAAGAGTGACCACGGTAAGCGCTCAGATTGATGCCGAAGGTGCAAGCACTGCGGTATTTCAATTGCGAGGACTCGACGGCACAGTCTTACAGACTGTCAACCTTCAAGAACTTCCCTGGCCGGGTGACGACACCTTTGACGGACTTCCCGAGCCAAGGATAAGCGGTCTCAAGGATTACGCTGGAGACGTGACAGTCCCGAATACGCCATTTCAAGTCTACCTGACTGGTCTGGACACCAATGGAAATCCATATCAAAGGATCCTTCCAGGCATTTTTCGCCCGCAGACGGTTGAGATCATTACACCGACGATCCCGAATCTACACCCGGGCCAGAACTTCACTTATCAATTCGATGTTAAGAACTCCGGCCCTGCCGATACCTTCGTGTTAAGCGGCAGTGACGATCAAAACTTCATCACGGGCATATCGCCGACTAATTTTCAGCTCGGCACAAACCAAACCAAAACTGTAAAGGTCCAACTAACGGTACCGGCGAACGCAGTTCCATTCACGTTGAGTACACTTCAGTTCGTCGTCCAGGGCAACAACGCACAGAACTCAGCGAGAATCGGCCCGATTACGGTCAACGAGGTTCCCGCGCTGGCACTCGGCACTTTTACAATGACGCCAATCGGTGGGAATGGTGATGCTTTTCTCGATCCTGGCGAAGGTGGCACGCTTAACTTCCAGTTGATCAACAACGGCACAAACACTGCCTCGAATATAGTGGCAGGTCTGCGATCGTCTACGCCTGGAATAGTGATTTCGCAGGCATTCTCGGAATACCCCAATATTGCTCCATCGGCCAGCGGGACAAACGCTTCGCCTTTCGTCTTCTACGTCCCACCGAATATGTCCTGCGGACAAACAATCAGCTTTTCATTGCTCGTCACCTCCGAAGGCAACGGCAGCCTGAGTGAGGGTCAATACCATATCTCTGTTCAGGTCGGTAAACCCTTATCCAATACTACTCACACTCAAAGTTATACAGGACCAGCAGTAGGCATTCCCGACGATGATCCGGCCGGCGTGAACGTTCCCCTCACTGTTTCCGGCGCCACAGGAACGATCGACGATCTTAACTTCCGCATCGATGGTACATCATGCACAAATGCCATTGGTGCGACTACGGTCGGTATCGATCATACCTGGGTTTCCGACCTGGTGATCAAGTTACGATCACCGGCAGGAACAGAAGTTACCTTGATCAATGCCGTTGACGGCGACGGAAACAATTTCTGCAATACGCTGCTTGATGATCAATCTGCCGGCAACTCGATCCAACTCGTGACGTCGGCGAATGCACCATTCACTGGCAGCTTCAAACCTAATCAATTTCTGAGTGCGTTTAGAGGTGAAAATCCCAATGGTGTTTGGACTTTGAACGTAAGCGATCACGTCGGCGCTGACATTGGTAGCGTGCGGGCCTTCTCGTTGCTATTTACAAACGCACAGTTTAGTTGCAGTTCGCCGCCCGCTGATACAACGGCACCAACATGTACACAAACAGATTCTCGTCCTGGTCCACCCGCGTCGGCAGATCTAACGACGCAGGATACCGGTACGGGGCTCGCCAGCATCGAGGTACGCGCAGCAGAAAACGTTAACGTGGTTGTCCCACCGTTTACGCCCGGCACTACCACGCCCATCGTAGTGACAGGGACGTTGATCGATCCGAATCTCGGAGGATCATTCCGGGTGAAATCGGTCGACGTGGCGGGCAATGCCAGTACCTGCGAGCGGACGATATCTGTTACACCACCGCAGATCACGTTCAGGACTAATCGCCACGGCAACTACGAGATCTACACAATGAATGACGACGGAAGTAACCAGACGAGAGTGACAAATACGACCGTCAATCATATGGGCTACCTCTGGGCGCCCAACGGGCAAAAGATTGCCGTCGTTCCCGAACAAGACGGCACTAATTGGTGGGACATACTGGTAATGAATCCCGATGGCAGTAACCGGCTGAACCTGACGCTGGATGTGAAGTTCTCACTTCACTTCGGTTGGTCAGCCGATAGTTCAAAGATCGCGTTTGAAAGCGATCGCGATGGACCATTCGCCTTATGGACCGTCAATGCCGACGGCTCGAGTATGACGCGACTCATTAACACCTTCGGCGCTGAGAGGTCGCCTGCGTGGGCACCAAACGGGCAGAAGATTGCTTATCTGAGTTACCTAAACTCAGTAAACAACAAGCCTGACATCTGGTTGATCAATCCCGATGGCAGTAGCGCCCTGAACCTTACGCAGACTGCTGCAACCGAAGGCCCGCCGGTCTGGTCGCCTGACGGTACGAAGATTCTGTTCGGGAGACGAAGTTCGACTTCCGTTCCGTTCGACATTTACGTGATGAATCCGGACGGAACCGGCGTCACCTTTTTAGCTACAGGCGGCACCGTGACGGATTACAGGTGGTCGCCCGACGGCACGAAGATCGCGTTTATCTCGACTCGCGATGGCAACCTCGAGATCTACGTGATGAATGCCAACGGAAGCAATCAAGTGAGGCTCACGAACCACTCGGCTTTGGACATTGGACCCGCCTGGTCCGCGAACGGACAGCGCATTGTGTTTAGCACCTTCCGCACAGGTAATTGGGAGGTCTTCATCATGAATGCTGACGGGAGCAATCAGGTCAATCTCACGAATAACCCGGCGATTGATGACGCGGGGCGATGGCGACCGTAGTCAGTAGACGCTCGTAAATTTAGCGGCGAAGTTCTGCGAGGTTACACGGCGGAACTTCGCCGTTCGTTTACGACCACGACATGCGCAGGTCGGATCCTAGAAAAGCTGCATATCGTTGAGCAGCCTTAGCGATGGCGAGTTTTTCGTGCTTTCGTAAATGGCGTGATGGCGTGACGGTGATCGTTATTGAGTTTTCGTTGCCAGTAGTTTTCCAGATGCCGGTTATTCTTCCATCGACGACGACGGTTGGGCCAAGTGCGCCCCACGTTGTGATTTGCGGCACGGAGTCTTGATCGAAAACGACTTGCCGGTTTTTGTAGGCGACGTTGTACTCGTCGTAAGCGGGTAGTAAGTAAGCGTCGATGTCACGCGAGCGTTTCGTAGCAAAGCCTGAGCTCCAGTAAACATTCTCTCCTATCTCAAATCTTTCTACATCGCTATCCAACAGCGCGATTCCACGTCGTGCGTCATTCGTCGTCAATCCCGACCACCAGACAAAATCCGCCAACGTTGCTGGTCCATGACTAGCGAAGTAACGACGCGTTAACTCCGCCAAAGCTTCCTCGCCGTTTAATTCTTGAGACTGGCCGACACGTTCCTCGAGCAGCGCGTACGTGAATTGATTGCCTCGGCGTGGACCGCTGCAAACAACGCCGTCCAACTCCGCGCGAAGGAGAATGTGCGCCAACCGCACACCATCGTCCGCCGGGATGCCTGCCCGATTTAGCGCTGCCCTTAGTTCTACGCGAGTGAGTTGCTTACCGCCTTTCAACGCATTGGTTAACGCGCGGTTGGATCGTTTCAAAACCGGCTCGTCGAGTTCGTACTGTCGATAGACAGAACTACAACGAACATTTACTCGCGGTCCGGTCAGTTGCAACAGCCAACGAATGTCTTCGGGCGTTACGAAGTGCCACGTCGGTCGCAACAAGTGCGTGCGCAGTATCTCGCCGCGATTGAACGCGTCTTCGACAGCGACATTCGTGGCGTGGGACATTCGCAACGCGAGCGCCCACTTCGCTGCGTGAAACTCCTGCGCCTGCACGGCGCCAAACCACCGCACGACGTCCGCTGGTTGCTTGAAGTCGGATGACGACAGTTTGTGATTACGAAGTCGCTCGGCAACAACGGCCGCTTCCTTTTGTTTAGCGGTAGACATTTCCGTTCCAGCGCAGGACCTTGCGTGAAAGTTTGGAACCGTTGTTGCGATAGATGAAGAAGTTTGCGGCCAAAGTGTTACCACGCACGATCTTGAGCGGCCCAGCGGCGCTCAACAAGAGTGCTGATGAGATCTTGTTCGTCGATCCACCAGTTTCGTGAAACAGCTTTTTTGGAACAGCATGGTTTGTTTGTGGATCGATCGTGAAGTAATAGTTTGTGACACTCGGATTAAGGCCACCAGTGCCCGCTGAGATCTCGATGATGTCTTCCGACTTGAGTTTGGCGAAAGCCAACCCCACCGAATTGTCGGCCCGCGAAAAGTGACCATCCAACACCTGGGTGGCAAATACCTTTCCGCCGTTTCGATAAAGCAGGAACGCATTCGATCCGCCATACTGCGTTTGGTAACAAGAATCCGGTATCAAAACAAGCCGGATGCGATCGTTCCCAAACAACCAGAACGCGTACTCACCATCCGCGAAACCGCGGCGCTGTTCCTCCGTCAACGGACCCGACTCGTGTTTAAAATCGCACACGTTGAGATCGACTACGTTCGTGGTCCACCATGCAGCATTCGTTAAAGCTGCGAGTTGCGGCATCAGATTCTTGATCGCCTCGCGTCGCGCGGGAAATTCCAGAATCTTTTCGTCCCAGTCGTTCGGGACATCGCCACACCCGTAAATGAGTTCAGGCATCGGTTTGAGCGCATCAAGCGCCGTCTGCTTGCAGACAAAGGGCGAACGACGCTGGCCAAACGAGTCGGTCGTTTCTGAGAAGCAGAAGGCGATCACTAGCAGGAGAGTGGAACAAATTGCGGCACGCATCAGAGGACCAGGCATACGGACGCGATTCTAATCGTCGGGTAACAAATTCTCCAGTTTGTTGGATCAGGCGAGTGAGGACACTTTTGTCCATGCAGGGACGGACCGTTTTTGTCCGCCCTGCAAGTGGACTCCTGGTGAGTTGAAAAAGCGTTATTACTTCGCGGCGGCTATACGATCAGTGTCGAAGGCGTAGGCTACTTGTCCTCCCGTCAACACTAGCAGTCTCTTACCATCAAGACTGAAACGCGTAAACGCGGCGGCGGTCTTGAAACGAAGACGTGCTTGTGAGTTTCCCGTCGCCATATCGTAAAGAGTGACTTCACCCGGATAATTCTCGATGGCGATCTGGTTACCTCGCGGATTCATGGCTGCGTTCGCACCGAAGAAGCGATGACGAAGCTCGCCATCCTTGATCGAGTAAACCAGCACGCGGTTGTTGTCATCGCGCAGAACCAGCCAGTCGCCTTCAGAGGAGCCCCTCTCGATGTCGAACGAGCCTTTGCCCGTCTCGAGCAATACGGCGCCAACGTACTTGTTATCAAACGCGTCGTAGATTTCAACGATGTAGTCGTCGTCTTTGTTACCCATCTGACGCGAGCGTTCCACTAGCGCAGGATCTTCTTTCAGCCGCGCCTTGCCCGCTTCACTGCCGAGACTCCAGTACAGGATCACGCGACCTGAGTAATCGTCGAAGAAGTAATCGGGAGCTTCTTTCGGAAAGTCCTTGGTCCAACCAACCTTGTCGTTGATGACGTCGCGCAACTCGAATCGCACTTCGCGGCTCAGCGACGCACGCGACTCGCTCGGATCCTCGCCCTCCTTGCCTTTTTCCTTAGCTTTTTCCTGCTCTTTTATTGCCTTCAGACTCGTGCGCACCAGGATAAAGCGGCCGTACTGTCGCGAGCCCCGTTCGGGTATCTCTCGCAGCAGGCTGGTCTCGCTCTTTGCCGGATTGAGATAAACGAGGCTGTGATTCACGGGTTCAAGCTTCGGAAAATCGCCAATGGCAGTGCCGTTGGGAGCAACGATCGCGCCGCGGAAACCACGCACGTGCAGCTTTCGTTCGCCGGTATTCAAGTCCCACATTGCGCCGCGCGACTTCGAAGAAACTGCGAGCCACTGCAAGTTGTCGGAAACATTCGCGGCGTAAATTCGATTCATCGAACCGACCGGGATATCCAGGTCGTCCAGTTGCTGAAGACGGAGAGTTTTCGTTTCCTCATTGAACGAAGCGCTCGAGATCGCGATATTGCCTGACTTCAACTCTGAGATAAGCACGTCATCCCAAAGAGCGGCTGTCTGTTTGTTAAAGCCGCCGACAAGCTCGCCTCTCTCCAGATCAAAGAACGCGATGTTGTCAGACCAGGACGACCTGACCACGGCGTAACGGGGATTCGCCGTAAGCTGCATGTCGTTGGCGGCAAGCTTGAATTTCGCGATTCTCTTACCCTGCGGGAACGAGAAAATACCGGATTCATCCGCGCTTGTCGGGCTTGTAGCGAGGATCTTGTCCGGAGCGAGAAAGATGTATGAACCTTTCGTCGCTTTCTTCAAGTCACCGCTTGCGGAGATCGGTTTGCCGGTCGAAAGATCGAGTGCCAACGCATCGGTCTCACCGATCGCTCTCGAGTCGATGAAGATACGGAAGCGAAACTTGTTTGAGCGACCGGCGAGGAGGTAGCGCGAGTCGGGAGAAAACTGAAGATTAAAAAACGCATTCTGATGTGAAGCATCGTCGTCGCCGGCTGTCCGCACAATCCACAGCAGCAGCTCCAACGGGTTCAGGGTGGCAAACTCTTTCTTCTGAAAGAGCCTTTTTCCTGTTTGGGTCTCAATAACGTTCAGTCCCAAATTGTAGTCAACACATGCCAGGTATTTTCCGTCAGGTGAAAACTCCTGTTCCATGCAGTCGCGCCTGACAACGAGCTCGCGGACCTCGACTGCTTTCGCGTCGGCGATGCTCCACTTCTCAAACCGCAACGACTCGGTCCCAAACACAACGAACTTGCCGTCGGGAGTAAACGAAGCCGGACGTGCGTCGGTGATTGGTATTTGGAAGGCCACTTTCACGGGTTCGCGTTGGATCACGGTGACCGCGAAATCGTCCTGGGCCAAAAAGTATTTACCATCGCCGGCGAATGCCACGTGCCAGATGTCGCTGTTTAGTTGCGGCTTGAGTTCACGCTTCCAAAGCAGGCCCGGCAGTTGTTCGGCGACGTCATTCTGTCGAAAAGACACGACCGCAGCCTGCCAGTTCAGATACTTGTCGGACGCATTTGAGCTCCGGTTGTCGCGGCAAGCAGGAGGAAGCAGTTCCGTAGCTTTGATCATCTCCTTTAGGCGTTTCTCGGTGGGAGTCGTGCTGCCGAAGATATTCGTGAACCAGTTTCCGGATTTTGCTTTCGCTTCGGTAAGCCGGGCGTAAAAGTCTGAGTAAGCGGTTGGATCGTAACCGGCGGCGACCATCGCAAATAGACCGATGCGATCCGCTTCAAGCTGCTGGGCCGACTCGTGACCTGAACCGCGCGAGACACTCTTGGTTCGCTCTCGTTCGATGAGCAGGTTGAACTTATCGGTTATGTCCTTGCGATCACCCAGCTGCGTGACATTCAGGATCTTTTTGAAAAGTTCCGACACGTCGCTCGCGGCGTGACGGACAGTCGCGTGGCCGAGTTCGTGCGCCATGACGCCTGCCAGTTCGTCTTCCGTTTTGGTGAAGGCGATTAGTTTGCGGGAAATGAAGACGTAACCGCCGGGTGTGTTGAAAGCGTTAGCATCCGGGATGTCGATGATGAAGAACTGAAACTTCAGTCCAGTCGGCGGCATGTGGCGGACCAGCCGTTCGCCGATCTCCCTCGCGTATGCGAGGAGCTTTTCATCCTGGAGGTAGCGGTGTTCGCGGGCCATCCGTTGATGGTTCAGCTCGCCGAGAATCATCTCCTGCTCGGGAGAAAAGATGTTGTAGTTCTGGGAGTTTGCAGTAATCGCCGGCGGTTTGCAGTCCTGAGCGGAAGCATTAATACAGCCGAGGCCGATGCAAACCAATAGAAAGAGGGGAAGGGTAGTTTTTACTGGCAAGGTGATTCTCCGTTTCTGGGTTTAATCCGTGTTTCTGTTGAATGGGCGAGACAAGCAGAAACACGGACAAACACGGATTCGAGCCACGGATACTATTTCACTTTTCGTACTGCGGAGTAAAGAGCCAGGGCCGAGCCGCCCACAAATAATAGGGCGCCGGTGATGACGCGCCCGTAGTTTGGCAGTTCGCGCACCTCAGATTCGGTAATGATTACGGCCGACTTCGGTTCGACGTAGAGCGCTCGGTAGGTGATCACGCCACCTGCCGTAGCTATCAGAATGCCGATTATGAGCAGAACGGCCTTCATCACGGTGTGGGGCTTAGTGCTTTGTCCTTTGTACTTTGTTCGCTAGTCGTGCCGACTACAAAGCACCAAGAACAAAGTACCAAGCACTTGTCTTCAACGTCCCTTAAACGCGGGCTTTCGCTTTTCAAGGAACGCACTGACGCCTTCATCTTTGTCTTCTGTCGAGAAGCAGAGCGCAAACAGATCGACCTCGCGTCGCAAACCTTCATCGAGATTTGAACGCGACGCAAGCTTCACTGACTCCTTCGCAAGCTGCAGCGCGACCGGACTCTTCTCCGCGATACGCTGCGCGATCTCCATCGTCTTCACTTGCAGTTGGTCCGCAGGAAAAACGTGATTGACCAACCCGATGGAGTACGCCGTCTTCGCATCGATGATCTCGCCGGTGAGGATCATTTCCATCGCCTTGCCTTCGCCAACCAGACGCGTCAAACGTTGCGTGCCGCCACCGCCAGGAATAATTCCGAGATTGATTTCCGGCTGACCAAACGAGGCCGTTTCACTCGCGATGCGAATGTCGCACGCAAGCGCCAGCTCGCAACCACCGCCAAGACAGTAGCCGTTGATCATCGCGATAACGGGTTTCGGAAACGAGTCGATGGCGGTGAACAACGACCGCATCATCATCACGTCGCGTTGCATCATGGAAGTGCGACCAGCAAACTCCGCAATGTCGGCGCCTGCGATAAACGCCTTGTCTCCGGCGCCGGTAAACACCACGACGCCAACAGAAGTATCGCTTTGCAGTTCCCCGAGGAGGGCAGCGCCTTCTTCGCGAGTTTTGATATTTAGTGCGTTTCTTTTTTCCGGACGATTGATCGTAATGATTGCGACGCGCTCACGTTTTTCAAACACGAGCGTCTCGTAGGTTTGCGACATTAGAAGCTCCCGGGTTTCAGAATCTGTGTTTAGAAAACACGGATTCTATCACTTGGAGGTGTCGTCGCGCTTCTTTACGTAGATGTCGCCGCGCTTGGTCATCTCCGCTTTTTCTGCGAGCGTGGCCACCACCGACGCCAGGATTTCCTTGTTCTCGAGTCTGAAGCTCGTGATGCCGTTGACCTTCGTATCGGGATCGCTGTATTGGATCGTGAGGTAACGGACCTTAGTTTTTATGAAGCGCGCGGGCAGGGTGAAGATTACCGGGACAGCGCTCGCGACACTGGCAGCCGCAGGACGACGTTTCTGGGTGTCAGCAAATGCCGAAGCGATGGCGTTGTACGGAATGTGAATCTCTTTCGGCGGCTTCTTATCTTTGAAAACGAGTCGCTCATTCTCGTCGTCAAACGTGAGCGTGCCTTCCATCGTCTTGTTGTAACCAAAAACGCCGCCTTCGTATTTTGCTTTTACTGATTTCGGTGCGGGCGGCGGGGCCGGGGTTTTCTCCTCGGGTTCGATCGAACGCGGCCGCTGCGCGACAACGCCGCTGAACATCAATCCGACGAGCAATAGAGTTAAAACAGTTCGCATGTAGTCTCCTTTACAATCCCGCCTGCGCTGCCCAGGCTGGCACGCGATACAGAATCCACCAAAGTAAGAGTTGAATGACTAAGACGACGAAGCCGACGATCGTGCTTGCATAGCAGACAAAACGTCCTTCCTTCGTCTGATTTGAACGATACGATCTGACGACGCCAACTGTGCCGACCACCACCGCGCCCGGACAAAACAGAATTCCGAGGTACGGAACTAACGAGTACGTGGCAAATGCCCGTGCAGTGTCGGCTAAGGCCACAAATTTATTTCGCGAACGGTTTCACGCGTTCGATCGATTCTTTCAAATCTGTATCGGCTGGTGCGAGCGCCGAACCGCGCTGATATGCGCCCAACGCTTTTGCATACTGCTTGCTGACTTCGTAAGCATAACCAAGTTCGCGATAGACGTTCACGTCGTCGGGCGATTTCTTAGCCGCTGTTTCCAGTGCCGTGATCGCCTTCGGCGGCGCGCCCGCGCGCGAATGCGCAACCCCCAGAAGATAGAAGGTGACGCTGGTCGCGTCCGGCGAAGTGGTCGCGCGTTCAAGCGCCGTAGCTGCTCGCGCAAACTGTTTCGATCCGATCAATGCCTGACCGAAGAGTGTCACTGCTTCAGGATCGGTTCGCAATTTGATCAGACCTTCACCGGCACGCACCGCGTTTAAGTAATCCGCCTCTGCTTTTGCCGGATCCGTACTCGCCGCTGCTCGGCGGAGATACGCCGACGTCAACAAGGTCCATGCACCAGTCAGACGTGAGTCATTCACTGTTGCGCGGTTCAGCGAATTGATCGCGCCATCGATATCATTCTTCGCGAGGGCGATCTGGGCCAGGTAAAAGAGCGACAACGAATCCTTCGCATTAAGCTTCACCACAGCGTTGAAGCTCTTCTCAGCGTCGGCGGTCTTTCCTGTTTTGTACTCGGCGATGCCACGGTAATAAAGCATCATCACGTCAGGCTTATCGGCGTTGCGCGAAGTGGCCGCCGTTAAATAAGGCAACGCCTGCTCGTATTTCTCACCCAGTACGTAAGCCTGTCCGAGTGCGCTCTCGGTGTTTGGATCCTCCTGCTTGGAACTACGCTGCAACGCAACGGCTTTCTCGAGATCCTTCGCGGCCGCTTCATACTGCTTCAAATTCAGTTCAGCGAAACCCGCGATCTTCCACGCTTCCGGATCGTTAGGATGCGATACGGTAAGTTCCTTTGCTTCCTTCGCCGCCGCGGCAAACTGTTTCTGTTCGAGCAATAAATAGGCATGCTTCGTATCGGCCGTTCCGACCGAGTTCACCACCGGTCGCACTGGCTGCACGTCCAGCAACGAGTCGTTCGAGCTTGGCCTGCGCGTAGACGGCGTCGGCTGCGGTTCAGGCCGCAACAACGGATCCGATTTTGGTTTCTCGGCACTCGCCGTACTTTTCGAAGTTTGCCTGGTCGCGCGTCTTGGCCGCGTCGATTGTGCCTGAATCGTGGACAGGGCAAGCAAACACACCGCTCCAACAGTAAAAAGTCGTTGAATAAGGGTAGATCGCGTCATAGTGGGTCAGATTGTATTCGGGAGAGGATAGGTTTGAAAGCTCAGACCGTTTCCGTGACCTTCGGATGCGGCCTGAGCTTGCGGAGTTTGCTGTGAAAAGGTTCCCGCAGAGACGCCAAGGCGCAAAGGAAGAAGTACCGGGGCGCCGGCTTGGAGGACTCGACCTCCTTGATCGTTCTTCCTTTGCGCCTTGGCGCCTTTGCGGGAAACGTTTCCTCTGTTTGGAAAAGCGCTTTAGAAGTTCAGCTTCAATCCAAACTGAAACTGCCGGGAGTCGAAAGCGGCCGTCGAACGGCTGAAGTATCGACCATTCTCGGCCCGCTGGTTGAACAGCCGGACGTCATCGATAAAGGGCGACGCCGCAGCTTCGTTGAACCGATTGAACAGGTTGAAGCCTTCGGCGATTAGTTCCAAACGCAGGTGTTCGCCCAGCGGGACCAGCTTCGCGATGCGCATATCAAGCGACACGAAACGATGCGTGATGCCGAAGTTGCGCGGCAGACTTCCGCTTGTAAACTGTCCGCTCGTAATCAACGGCACGCAGCCGGCAGTGCCCGGCACGCACAACGTTCCGTCAGACAACACTGTCGGACGATCGGTTTGGTTCGACTGGTCATTGTTTGTGTCCTGGTTGCTCAGGATGTTGAACGGTCGACCGGACGAAATCTCGAAGATCGGCGCGATCGTGAAGTTCGACAGGAAACGATTGAAGCCCGACCCTGTGACCCAACTACTCGGCGACGCGATCACCCCACTGAACACAAAACGATGACGTTGGTCGAACAGCGAATTCGATCGCTCCGCGCGGAAGTTGCGATTGTCCTGCGGCAGCAGCAACGTTTGCAGGTCAGACGAATCGTCGATCGAGTGCGACCACGTGTACGAAGCGAGGAACTGGAAGTTATTCGAGAAGCGTTTCCTCAAATCGACGTTCAGCGCGTTGTAGCTGGAATTGCCGTCGGAGGTTTGCGCGTTGATCGAACCAAATGGCGAAACGACCCCCGGCGTTCGCAACGATCCGGCAAGCGCGGAATTGAGAACGGCTGGTGTTACGACGCCGCCAGAAAGCGCCTGGGCCAGAAAGTAGTTTGGAGCGCTCGGACGGAAGAAGTTCGCGATGCCCGGATTCACGATGCGGCTACCGAGGTTCGTCAGCGGCGCGGCGATCATGCCTGGAATAATGAGCGCGAACGTTTGTCCTGCCGTCGGAAACGCTGGAGCGCCAGTCGGCGTTGCCATGGTGAAGCAAAGCAGCGGTACGCCGCCCGGACACGGAACGCCCGTTGTCGGAATCGAAAACGCCAACGCTTCCGTGGTGCTTGCTGGATTGCGACCCGCAAAACGGAAGAAGTTTTGGATTTGCAATTCTGTTCGCGGGGCATTGATGTCGAGCGGATGCGGCAAGTGACGAGCGTTGACGTGGATGTAGCTTCCGGAGAGCGTCATGTCTTTCGTCAATTCACGCTCGATCGTGAAGTTACCTTGCAGCGCGTACGCATACTCGAAGTTCTTCTGGACGTGCAGCGTAAACGGCAGCACCGGACCAAAGCCCGGGAATGTTTGATCGTTGAATCGTTGCCGGCCGAATTGATACTGAGCACCGACTGCAACACCTGGCGTCACCACACCAGCCGGACAGATCAATGTGACTGGTCCACCCGGAGGACAAACCGTTCCCTGGAACACTTGAACCGCGTTTAGCAACGCCGTCTGCGCCGGACTGCCCGGAGTCAGGATGCCTTGTTGTTGTTGCACGGCGTCGGCGATGTCGGAGTTGAACGAGATTGCGAGCAGCGGGTGATCGTAGAAGAGTCCGTATGCGGCGCGAATCGCAGTCTTGCCGTCGCCCCACGGATCCCACGCGATTGCCAGGCGCGGCGCCCAGTTGTTCTTGTCGCGCGGAAATCCTTGTTGCACACCCATCGCGTCCTGTGCGGCGAGCACGTCGGCGGCTGTCAGATTGATTCCCGAGAGGGGATCGCGCAGTGGCAGTGTTGGGATCTGTTCGGTGAGCTCAATGTCGTAACGAATGCCGTATTTGAGCGTCAGGTTACGACGGATGTTCCAGTCGTCCTGCGCAAAGAACGCCATCGGCTTGTTGCTGATGCTGCTGACCGGATTACCGAAACCTTGAATGAAGTTCGCCGGGAAGCCGAGACCGTATTGTTGCACTGGGGTGAAATCCGGAGCGCCGGCAAACGCCGGGTTCAGCGTAGTTGCCGCCAGGCCACCGAAGTTGAATAGTCCCGCGAAGTTCAGCTCGAATATCGCTTCAGGGATTCGAACGAATGCGACGTCGCCGCCGAACTTGAAGTTGTGATTTCCCGCAACGATGTTGATGTTGTCGGTAAACTCAAAACGCGTTTCCGTGCGGAGCACGGGCGAGAACAGTTCGCGGCCGATAAAGGCAGTACCCGAGATATTGAAAGCAACCGCATCGCCCTGTTGCGATTTGAACGTCGCGCGGCGCAGGCCGAAGTTGAAGCGAGCTTCGTTAACAACCTTCGGTGAAAGCGTGGACGTCAGGGTCGCAACGAACGGAACGTCCTTAAGCTTCTGAATACCAGTACGTGAAAAGTCGTTCTGACCAAGTGATTGGTTCTGCGACTCGACCTGGATTCCGCTAATCTCGCTCGGGTTGTAACCAAACCTCAACGTGAGATGCTGACTCGGCGTAATCAAGTGGTCGAGGCGGAACGAGTTGAATGTCGTTCTGTCGGTAATCGGAAACACGCGTTGCAGGCCGTTGAGCGGACGGAACGCAATGAACTCACCGGCGGCGTTGGTTGTTCCGCTGGGCACCGGCGCGCCGGAAAGAATAAAGCGTGGCCCAATTGCGCCGGGTAAGATCGGACTGATCGCGGGACACAAACTTCCATCGTTTGGCGACGTCAACGGATTAATGCCCGTCAAAGCAGTCGTGCCGCCACTCGACGCGAAGAACGCATACGCGCGCGCCCCGCAAACCGTGGTCGGCGTTCCCAAAGCCACAAGTGAGTTGATAAAAGCAGCCTGCTGCGGCGTGATGTTATTGAACGTCCGCGCCACGGGATTGAGTCCCGGGATAACTGGAATCGTCGCCGATCCGGTCAATCCCTGAGCTACGTTGCTGGTGAAGAATCCAGACTCGTTACGTCGTCGTTGTTCAAACGCGAAGAAGAAAAACGTGTGTTCAGGATTGAACGGGCCGCCAAGCGTGAAGCCATACTGCGTTCGCGTAAACGGCGGATCTTCAATCGGCGCGAAAGCGTTACGGGCCTGGAAGCTGCGATGGCGCAGGAACCCGAACATATTGCCGTGAAACTCTCTCCCGCCGGACTTCGTGACGACGTTCACGACGCCACCCGCCGAACGGCCAAACTCAGCCGCGAACGAGTTACTCACCACCTGAAACTCTTGCACTGCTTCCTGACTGACAGTTGATTTGGACGCATTCACTGAGTTGTCAGTGTTGTCAGCGCCATCGACCTGGACCAGGTTCGAACGTCCGCGCTGGCCGCCGAAGTTCAAGCCAGTGGTGGGCGCTGGTCCGATCGGACGGCCGGCATCTCGGCTGACTGTCGACGACAGGGTTGAAAAATTGACGAAGTTGCGTTCGTTGATCGGGAGGCTGTTGATTTGTTGCTGTTGGATGGTGGTGGCGATCGCCGTCTTTTGCTGTTCAACTATTTCCGAAGTCGCATCGGAAACAGTGACGACCTCGGAGATATCGCCAGGTGAAAGCGTGACGTTTAGTTCGGCGGCCTGCCCGACCGTGACGTTAACGGCCGGCGAGACCCATTTCTTGAAACTCGGCGCTTCGACCGTGATCTCATAGTCGCCGGGAGGCAAGTTGATGATGCGATAAAAGCCTTCATCGTTGGTGGTTGCGGTACGAGTCAGGTTTGTGGCGGCATTACGCGCCGTAACGGTCGCGTTTGGAACCACGGCTTCAGTGGCGTCTCTTACCGTGCCCTGCAGATCGGCTGCGTTGGACTGCGCCTGGCCAAGAGCGACACTCGCGGCTGCCAGGGTAATCATCAGCAGAGAAATGATGCGACATGATCTGACAAGCGGGGCCATAAAGGATACAAACATCGCCGTTCTCCTTAACTTGTTTCGCGACTCTGGTACTCGCGCAGTCACTAAAGACTTTACGTTTCGCTTTCCGTGGACGAGATTGCACGTCGGAGATCCGTCTCCGATTACTGCCAGCGCGTGGGAGTGAATCGTGCGCCGCTATCCATTGCGCTTCCTTGAGATTAGAAGCCGTGTAGAGAGACCAAACTTGCCCAGCCTTTTTACTCTAAAAGACTGTTGTGTGGCAAGAATTTATGTGATTTTGCGTGAGCGCGTGTGGCGCGGACGAGACGGTTTCGAAGGCGTTCACTGGCGCCGAAAATCGCAATGCCCAGTTCGGTGAGGCGAGGACTGAACGCGGCGCGCCTTAGCAATCCGCAAATTCGGAGACGACCGTCAAAAGCCTGGCGATACGCGGCGGTGTAATCGGTTTCGAGGGAGGCAAAGGAACTGTTTTGTCCCCGTAAAATCGTTTGGGCGACCAGTTCACCACTTTCAAACGCCATCAACATGCCGCTGCCCGTAAATGGATCAATAAAAGCCGCGGAGTCACCGATCGCCAGTAAACCCGGTGCGGGACTCGGGCGCTGGCGACCAAAACGCTCCCACGACGCACTCAGCCAGTCGGAACAGAACTCCGCATTTTCAAGCGTGTGAGCCGCACGCCGATTCTTCATCACAAATTCACGAAAGACGACGTTTGGGTCGGAATTACTGCGCTTCACACTTTCCGCCGCAATGATGAAACACAGGTTGCTGATCCCTGCTTCAACGGTACTCAATCCACCGTAACCGCCGGGATAGAAGTAGATCTCGCACGCTCCAGCCGAGACTTTCGTTTGTTTCAGATGTGCTTTGAAAGCGACCAGACTCGGGCGTTTGCCGTTGCTATTCGCATGGCCGATCTTTCGCGAGACGATGCGGGCCCGACCGGTCGCATCGATCGTGATCGGCGCGCGGAAGTCGTGATGACCGCCTTCGATCTTCACGCGCACGCCAACAACTCGGTCACCTTCCACCACTGGTTCCGCAATGCTCGCGCCTTCATGAACGACAACGCCATTGTCCTGGGCACATCGCAGCAGGACCTCGTCCATCACCGCGCGACTAAGGCCCAACGCGGAACGCCCACCACTAAACCATTTGCTCGGGATTGCAACGTGGTGTCCCTTGCGCGAGTAGAAAACAGTTTCATCAAGTAAAGCCGGACCGGAGGAGATCATCGCCGCGGCCACCCCGAGCTTCTCAAAATGTGTCTGGCATTCAGGAGAAATGAACTCGCCACACAACTTTGCGCGCGGAAACTTCTTCTGCTCAATCAGCAACACGCGCATGCCGCCGCGTGCGAGATGAATCGCAGCACTGGCGCCCGCTGGTCCACCTCCGGCGATGATCACGTCGTAATTGTCTTTATGTGGTTTGAGCATTTAAAGCCAGGCGATACGGAAAGTGACGGCTTACATCAACATCACGCAGGCCAGCGCGCTTCGCCAGTTCGAACAATTCATCCGCCTTGAAACTTCGCAGTATCGATAGTGCACCATCGTGACGAAGCAAACGATTCTTCAACACTAACTTTCCAAGCGTCGTGTAAAGAAGATAAGCAATCGGGTGGCGATGAAGATCGATCACGACGATTCGCCGGCGCGCCACTCGCTTCATCTCGCGGAGAATTTGAACTACCTGCTCCTCGACAAAATGATGCGTAAACAACGAACAGATCACGTAATCAAAATCCCTGCCCGCGAACGGCAACGACAATGCATCGCCTCGCACAGAAGCGATCTCCGGAAACTCATGCGACTCTTCGAGAATCGCCGCGGCGGACCGTTCATTCAATTCAAGTCCGACTGCGCGAACGGTGCGACCCGTCTCTCTGGCCCAAGTCGCGGTGACGCGCAACAGTTCTCCGGATCCGGCGCCGACATCAAGCACTGAAAAGTCTTTCAAACGAGCCGAATCGACCTCTTTGAACAGTGTGCTCTTCAACGTATGA
>Ga0209486_10000154_pt1 | contig 32448 bp, 27 predicted proteins | sample NCCompost_FD_187518 | JGI IMG/M metagenome (GOLD analysis project Ga0209486, IMG submission 187518) | Agricultural soil microbial communities from Utah to study Nitrogen management - NC Compost (SPAdes) (version 2) | ecosystem: Environmental > Terrestrial > Soil > Agricultural land | place...
GACAAGACTTCCCTTCCGGCCGACAAACACGACCGCGCCGGGCAGACGGCCTTTCGAAATCTCGTCAGTGATGACTGAATCCATCGCCGCGAGTTGCGACGCGGATACCGACACCGATTCGGGTTTTACGAGCGGAAGTTGCGCGAGGATCGGCTGCGCAACCAGCGTCAGAACTAATACGATGCGTGTTAAGCGAAGCATACGATTATTTCGCCGCCTTCAACTGGATTCCCGTTCCGCGCGGGTACAACCCCGGTAACGAAATCGGAAGTTTACCCGCGATCTCGATCTCGCCCAGTAACGCGCGCGCAACAGCTTGTTGCAGACTCGGCATGTCGCCATACGCCACGAGGTAGGTGCGCAGTCCGGGATAGTTTTGCAGCAGATACGGATTGCCAAAGCTGATCGCAATCACCGGCGTTTTCGCATCGATCAGGGCGTTCAATGCGCGGGAGCCCGCCTTCGGCAGTCCCACACTCGACGCCTGGCCCGATCGCACGCGACCATACATCGATACGAAAACAAACTCGGCAGACTTCGCGCGCTCGATCGCTTTCTGCACGTCCTGCTCGCTCGACCTCTCGTCCAACACGATCGTCTCGATCTTCAAACCGGAACGATTCAACTTGGCGACGAACGGGTTGGCTATCCAATTGCGATCCTCGCCGTTCGTGATTGCGAGATTGAAGACGCGCGAATCGGCTTTCAGGTTTTTCAGCGGCAACAACTTGTCTTCGTCACGGACGAGGGTGACGGCGCGTTCAGCGATCTCACCCGCGAGTTTGTGTACGTCACTACTGCCGACGATGCGATCGATCGCGTCGACCGGCGTCAGACGCTGCTCTACGAGGCCGAGATCGTATTTCCACGCGAGTAACTTGCGAACCGACTCCTCGATGCGTTGCTCAGTAATGCGTCCACTCTTAACCGCTTCACGAACTCCACGGAAAGTCGCATCGACGTCCGCGGGCTTCAACAACATGTCTGCCCCAGCCTCCAGTGCACGGACCGCTGACTCTTCAGGAGTGAAATAGATCGTCAGTCCGCTCATGCTCAACGCGTCCGTAACAATCATTCCTGAAAACTTCATATCGTTTCGGAGAATGCGGCCCATCACCGGCGAAAGCGTCGCGGGTATCGTGGATTTCTCTTCGACGATCTCACCCGCTTCATCGGTGTCAATGGGTTTTGATTTGACATTGCGTGGCAATGGCTTGATAGCGGTCGCGTCGATCTGCGGGAGGGCGATGTGGCCCACCATCACCGATCCGACACCCGCGTTGACACTTGCCTGGAACGGAACGAACTCGACAGTGTTCAAACGCTCTCGCGAGACGTTTATCTCCGGCAACCCGCGATGCGAATCGACTGCCGTGTCGCCGTGACCGGGAAAGTGCTTCGCTGTCGCAATTACGCCCGCTGCCTGGGCGCCTTCAGTGAACGCGGCTGCGAAACGCGCGACCTCCGCTGGGTCTTCGCCGTACGACCTCACATTAATCACGGGATTCGCAGCGTTGTTATTCACGTCCACCACCGGCGCGAAGATCTGCTGAACTCCAAGCGCCCGAGCTTCTCGCGCGGTGATCTCACCTTGGCGGCGCGCGAAGTCGGGATTCCCGGTGGCAGCGACGGCCATGTTCCACGGAAAGTTGACTGTGTCCTCGAAACGCATGCCCGCGCCCGCTTCGAGGTCAGCCGATATGAGCAACGGGTGACGTGATAGTTGCTGCATGCGGTTCACGAGGATCACCGATTCGTAAACCGGTCCGCGGAAAAGAATGATGCCGCCGATTTTGTGCTCTTCGACGTTGCGTTTCAGCGTGCGATACGCATCGGACTCCTGATTCAAAAAGGTCGCATTGACGCCGACGGAGATCAGCTGGCCCACCTTCTCTTCCAGCGACATCTTCCGGAGTTCTTCGTTGGCCCACTTCAACGCCGCCGAGCTGGGGTCGCGCTTGAAAGCCGCGACCTTCATAGCCTGGTTGGCCGGCAACACAGAGGATGCCAGCAACATCAGCAACAGGACTACGCTAAGACACTGATGAAGGCGACGAATTACGAAAGGAGTCATGCAGCTCTTTTTCCTCGACTTGTTTTGGATGTTGCCAGGCGTAACTCGCAAGCCATGCCACGACGAACGTGATCAGGCTCCCGATAAACACGTACCACGTCCACGCGATCGTGGTCGCGAGGTAGATGTAAAGCATCGAACCGATACTTACAAGCATGCCGATCAACGCCGGCGGCTGGCTCACGCGCCGCAACAGTGTTCCCACTAAAAACACGCCAAGTATCGGACCGTTGATTAGTGACGCAATCGACAACGCCTGACTCAACGCCGAGCCCGGCTGATTGCGCATGGCAAGCGCGACACCGATCTGGACCACGCCCCAGACGAGGGTCAGCAGGTGCGAAACTTTCAAATAGTGCTGGTCGTCCTGATTTGGTTTGAATGGTTTGTAAAGATCGTTCACTGCCGTCGCGGCGATTGCGTTCAACGACGACGACATCGCCGCCGCGAAGATCGCCGCCACTACCAAACCCGAGAGGCCACTCGGCATGAATTTCGTAATGAAGTCAGGAAACACACGGTCGCCGCCGGTGAACGGAAACGCTGTCGAAGCGGCAGTCGCATAACCCGAATCGGCAAAAGGTTGGTAGAACGCAAACAACAGCACGCCGATAAATAGAAATCCGATGAACTGAGCCAACACGATCGCGCCGCTTGTCAATAGTGCCACGGTCGCCTTCCGCGGACGATCCGTGCAGAGATAACGCTGCACCAGATACTGATCCGTACCGTGCGTGCTCATTGTCAAAAAGCAACCGCCGATCAGTCCAGACCAGAACGTGTATGTTTTTGTGTAGTCGAAAGCAAAATCAAAGAGTGAATACTTGCCAAACTGTGTAGCCAACGAACTGACTGTGCCGAAGCCGCCGTCGATCGACGTCAACAGAATCACGCCCGCCGCAATCGCACCCGCAATGTAAATCCCGAGTTGGACCACTTCGACCCAAATCACAGCCTCCATGCCGCCGAAGTAAGTGAAGATGACCATGGCGACGCCGATCAAAACGATCGACGCGATTGTGATCATCTCGACGTTTCCCTGCGGTTGAAACGCAACGTAAACCGCCGACAGCACAATCGCAGTCAGCAACAAACGAATCCCGTCGGCAATGTTTCGCATCACAACGAACAGCGAAGCCGCGAGCATTTTGATCTTCCCGCCAAAACGACGATCAAGCAGCTGGTAAACGGTCAAAAGGTCGCCGCGAAAGTAAGATGGGATGAAGAGTAACGAAATGACGATCCGCCCAAGGAGATAGCCGAAGACGAGTTGTAAGAACTGGAAGTTTCCGCCGCGCGCAAAGGCGATGCCCGGTACGGAGATGAAGGTGATGGTTGATGTCTCAGTGGCGACGATGGAGAAGGCGACGGCCCACCACGGCACCGATCTGTTACCGAGAAAGTATGCGCGGGTAGTCTTCTGCTTGCGGCCGAACCAGGTACCGAACAGAACAATCCCGATCAGGTACGCAAAAATGATGAACAGATCGAGTGGTTTCATACCGTGTGACCGATGTTTTCCCGCAAAGGCGCAAAGACGCAAAGAGAATTGCTGGTTTTTAGGTTTTTCATTCTTTGCGCCTTTGCGCCTTTGCGGGAAACTCTTGACACCACTTTACCGCTTCTCTAACAACCCAGCCTGAAGCCTCGAGCGCCATAGTCGCCGCCGTTTGGTCTAAACCGGTTTCCGCCATCACGATCCGCACTGCTCGTTCACGTAATTTTGTATTGCCAGGCTTTAGGTGCGACATGCGATTGCCGCTCACGTAACCGAGCTGGACCATCGTCGCGGTCGAGAGCATGTTGAGCACCATCTTTTGCGCCGTGCCCGCTTTGAGTCGGCTCGATCCGGTCACGACCTCCGGTCCAACTACCGGAACGATGCTCAACTCCGCCGCCTTCGTGATCGGCGAACCAGGAACGCACGTCAGTCCAACGGTAAATGCACCCAACGAGCGCGCGAAAGAAATGGCGCCAACAGTGTAAGGCGTCCGTCCCGACGCTGCGATGCCAACTAAAACGTCGCCGCCGTTAAAAGCGCGCGCGCGCAAGTCTGCGCTGCTGGCGTCAGCATCGTCCTCTGAAGCCTCAACTGCGCGATGACACGCGTCGTATCCACCGGCGATCACCCCCTGGACCAACTCCGGGGAGACGCCGAATGTCGGCGCACACTCCGATGCATCGAGCACGCCGAGGCGTCCTGAAGTTCCGGTTCCGATATAGAAAAGTCTGCCCCCCTTTTTCAGCCGCTCGACAATCGCCTCAACAGCGGCTGTCACATCGCCAAGCACCTGCTGCACCGAGGCCGCAACAGTCGCGTCTTCCGCGTTCATTAGTGCAACAATCTCGGCCGCAGACTGCGAGCTGAGGTTCGCTGAACGTGGATTGTCTTGTTCGGTGATCGGAAGCGAGACGCCTGTTTCGATACTCATGTGGTGTCAGTTGGCTCTTCTCCGCGTATCTCTCGGCGTGCTCTGTGTCTCGGTGTATTTTGGTCTTAACGATAGATTAACTACAGAGACGCAGAGCACACCGAGATAGGCGAAGACCAATCAGACTGCGAGTGCAATGTGATTGATGCGTTCGCGAGCCATTCTAGCGGCAGCCACGGCCGGAGCGAAATGCGGCGGTTCGAAGTACGCGCGTGGAGCAACTCGCTTAACTTCCGCACGCAGCGTGTTTAGCATCAAATCACCGGCCGACCGGAAAACGCCACCCACATACGCAATCTGAAAACGGTCGTGCTCCATTTGAAGATGACGAATAACAGCCGCCGCCGCGAGACCCAGCTCGGTACCGCCATCGGCAACGATTTGCAGCGCGATCGGATCCTTCATTTTCGCGGCGTTTACCACATCGCGGCCGAGGCCCGCCAGGCGTTCATTGGTAATCGTCGGCGCATAGATCGCGGTGTTCAGGTCGTCGGCTGTGGTGACATGAAAATAAGCACATGCCAACTCGGTCAGCGCCGTTTGTGGACCACGTCCGTCCGACGCATGCGCTATTGCGCGCAAAGCACGGCGCGCGAGCCATGCCCCACTACCTTCGTCACCCGCAATCGGTCCCCAACCACCCGCGCAGCATCGCTTCCCACGCGAATTGATGCCGCAACAGACTGAACCGGTGCCGGCGATAACGACTAAACCCGGCGCGCCGTTAGTCGCGCCATAGAGTGCGATATCGGCGTCGGTAACCACCTCAAGTTCGCCCATGTCGAGCCGCGTTAGCGTCTCGCGCATGCGTTCACGCAACTCGCGCCGTCGCGCGCCTGCGAGCCCGACTTGTGCCGCGACTAGATCGTTGCGCCGCAGTTTAGCCATTGCACAAGCACTATCGATCGCCTCGCGCACGGCTGTGGCCGCGCCGGCGATTCCGACTCGCAAGGGATTAGATGGTCCAGCCAGGCCTTCACCGATCACACGGAAGTTGGCGTCCACGATCACTGCTTCCGTTTTGGTGCCGCCGCCGTCGACACCCACCACCGAATTCTGTGTGTGCAAGCGTTTGGCTGGAGAGAGATCTGCTGTTCGTCGTTCAGTGCTCACAATGGTAGCTACGGGGGCCGGATAGACCAACGGCTCGATGTAGCGTGTTGATTATTCTAGGGGTCGTGGACTTATAATCCAAACTAAAAGATTTTATTATTCCGATAATGCATCTTGATATGTGGAGCAGGGCATGGAAATTCGACAATTAAGGGCCTTTGTGGCCATCGCCGAGTCGGGAACGTTCACGGCTGGGGCTTTGCGAGTACACGTGACGCAGGCTGCGATCAGCATGCAGATCCGCCAATTGGAGAACGAAATCGGCGCAAAAGTGTTCGTGCGCGCGCCGCGACACGTGATTCTGACCGAGGCCGGCGAACAGCTTTTGCGCCGCGCCAGGCAGATCTTGCGAGAACACGACGCGGCGCTTGACGAGATTGCGGAGCTCGCAGGAGCGGAGCGTGGACGTTTGCGAATCGGCAGCGCGTCGGCCATGGTCCTGACGGACCAGTTGCCGTTGATCCTTGCCGACCTGCGCGCGCAGCATCCCGGAGCGGACATCAGCGTCACGTCCGGGACCAGCGAAGTGCTGGTGGACCAGATCCTCGCCGGCGACACCGACATCGCTTTCGTTTCACTTCCGGTCGACGTACGCGGTATCAAGACTGAACGGCTTAGCGAAGACCAGCTCGTCGCGATTGCCTCCCCGCGACACAAGCTCGCCAAACAACGCACGATCAGTGCGTACACACTCGCGGGTGAACGATTGATTCTCGGCGAACGCGGGGGCAACACGCGGCGATTGATCGATCAGTTCTTCGCGCAGGCCGGGGTGACACTTCACGTCGCGATGGAACTGAGCCGCCAGCAGGCGATTCGACGAATGGTCGAGGCCGACATGGGCGTCGGCATCGTGCCGCTGCAATCAGTAATTGATGAAGTGGAGAACGGGACGCTGGTCCGGTGGTGGATCGAAGGCGCACAGATCAATTGGGAACTCGGAATCGCGCAATTGACTGGCGGTTACGAATCTCCGATCATGCAAACATTCATCCGCCTCTCACGCGCGATGTTCACACCTGACGGCAGCAAAGCTGCAAAGAAGAAATCTGTTCGGCGAGCGCGTCGTTGAATTTTAGTTCAAGGCATTGATCGCCGAGCGGATCTCAGTGTTTGTGGGCCGCTTTTTATAGTCGGATTCGACTTTGGCCCAGGCGACAACTCCGTTTTTATCGATTACATATACGGCCGGGTAAGGTATGCCCGCAAATTTCTCACCGTCGTATGCCGGATCGTGCAGCCCGTAGGCATCAATCGTCCGATGATCCGGATCGGACAACAGTGGAAAGTTGATCTGACCTTTTCCGTCGGCCGCGAGTTTGGCAGCAAGTTCTTTGCTGAGATCGGGACGATCAACGCTGATGGCAAGTAGCCTTACGTTCTCGTCTTTCCTTAGAAGGTTGCGTAGTTCGGCCAACTGCCGCGCGCAATACGGTCACCAGTAGCCGCGATAGAAGACAAGGACGACAGGGCTTTTCCCTTTTGATTCAGAGAGCGTTACCTTCCCTCCGTGATGGGCCTCCAGTGTGAAATCAGGAGCGGGGTCTCCGACCGCCACCGGTTTCTTAACCTTTTGAGTTTGCGCGCTTGTCGTGTTGACTAACGCGACGATCAGGAAAACTAAGGATAAGAATTTACGCATGAGATCTCCTTCAAGCGGCTGAAGCTGACCTGGTTTGAGATTCATCAACTTGCTCGACTATTGCACGAAGTAATTCTGCCACGCTCCAGGCTTGGGCGATGCAACCGCGTGGTGTGTGCGGGGCGTCGCCATCAAAGATCTCCGAAACCTGGCCCAAACAAGCTTCATATAGATGTGGCTCGAAACTTTCGAGCCATGTCGACGCAAACCTGCCGCCCGCTTCAGTACCGAACGTGTTGATGTAAGCGGTAATGTACGGACCCATTAACCAGGGCCAGACAGTCCCCTGATGGTAAGCACCATCGCGACTGGGTGGACCACCTTCGTATCGCCCGATGTAATTCGGATCGGCCGGTGATAATGTGCGCAGGCCGCGCGGCGTCAGCAGATCACGTTCGACTACACGCAAGACACTCGCGGCGCGCTCTTGCGAGACCATTGTGTTGGTCAAACTGATTGCAATCACCTGGTTTGGTCTGATCGATGCATCTCGAGTTTCACCATTTACCACATCGTAAAGACAAGCGGATTCATCGTTCCAGAATACTTCGTTGAAACTCGTGCGCGCTTTGTTGGCGATGGCCTCGTACGCTTTCTCAACACTTGGTTGGCCGAATCTGCGTGCGAGGTGTTCGACGACTCGCAGCGCGTTGTACCACAACGCTTGAATCTCAACCGGCTTTCCGTGACGCGGCGTCACGACCCAATCACCGACCTTGGCATCCATCCACGTCAACTGCACACCGGACTCGCCGGAGAGGAGCAACCCATCATGATCCATGTGGATTTGATAACGCGTGCCTCCTATGTGCCAGTTAACAATGTCCTTCAGCACTGTGTATAGACTTGTTCGGACGAACTCGTAATCACCCGTGTATTGAAGGTAGGAACGCACGGCTTCGAAAAACCACAATGTTGCATCGACGGTGTTGTACTCGGGAGCTTCGCCGGCATCGGGAAATCGGTTTGGCAGCATCCCTCGATTTACATGCGCTGCAAACTCCGCGAGGATGCTTCTCGCGATCTCCCACCGTCCGTTCACGAGAGTCAAACCGGGCAATGAAATCATCGTGTCTCGGCCCCAATCAGCGAACCAGTGATACCCCGCGATCAGTGTTGTACCACGTTGGCGCGCGACGACGAATTGATCCGCAGCCGTGTTCAATCTTGCAACGAATTTGTTTGATCCGGGAACCCGTTGGTTAAGACGGATCCGTCGCTCAATCTCAGCATCACGATAGGTATCTGCATCACTGGCATCGCGACGTTCCGTTGAAGCGATGATGCTGATTTTATTCCTCGCGCTCAAATCGAAGGTGAAGGCGCACGGACTGAACAAATCTTCCTGAAAATCCAATCCTCGTTCTTGCTCAACGCGGTACTGAAAATTGCGATACCAAAATCCATTTGTATCGATTTCTGCCGGATCGTGGGCAAGATGAAGCAACGGAAGATCGCGATACGGCCGGAAAGTCGTTTGACCCGGTTCAGTTTCCACTTGTGAATTAAGCGCCCCGTTCTCATGCGTCGTGCTGTGGTAGTCGCGGAACGCGGTTAGGGGTCGAATCTCCAATTTAAGTTGTTCTCGATTAGTCATTAACTTGTACTGAACCACAGTCGTATTCTCACCGTGGACCATGAACACTGATTTTTCAATGCGTATACCGTCGATTTCGTAGGTAAATATTGGAAACGGATCCAGACGAAAACTAACCTGATAATTGAAACCCTGAGGATGGATGACGCCCGGATATTGATTCGCGGAGAACTCGTAGATGGTTCCATCGATTATCAGTGTTTCTTCAAGCTTTGAAAGGAGAACGAGACGTCCTACCGGTGGCTTGTTGGCCGCAGTAAGTAGGCCATGATACCGCCGGGTGTTAATACCGGAAATCGTTGAAGACGAAAACCCACCAATTCCGTTTGTTTCAAGCCACTCGCTGGATAGGTTGGGATTCATCGCGACCTCAATCTGCTACTTCGCAATAAACCTTGATCGCGCCGTTAGGGTTAGTCAGCTTCGCAAACAGGTCCTTGTAATTCTCGAGGCCGCGCACGGGGTGTGTCAGCAGGCGCGAGAGCCAGCCTGGATATTCTGCCTCCGCCTGAGCAAGATCCTTTACGCCCATCTCGAAGTACTCGCGATTAGCATTCACAGTCCCAACCATCACCTTGTTTCCGAGAACGAATTCGAGGTTGATCTTGTCGGCAGGCACCTCAACCCTTCGATCGCCACCTGTTACGCTCGACAGGACCAGTACCCCGTTCTTTCCCAAAGCTTGCATGCTGTCGAATACAACCGGCGAAAAACCGGTCGCTTCAAAAATGATGTCGAATGGTCCATACGTCTTAGCGCCCTCTAGGATCGATACATTCTCCGTCGATTGGTAAGTAGCGCCGATGGCTTCGATCAAATCCGAATTCAGATAGGGCTTCGCGGTTTTGCCAAACGTTGTAACTTGTAATCCCTTGAGGCGTAGGACCAGAGTGGCAAGCAAACCGATTGTCCCCGCACCCATGACTGCCGCACGCTTCGGCTTCCATACTTTGAGGCGGCGTTGAATCTCGTACGCTTGAGCGATTCCTTTCTCGACGACTGTAGTGGGTTCAAGCAGGACACCTACCTCTTTTAAACCTTGCGGTACTTTCACGATGAACTCCGCGTCGTCTACGTAATACTCGCTCATGTACCCGTGGCGCAGGTTGATGCCACGTTCGAAGTACTTGTCGTCGGTAGTCATGTCGTTGGTACCAATCAGGTCGTAAATGCTTGACCCTGGTCTACGAACAGTAGCGACCACGTAGTCTCCCGGTTTCACTTCAGTCACATTTGGACCAACCGCCTCGACCTGACCAAAACCCTCATGACCGAGAATCAGAAAGTCGTCACCCAGCGGCGACTGGCCATACTCAGCGGCATTGATCTCTTTGTCCGTGCCATCGACACCGACACGTAACACGCGCACAAGCACACCCCGTCCGCCCGCGACATCGCTAACCTTCGGAGCGGGCACTTCGGTTAAATGGACCGTGTTCGGTATCCCGGGTTTTACTGCGATTGCTCTCATGATCGTTTTTCCTTTAGCTCGCTGACCTTTCGCGATGCGATTGAACTCCAAGACGTGCGAGAGTTGATAACACTCGATTTGGCTCGCCGAGATCGCTCCAACCAACATCTCCCACTCTCATCACCATCAGATCTTCGGGCCGCGCCTCCAACACCTGATGAGAAAAGTTCGAATCCTCGATTTGCGAATAGAGCTCGGCGAGAGTGCGGTGCTCCGTGGCGGTTCTAAACGTGGAAGTGATAGCGTCAAAGGCTGCGTACATTTCCGGCATGGCAGCTCGCGTCATTCGCAGTAGCGCGTCTACACGTCCCACCATAACGAAGCTGTTCCAAAGGCAGCCGCGCTCCTTGAGCGAGGTTGCCAGATTCAAACTGGGCTTTTCCCAAAATTTTCTGACTCGCGTGATCGATCTTTGTGCGTTCGCGAGTATCGACGAGTGTGGTTCTATCCAACCGTACTCCGTTTCCGGAGCAGTTGGGGTGATTCCCAGCAACGTCACCAATTCGGGTTGGACCTCAGTGGCATCAATCGCCACATCGATGTGCGACATAAACTCTTCGTCATCAGCGAAGAAATGGTCCGAAGGAAACAGCGCCACAACCGCTTTCGGCGAACGTGTCGCGACGTGCAGCAGGGAATAAAGAATCGCCGGCGCTGTTCCCTTGTTCTGTGGTTGTTCAAGCAATAGACCGGGGGAAAGCTCATCCAGAAGCGGCCCATAGAACCGGCGATGCTTTTCAGTAACGACGATCAATGTACGGCTCTGCTTGATTGACAAAGCGACTCTTCGCCTGGTCTGGTTAAGCAGAGTGCGGCCGCCGATGATTGGCACAAATTGTTTGGGACGATTGTCGCCGGTTATCGCGCGTGTCATGGATTGCAAGCGGGTTCCATCTCCGCCCGCGAGTATCACTGCCCATCGTTCTCTCATGTTGAATGCGTCCTCGTGCTGGAGTCGTCAAACAATCATGAGTCGGGCCGCGACGTTAATCCTTACAAATGTTATCCGCCGTTTTGTTGAATGAGCTTTGCGACCAGGCCGGTCCAACCAGTTTGGTGGCTGGCGCCAATGCCGGAACCATTGTCGCCGTGAAAATATTCGTGGAAAGGAACAAGGTCTCGCCAGTTAGCGTCGGATTGAAACTTTTCAACCGCTCCAAAAACGGGCCGCCGCTGATTCTCGTCTCTTAAGAAGATCCGTGACAGTCGCTTTGAAATCTCGCTTGCTACTTCCCGGAGCGTCAGCATCTGACCGGAACCAACCGGACATTCCACTTTGAAGTCTTCACCGAGATAGTGGTGAAACTTTTGCAGAGATTCGACCAGCAAATAGTTCAGCGGAAACCAGATTGGCCCACGCCAGTTTGAATTGCCGCCGAACAGACCGGTGCTCGATTCAGCAGGCTCGTAATCCACGCGATGCTCTCTTCCATTAACGGGAAGGACATAAGGATGGTCCTTGTGGAACCGTGAAACCGCACGAATGCCGTAAGGCGAGAGAAACTCATTCTCGTCGAGCATCACTCGCAGAACTCTGCGCAGCTTTTCCCCGTCCACGATCGAAAGTAGCCGCCTTTCAGCATTGCCGGGCGTGCGCATGCAGGCAACGTTCTGCGTTAGATCGGTACGATTGCCGATAAACCACTCCATGCGCCTCTTGAAGTCAGGCAGGCGATCAAGCAGTTCGGGTTCAAGCGTCTCGACGGCAAACAGTGGAATCAAGCCAACCATGGAACGGACCTTCATCGGGTATGGCTTGCCTTCGGGCAGATGCAGCACGTCGTAGAAAAAGCCATCGGTCTCGTCCCATAAACTGATCTCATCGTCGCCGCGCTTGTTCATTGCATGCGCAATGTACAGAAAGTGTTCCCAAAACTTGCTCGCAACATCCTCGTAGGAAGGATCTTCCTTCGCCAACTCCAGCGCTATCGCAAGAAGATTTAGCGCGTACATTGCCATCCAACTCGTGCCATCGGATTGTGCGATGTGCCCGCCCGTCGGCAGAGGCGCGCTGCGATCGAAAACGCCGATGTTATCTAGGCCCAGGAAGCCACCCTGAAAGATATTCATCCCGTCGGCATCTTTGCGATTGACCCACCAGGTAAAGTTCAACAACAGCTTTTTGAACACTCGCTTAAGAAACACTGTGTCGCCGACGCCGCGTCGTTTCTTCTCGATCTTGTAAACCCGCCAGGTGGCCCACGCATGGACCGGCGGATTCACGTCCCCGAGTGCCCACTCATACGCAGGCAGTTGACCGTTCGGGTGCATGTACCATTCACGCAGCATCAACAAGAGCTGTTCTTTGGCGAACTCTGAATCAACGGGAGCTAGTGGCACGCAATGAAAGGCAAGGTCCCACGCCGCGTACCACGGATACTCCCATTTGTCGGGCATCGAGATGACGTCGGCATTGTAGAGATGTTTCCATTCGTGATTGCGACCGCGCTCACGTTCGACCGGAGGCTTCGGTGTCGCTGGATCGCCTTCAAGCCACTGCTCGATCACGTAGTGATAAAACTGTTTCGACCAGAGCATGCCGGCAAACGCCTGGCGCGCTACTAACCGTGCATCAGACGAAAGGTCTGTAGGAATGACGGTTTGATAAAACTCATCGGCTTCGTGAATTCGTGCGTCGACGACATTTTCAAAGTTCGCGAACGCTTCCTCTGTTCTGACGTTGACGTCGGACAGGCGCAAACGGATCGTAGTTGTTTCGCCTGGCGCAAGCGTTAATTTGTAATTGGCAGCTGCTTTTGTTCCCGTCTCTTCAGGATTCACAGCGTGCTGATGGCCGTAAACGATGTAGTCATTGATGCCGTCTTTGACGTAGTGGGAACCATTGTTGAAGTTAAAGAGCCGTTGAGTGTTCGTGTCGTTCTCCGTAAAGAGCAACTCCGGATCGCCGTCGCAATACAACCAACGTTTGCCAAGCTCACTGTTATCAAGTTCGATAGTGCGCTCGCCTGCTCTCCGCAACGATGGTTTGGCCGTCCCGTTTTGATTCCAGGACCAGGTGTTCCGAAACCAGACCGTGGGAAGCAGGTTCAGCGAGGCTTCAACAGGGCCATGATTCGTGATCGCAATCTTGATCAAGATGTCTTCGACGTCGGCTTTTGCGTATTCAACAACGACGTCGAAATATCGATCACCCTCGAAAACGCCGGTGTCGATCAGTTCAAACTCGGGTTCGAGCTTTCCTCGCCGCCGGTTTTCTTCGCCTAATTGACCATAAGGAAATTCTGCTTGCGGATATTTATACAGGTATTTCATGTACGAGTGAGTCGGCGTTGAATCGACATAGAAGTAATACTCCTTGACATCTTCACCGTGGTTTCCTTCGTTTCCCGTCAAGCCAAATAAACGTTCTTTCAAGATCGGATCCCGGCCGTTCCACATTGAGAGCGCGAAACAGATCTTCTGTCGTCGATCGGAGATTCCGGCAATTCCATCTTCGTTCCAACGGTAAGCGCGCGAGCGAGCGTGATCATGTGGAAAGTAGTCCCAGGCAGTGCCGTGCGGACTGTAGTCCTCACGCACTGTGCCCCAGGCGCGCTCACTAAGATAAGGTCCCCATCGCTTCCAGTGCTTCGTGCGTTGCCGCGATTCTTCTAATCGTTTTTCTTCAGCAGTCATGGTTATGTAATTCATTTCTGGGAAATGTTTTGTCGCCCAAAACGAAGCACCTTGCTCATCCAAACCAATTCACCGAGGAATTTATTCATGCGCTTTACGTGCGTCGCTTCATCACGAATCTTGCCGTTGTCATCAAACAGGTCTCGAACGTTCGAAAAATTTCCATCCCAAAAAATCGTGACCAGTCCAAGTTCACGCATCACGGGTAACAGACTCTCAATTACGCGAGTGCCGCCGAAACCGCCGGCTGAGACGCCGCAGATTCCCACGGCCTTGTGGATGTACTCCTTCAGATTCGAATCGAGAACGTGTTTAAGCATCCCGGGATATCCGTGGTTGTACTCCGGAACGACGAGAACCAATCCATCGGCGCGTTCGCAGATCTCGGAGAATCTCCTGTCTTTAATTCCCTCTCCGGCATCGTCTATGCGAAGGTCCAACTCTCGAATGTCGACGAGCTCTGTTTCGACGTCTTCACGTTGACGAACTTGCTGGAAAACAAACCTCGCAACGTTTTCACTGGCGCGGCCCTTTCGCACCGTGCCGAGAATTACCGGAATGAAGAGTGCTTCATTGTTCATCGTTTTTGTTTATCTGGTTAAGAAGTATTTCTCCCGCAAAGCCGCAAAGGGCAAAAGAAAGTCATTTAAGGACGCGGTAGCGCTTTGCGTCTTTGCGGCTTGGCGGGAGAAATCACCTCTCGATCAACGCCATCACGTGGCCGTCGGGATCTCGGGCCAAGAGGCCTTTAGTGAAACCTAGATTGCTCTCGCTTATCGTCACCACGCCTGCGGAAACGAAGCGGGTGTTCTCGGCAAGCAATCGCTTCGCGAACATGTCTGCTGTGTTGACTACCAGCGTGGTTTGCCAGTGATACAGGTCCGACGCACGCGCATCTTTAGGCAGAGGACGGCCATCACGCGGCGCAAGGTACTCGAGAAATTCGATGCCTGGCCCCCCGCTTGCAGCTCGAAGACTCGTAATGCGTAACCTTGCGCCGAAGATATTGTTCAGGTGTTCCTGCTCAGTGCCGTAGTTTTCGCTGGTGCCGGCGACCTGCAAACCAAGCGTGTCTCGATAGAACTTAAGACTCGCTTCCGTATCGCCCACAACAATGGCCGTGTGATCGATTCCCAAAAACAACTTGTCATTCTTCTGCCATTTCTGATCGCCCTTGTCGGGCGGAAATTGAAGGATCTCCAACCAGTGCTTGTCGGGATCGCGGAAGTAAAATGCTTTTATACCGCCAGCGTTCTTGTTCCAATCCGGGAGGCGTTGCGGACCGGTAGAAGCGTGTTCCACCTTGTGCCGTCGCAAAAGCGCATACGCCTGGTCCATATCGCTCGTAATAATCGCGATGTGCTGAAACCAGCGATCATTGCTGCGCGAGTCAATCGGGACTGGACGGCCTTTTGGAGTCAAATACTCGGTCAACTCAATAAACTCCTCGCCCAGCTGCATTCGCACAACCCGCATGCGCAGCCCGAACAGACCTTGCAGCCGTTCATAATCCTCGCCGGTGACTTCCACGTCGGACACTTTTTCAAACGACAAGACCTTCGAGTAGAACTCGACCGACTTATCCATGTCAGAAACAGTCATGCCGATTGCGCCTACTTGCTTGACCAGCGGTACCAGCTTGTCATCTTCAGCAAGGAGGGGGACGCGCGAGCTGTTTAAGGCACGCGCGTCCATTGGCAGGAACTGGCCCGCCGTCGTACTAACGACGACGCCCACCGCAAGCAGTAAACCGAGTAAAGTTACTTTGATCTGTTTCATTTCCATCGCTCCAACAGGTGATCGCCGACGCGTAAAGCGTTAGCCATGATCGTGAGCGCCGGATTCACGGCACCGCTCGACGGAAAGAAACTCGCATCGACGACATAGAGATTGTCGAGCTCGTGCGCTTTGCAATAACGATCGAGTGCCGACGTCTTTGGGTCGTCGCCAAACCGGACGGTGCCGTTCTGGTGGGCCACTGCCGCAAGCGGCAGGCGCTGTCCGAGGTAGAGATTGCGCGCGAATAGCCCTTGATGACATTCATGACCGTGAACGTCACAGTTCGTTTGCTTCATGGCCTTTTGCAATTGGGCTTTCAGCCTGCCATGGCCCTCGACGTTATTCAGTTTGTAGCTCACCCGAATCTGACCATCGCGATCGATCTCTACGCGGTTGTTTGGATCCGGAAGATCTTCGGAGGTCAGCCAGAAGTCGAGCGAGTGCTTCGCCATCAGATCGAGTGTCCATCCTGGCGCGAACGCCGGCGCCCCTGCTTTCAACGTGTCAGCGTCGAGCTTGCCGACAAACGAGATATGGCCCATCGGATAGTCCCAGTCCTTCGAACCGAAATAGAAGTCATTGATCGCGAGTGTCTTTTGAAAGACCGTTGGATTGGGACACTTGGAGAGCGCCATCAGCACTGAATTGATGTGGCCCATGTAGTGACGACCCACGACGTCCGATCCATTAGCCAGTCCGTTTGGGTGACTGTCGTTCGCCGACCGTAACAACAACGCCGCGGAGTTCACTGCACCGCAAGCTACGACGACGATATCGGCTGAATATTCTTCGCGACGTTCGTTTCGCTCTACGATCACTTTGCTCACTACGCGCGCGTCGCCGTTTGTTTCAAGCCGCATGACTTTAGCGTTTGTGACCAAGGACACGTTCTCGTGTTCCAGCGCGGGGTCAACACAGATCGTCTGCGCGTCGGATTTAGCACCGATTAGACAGGGATGACCGTCGCAGGTATTGCAGCGAATGCAGGGACTCTTCCGTGCGTTCTTTTCGTCGATGCGGATGCCCAGCGGCACGTGAAATGGCTTCAACCCTGCCCGTTCGAGATCGTCGTGCAAGTGTTGTATGCGTTGTTCATGGCTGACGGCGGGATACTTATAAGGGGCACTGGCCCAGGGCTCGGTTGGATCCTCACCGCGGTTGCCGTGTACCTGGTACAGATGCTCGGCCTTCGTGTAATAGGGTTCGAGTTCCTCATAGCTGATGGGCCAGGCGGGGGAAACTCCGCCGTGATGTCGAACTTCACCGAAATCTTCTTTGCGCAAGCGAAAGAGAGCAGCACCGTAGAACTTCGTGTTACCGCCGACGAAATAATTGGTGTGCGGATGCAGGTCCTTCCCTTCACTGTCGCGCCAGGCCTCTTTGGTGTTGTATTTCCCTTCGAGATTAACGGCGCGTGTACTCCAGTTGTCCTTCTCACGCGGCACGTAGTCTCCTCGTTCAAGCAGCAGGATCTTTTTCCCCGAGGGCGCGAGCTTGTACGCCAGTGTGCCGCCGCCCGCGCCCGTCCCGATGATGATTACGTCGTAGTGGTTGTTGTTTGTCATGACCGAACTCCTCGACCGTCGAAGAGGTTGTTGGAGGTTGTTACCGGTTCATTGACTGCATCGCATCACTCATCAAGGGTGCGGTCCCGAAGTTCACGCCAAAGCGCTTACACCAGATCGTTACCGCCCGGTACTTCGCGAGATCCGTGTTGGCCGGCAGGTCATAATTCTGATCGCCAATGTTTCCTTTTAAGGTGCCGACGTCGATGAAACCGGCTTTTGTGACCGTGTCGTTGTCTTTGGCGTCGCCCGACGCGACTAGATAAACGTGCACATCCGGGCCATTCGACGTTGCGAAATCCGTCAAGCGCAGCGTTTTCTTTCCATCGGCGAGTTGAAACACCGTGGCCGTGCCCTTGGTCTCATGAGCAGCAGTATGAAACTGTCCGCTGGCCAGCTTGTTGCTCGCAGCAGACGCGGTAGGAAACTGTTCGTTGACTGTTTGATTAATGAAGAGCCGTTCCGGACGGAACGCGTACCACGCTACAAGACCAACGATGGCAACTACCAAAACGACGGGGATTTTTCTCGACATAAGTTAAACTCTCCTCGATTAAGATTTCTGAATTCCCAAACTTCAATCCGTTAGTCGAGCGATTGGGTGTTTCCTTACATGCGAATAGCAATCTTTGGAACTGGAGGAGTCGGGGGATATTTTGGCGGGCGTTTGGCACACGCCGGCGAGGACGTGACATTTATTGCTCGAGGAGAACACCTGCGCGCGCTTAGGGCCAATGGTTTAAAGGTAGAGAGTCAGTCTGGGGACTTCGTCGTGTTTCCGGCAAAGGGAACGGATGACGTCAACGACGTAGGCGACGTTGATCTGGTTGTGATCGGCGTCAAAGCGTGGCAAGTGCCTGAGGCGGCGCGGGCAGTAAAACCTCTCGTTGGCCCAATTACTACCGTGCTTCCCTTGCAGAACGGTGTTGATGCTGTGTCACAGCTCGTTGATGAGATGGGCCCTGAGAAAGTCATCGGTGGTCTTTGCCGGATTGTCAGCTTTGTCGTCGCGCCTGGGCATATCCGACACGCCGGTTTTACGCCATCGATTGTGATCGGAGAGCGTGATAATCAACGAACAGAACGCATCGTGAGAATCGAGCAAGTTTTCCGGCACGCTGGTTTGGAAATAGCGATCGCGCCTGACATTCAAGTCGCGCTCTGGACCAAATTTCTGTTCATCTCATCCTTCAGCGGTGTTGGCGCAGTCGCTAATGCACCCGCCGAACTCCTGCGGACAGATCCGAAATGGCGCGAACAGATGCTCGCCGCGATGAAAGAGATCTACCTGTTGGCCCACGCGCGTGGAATTAAACTACCGCCAAATTCGGTCGACACAGCGATGGCCGCCGTCAATGCTTTGCCTGAAGAGGCAACGAGCTCGATGCAACGGGACATTGCGGCGGGAAAGCCCTCGGAGCTGGATTCGCAGAATGGAGCGGTCGTGCGCCTGGCCCGCGAGGTCGGTCTCGCGGTCCCGACGCACGCTCTCATCTACAAGACGTTGAAACCGTTAGAAGAGAAAGCTCGCGCAGAAACTTCTTAGCTTACGGTCGTGCTCCAGTCACGCTCAGTTGAATGCGATATAAAGCTGATCGAGCGCAGAGATACAGTGTCCTTCCGTCATCACCCCATGCCATGTTGTGTACGTGACGGGGCGTGATGATGGTGCCGAGATGTTTACCCTCCGGCGAGATCACCCACAACCCACCCGGAGCCGACACGTAAAGATTCCCTTTTCGATCGACCTTAATTCCGTCAAGACCATCCTCACCGGACGCGTTCGTAAAATCGAAAAAGAGTTTGCCGTTTTTTAGCGTTCCGTCTGCCTGCACTTCGTAGCGCATGATTGCTTTGCGCCTGTCGCCGATCTCGTTTACAGGCTCATCTTCCTTACGCAATTCCTGCCCTGTAAGTGAACGCGGCCAGTTGCCGACGTAGACGTACTTTTCATCCGGTGATAACGCGATTCCGTTTGGACCAGTGAGATCCTTGCTCACAACCTGCAACTTGCCTTTATAGATCGAGTAGACACCACTAAACGGAAGCTGCTTGCGCGGATCGTTGAAGAGCTTTGGAAAACCAAACGGTGGATCAGAAAAGAAGAGCGTGCCGTCGGATCTATAGACCAGATCGTTTGGGCTGTTCAACCGCTTGCCCTGAAAACTGTCAGCCAGCACTGTTTGTGTCCCGTCGTTTTCGTCCCGCACAACGCGATGATTGCCGTGCTGATTAATCGTCAGCCGTCCTTGCGGATCGAGTGTGAGCCCGTTCGAACCTGGCTGGCCATACTCTGCAATATCAACTCCGGAATAACCGCTCGGCGTGCGAAATACCTCGAGCTTGCCAGCCAAATTTCCTTTGGGCGTGTACCTGTAAATTGTGTTGGCGTTGGGATCGCTTAATAGGAGGTAGCCGCCACCCTTATTGATCCAAATCGGACCTTCGGTGAACTTGAATCCCTCCGCGAGTTTGAAGACCTTGGGATTGGGCCCGATGATTTCATCCATCGCCGGATCGTTGCGAACGACTTCCACGTTGACTTCGCTTGGCGTCAGCGCCACCGGACCCGGTTCAGTCTTGTAGAAAGCGAGACGTGCGAAACGAACGTAGATAAAATTCGTCGGGGGGTTTGAAAGTGGGCCGTTGATGCCGAAGATCGCGAGCTGAATCTGCTGGCCGGGTTTGACATTGCGCCCGACGATTAGATTGTTCTGAGCGTTCCAACCAGCAATTACCGAACCTCCCGATTGGCCCAAGGATCGAGACAGCTCGCCATCCACCCAAATCTCGGCATAGTCGTCGAGCGACGTCTGAAACACGGCGGTCGATCCGGTGGGATCAAAGTCACCTACGCGATCTGGAACCGTTAGTTTGATGCGATACCAGTTAAAGCCGAGCCGTCCATTGCCGCGCCGCTCATCCAGGCTTGTGGGACTGATTACTTCCCATTTTGAATCGTCGAAGTCGGCGCCACCGGCATGTGGTGTGTAGTCGTATGTTTTAACCGGTGCTCCAGTGGGCTGCTTGTCTGGCCCAGGTCCACGAAAATCGGCTTCGACGATCTTCGTATCGCTGTAACGCCACTCACCTTTAACCAGAGCAACACCGTCAGTTGAGGCCAAATCGATCGTGACCTCTGGCCGGGTTAGTGAAACATCGGCTGACAGTTTCGCGGTGGAGACCATCAGCACCAACAGGGATATGAAAACTAGTTTGCGTAGATTCATTTGGGCCTCCATCTCAACGAACCTTAATCGTGTAATACAAAAACTCGCCGTTAACTTCTTTGAACCAGTGTGGTGTGTTACTCGGGACAATGATTACCTGGCCCTTCGATAACCTTCGTGTTGTGCCACCTTCAATATGCGAGCCGCGCACTTCATTGGGCTCAACTTGTTTCGCATCCACCGCTTTACCACCGGTCACGATGGTAGCGTCGCCTTCCAACACATAAATAATGTCGGTGTCGAGTGCATGGATCTCAGCGAGACCTGGTTTCTCACGGCGGCTGGTATGGACCATGTAATTGCGATTGCTGCCGTCGAGAAGAACCGCTCCGGTTGAGAAAGAAGCATTGACCTGATTCGCGTCAAAGAAGAGCACCGGTGTGTTATCGGACGGCTTCATTTCACTCGCCTTCGCGCCGTTCGTGAGAGCGTTCACCCCGGCAATCGCCAGCTCCTCATCCTGTTGCGCACTGGCGGCTCCGCTAACACCAACACCACCTACTATCTGGCCATCCACAGTAATCGGAATGCCACCTTGCAGTGGCGTGAAGTACGCATCCGGCAGTGCTACCATTGCTGTGCGACCATTCTTGATGATGTCTTCGAACACTTTCGTCGGTCGTTTAAAAAGCACTGCCGTCCGTGCCTTGCCGATTGAAATATTGGCGCCTGCGGCGAATGTTCCATCCAATCGTTCCAGCGCCATCAAGTTGCCACCTTCGTCAACCACAGCAACCACGCCGCCGGGTGCGTTGTTTTTCTTTGCATAAGCCACTGCGCCCGCAATCACTTTTTTAGCGCCCTCAATTGTGAGCGTCGTCTTTTGAGCTGTTTGCGCGTTCGCGAAAACGGCCGCGCTCAGCAGGATCAAAGTTGAGAATGCGACCTTGATGTTCGCTTTCATGGCTTACATGCCTCCTTCAGGCGTGATCGTGACGCGAAAGAACTCCGCGTTCTTGCCTTGCCAGCGAGAGTCTTTAACGCGATGGACAACGCCGTTTTCAGCTTCGCCGGTATTCGGCCCCTTCTGGCGTGGTCCCTGATTGGCACCAATCCCGATCTCTTCATCTTTTTCGGTGCCTGCATCCCAGAGAATGAACTTCTCTGTGATGTCGCCAGTGAGCGCAGTACCTTTCGCATCAAACAGCGCGATGCCATTTGCGGCCGGAGCGTAGAACCAGTCGTTGGACTGGCCGAACATTTGCGTCATAAAGAACTTCATTCCCGGCGTGGAGGTAACAGTAAACTCAAACGAGTCTCCTGGACCGATTGGACCAGCAGCCATCGCGCCAACGGGCGTATTGAAGACGCCATGCAGATTGGAACTGTGATGCCTGGCCACGAGCGAGGTCACCAGTCCTGACGGGTCTCCGTCTTCCGCCTGCATCTCCAGGCCGTTGCGCGCCGGTTTACCTTCAGTAAATAGCGCTGCGTTCTTCTCGCTTAACACGAACATGCCGGGTGATAAGGCAAATGGAGCCTTCTGGCCATTCGACGCCGTCATCCCTTCCGGGTTGGAAATGTTTTCTACGCGAACCGTGAATTTGGTTGGTTCGCCCTTCCGCGTTGCGACTGCCACCGTGAACTGAGCCAGGTAGCAAACCGTTAGCAGCGCCAGACCAATTGCGAGTTTTCGATGTTTCATGATTACGATTCTCCTTTATTGTTCAGCTTCAAAGTTGCAACGAAAAATGCAACGCTTGTTGTTATGGTGATGCAGCTTTGCACACGCAATCCTGGGCCATCCATTCAGTCGCCGGAAAACTTCTGCCGCCAGCAACATTCCCAGAGGCGGCGCGACAAAGTAGATCCACAGTGACATCCAGACGCGTGCGCCCGCGGCCGAACCGAAGGTGCGCGCCGGATTCATACTCATTCCTGAAATCGGCGATTCAATCGTTATGTAGATTGCGACCAGAGCTCCCGCGAAAACCCCAGTCCAGCGGGCCAATCGTTGCGTATTGCCGACGGTAAGAACGGATGACATTAGTATGAAGGAAATGAAAAGTTCGGCGAAAAAAGCGACGATTGGCCCACGCGGGCCGGGAAGCGTTACTGCGTAATTGACCGATTGATGAGCGATTAACTTACCGAGCGTGAGGGATGCGAGCATCACACCGGCAATGGCGCCGGCGAATTGAAACAGTGTGTAGAAGACTGCATCCCACGCGTGTATTTTCCCGAGTCGAAAGAAGGTCCAGGTCACGGACGGGTTAAAATGCGCGCCCGATCGCTTACCTAACGGTGAAAAGATGATCGCGATCGCGGTAAGACCCATTGCCGTTCCCATCATCAGTCGTCGCACCACGCCGTCAGCAATTGTTTGAGCTACTGGCGACGATGGGTGAAACAGCAGGACAGTGAAGGCGCAAGCGGAGAACATGAACAAACCGAGCTCGGCTGCTTCCATCAAATACTCAGGCCAATGTTGATTTTCTTGACTCGCTAGTTTCATCTTCACACCACCTGCTTTCTGTCAGGTAGTCGCTTGTTGTTGCAATTCCTTACACGGATTTCTGAATCAGCTGATGACGAGAACTGAATTCAAACCACCATAGTTGTCAGGTGCTTTCATGCCGTTGCTCGGATCTTCGATCCAGCGTTGGTTATCGACGAAGAACTTGTATTCGAAACGGCCCGCGCGCGGAATAACGATTTCGGTGGACCAAAGACCATCGCCGTTGCGTTTGAGTCGAGTGGCGACGTGGCTCCATTCATTAAAATCACCCGCTACTGCGACACTTTTCGCGGCGTCATCATGAAACACAAACAGCACGCGCCCATCTTCCACGCGAGGCGGTTTGCAACCGGCGACGTTTAGTGCGTGCTCTTCAGCCCTTGCCAGTTCCACCGCACGCCTGGCGTTGACGACTCCGTAGCCCTGCCTGATCACGGGCTCGGTCACGATACGGTCAGCCGTCGATATCAAAATGTTCTTGATCGCACCGGGCGTTAGTTTTGGATTCGCCTCGATCATTTGGGCCACGATTGATGTCACGATCGGCGCCGCGAAAGATGTTCCATCGACGTGCTGGTAATGCGTAGCCACGATCTTCTGTTGCTTTAAAACCGCCTCGACGTATGCTCGAATTTGTGCCGGCTCGGAATTAACGAGTGGCTCAGGAAGCTCAGCTGTTTCTTCCAGGTCACGGGCCATGGCTGGCAGCTGGTAATCGGCGGCGGCAGCCATCCGGGAAAGCGCTTCTGCTTTTTCGTAAAATCTGGTTGTCGGTAGGATTGGCGCAGCGATCCACATCGCGGGTGCAACGATCTCGGGTTTCATCGTCCCATCGGCGGTGATGCCAAAGTTCGAGTGATAGAGAACGAGTTTTCCGTTTAGCTGATTGTGATCTGAATAGCCACCAACCGTAATTACAGAAGGCGAATTAGCAGGCGGAATAGAATGCTGACCGTCGTCTCCGGAGTTTCCGGCGGCGGCAACAACTACGATTCCCCGACTGATTGCTTCCTCGGCAGCCTGGTCGATAATACTTTTCGAACACGGAACGTCTTCGTCCCCACCTAAAGAAATGTTCAGGACTCTAATGTTGTAACGCTCGCGATTGGCAATCACCCACCGAATGCCTTTCGCAATGTTCTCTTCGGTAATGCGTCCTCGTTCACTCACTTTGACCAATACGAGTTCGCATTCGTGCGCCAGTCCGCGATAAACGCCGTCACTGAGATGTCCGTTCCCTGCCGCGGCAACGGCGGTCTGTGTCCCGTGCCACAGCCACGACCCGAATGAATCAGCGGGTAGTCGCTCTCCCGTTACGTCATGAAGCGCGATGATCCGCCCCGTTGGCGCTACTAGATCAGGATGTGGATAAAACCCGGAATCCAGAAAGGCGATCGTTACGCCCTTGCCTGTGTAATCCGAGTTTGCGTTTAGTCTGATCGGCGTGGGAATCACGCCAAACCGATTGGATCCGTGTTGGTGATCGTGGTTTGAAAATTTCATCGCACAGTTGTCGAAACTGCGCGGTCGAACCTTACAAGTGAAGATGCCTAGTTTTGATTAGTGAGGCGACGGCGGATTCTTTCGCGTGCTTCGGTGGAGAGAGTTGCGCCAGTGATCTGATCTGCTGCTTCGCCGCCTTGTGCACGGGAAGCGTCGCGAATGACTTGCAGGTGTTCCATGTACCACTGACACCAAACGCAGATCCAGAAATGAAGTTTGAGTTTGAATTTCTCGCTAAATGTTAGTGGCCGTTCCATTGATTGAGAGATGGTCTCGACCGTCTGCTGGCACGTAGGCAGGGTACGCAACAGCCAGAAGCGAACAGAGTGTTTAAGTTTGTCGTAAAGTTTCACTGCCATATCATTGTTAGCGTCTGAACCAGTTTACTTCCAAACAATTGCGCAAGTGCAGCCGAGCTCGGTGAAGCATGACCCAGAGATTGTTCACCTTGATGCTCAAAATCTCGCAGATTTCTTCACTTTCTAAACCTTCCACCTCGCGCAAGGTGAAAGCGCTCACCGTGCGTTGCGGCAACGGTGAGAGACAGTCGTTGAACACTTTCCAGAAATCACTCCGCTCCATCAGCTCTGCCGGCGTCGCATGCCAATCGTTGGGGGCGCGATCAACGTTCCAATGACCTTGCCATTCATCGGGCCGGACAAAAAACTCACGGTGCTCAGGCCCCTCATCAGATTCTTCGCCGATTGCCGCTTCGCGGCCGACGCGTCGAAAGTGATCGATGATTTTATGTTTTAGTATCCCAACGAGCCAAGTTCGCTCAGATCCTCGTCCTTCAAAGTTTCCATAAGCTTTCAACGCGGCGAGAAACGTCTCTTGCACCGCATCTTCGGCCACATTGTCGTCGCGCAGACGGAAGACGGCGTATTTGAAAAGATAGTCGCCGTGATCATCTAGCCAACGCTCGGGATCTGGGGGCTGGTAGGGGGACTTTGCCTGTGCCTCACTCATAGGGAATCGGCGAGTAGAGTAGTCCATACGCTGGTCGGCAACAAATCACAGATGCTATCCTGCGACACGGCTACCGATGGACCAATCGTTATGACTGCAAAGACATGTCGAGACTGTGGAAACGTGCTCGAGTTGCAGGTCCGCGGATGTCCGCGGTGCGCGCTTAATTTCGAAGCCGAAAACATGATCGACCGGTTCTTCTGGCGTCGTCTTGTGCCTGGTTTTTTCCTCCTTTTCTTCGCTGTGGCCGGTCTGGCCTACCTGTTAGTCGCGGCGAATCGCTAAAACTTACACCGCTCAAAGAGGCCGGCAAGCGTGGAGACCACCGATCAATAGGTCAATATCGTCTTCGTTGTTGAAAAAGTCAGTCGAGACGCGAATGCCTTCCGGCTTTTCAGTGACGATGATCTTGTCTGCGGCGAGCGCCGCGACTACCCGCGCCGGGCTCTCTGTTGCGACCAAAGTTTCCGCAGAACGAAATTGTTCTTCACCAAGTGGCGAAAGCACTCGCCAACCCGCTTCCTGCAAGCGATCGGTCAATAGTCGATTCAATTCAAGCGCGCGGCCCTCGATGTTTTTCATTCCGATCGACTGCATGAACTCAACTGAAGCACCGAGCGAGAAGACGCCTGCGAAATGCGGACATCCCAGCTCCGCTCGCGCTGAAACGTCTCGACGCAAGTGGACCTCGTCGTTCTTCCCGCCGTACGGATCCTGCACGCTTAGCCAGCCGATTGAACGCGGATGAGAGTTCGCCTGTAGTTCCCTGCTGAGGTAAACAAAACCAGAACCGTAACCCGACAACATCCATTTGTGTCCAGTCGAGCATAAGGCGTCGATCTTCATTCGCTTCACGTCGATCTCAAACGCGCCCGCAGCCTGGCTCGCGTTGACGACGAGTGCGTGCGCGCGTTTTATTTCGCCGAGCGCGGCGAGATCAGATCGAAACCCGTTCGAGTACTGCACATAACTCATTGAGATGATGCCCGTGCGTGTGTTCATCGCCGCGCGCACATCTTCAGGACCTACCACACCCTCGACCGACTTCACGAGATGGACCGGAATACGCCGGTTCATCCACGGAATCGTCGTGACAGGAAACTCCAGATCGCACGAGATCACTTCGCCGTGTTTTTCCAGCGCGTCGACGATGATATTCATGCCGCTGGAGGTGTTTGTCGTCAGTCCAATCTCGTCAGGCTCGGCATTGATGAACGCGGCAACCTTCGCACGCACTTCTTGGCGGCGCGCGAGCCAGTCGTCCCAGTGCAGATCGCCTTCGTTCTTCATCTGCTCGTAATAGCTGACTCCGGCTTGGGCAGTCGCGCGAGCGAGCGGGCCCGCGGCGGCGGCGTTGAGATAGATGTAGTTGGCAGTTACTGGAAACTGCTCGCGAATGTCGCGCCAATCAGTCATGTGAAGGAGCTTATATCGATTCCTTGTACGCTTCCAAATTCTCTTGAATCTTTTGCAGCAGGCGCGACTTCAGAGTGTTTGACCTAAGGTGGGTCGGTGAAACTGGTCGCCACTTTCCAGGTATCAGGACTTGTGAGTCGATGAATGCGTCGATCGCTTCTTGTAAACCGTCGATCTTGATCTTGCCTTTCATCGCGATTACCTCTTCGATAATCCATGTAACAGCGTCGCCGGTGATGCGATGACGGTGATTGATCACCGCCGATCGTTCCTGAAGTGTTTGCAGGACGAGGTCAAGTGGTCCACCGAGAGCGGCGACGAGTCGCAGGTACGATTCCTGGAAAGCTCGAATCTGTGCAACGCGCGCATCAGTAAGTTTGAGATCTTTCTTGCCGACGTACGACGCCGCCATCGTTTGCAAAAAAATCTCGTTTGGCATGTGCACGCTTTCGTCGTCTGCGCGGGTTATCGCGTGCGAGAGGTAGTAGCCGGGCAGTATTCGCAGCAGGTTTCGGATGAGAAACACTGGATTGTGCGTAAAGCCGTCGGGGAGCTTTTCGATACCCTTCGAGACTTTTCGATCTTCGAAATAGCTGAGGCTGCGATCGAAGTCGCGAATCTCCTTTCGCGCGGTAGCCATCAGGTGGCTGATCTGCTCCGCAGTGAAGCCCATCCGCCAGAGCATTCGCTGATCGCGTTCGCTCGCGAACGCTTCGTCGAAGACGCACAGGCACTCGGCGTTTTTGAAACTATTCAGGTTCTTCTTTTCACCGGTTTCAAGAAAGTCCATCGCCTGAGCAAAAACCTGGACCAGCGTTCTGGCCCAACCGCGTTGCTCCGCCAGTGACGCTGAATAACGATCGACGTCTTTGAAACGATACTTGTCATGCTTGGCGGCAAACTGGCGAATCGATCCGTAATCGAGAATCGCGCCGCTGGCGAGCATGTTGTCCCCGTCCCACGAGAGCCAGTTAAAGATGTACTCTTCCTCGAGCAGCGCGGCGAGCTTTGCGTAGTTGCGGGCGAAGTAGTCGAGCGCGGTTGCGTAACGTTGCGCAGGATCGTCGCTGAAGGTCCAGATGCCGTTTTCGATTTCCCGATCGATGAAGTAATCGACTGAGGCTTTTAGCTCGGAGTGCCGGTTTTGTTTCAGGTAGCGGAACATATGGGCGGGTCTAATTAAATTGGGCGCGCTTCTGACGCCGATCGCACTTGTATCAGGGAAGCCGATTACCACGAGACAACGTTCAGTCGGGATGCCTTGGCGATAGAAGATCTCCGACATCACGGCGCTGCCTAACATTTCGTCTAAGTAGGCAAGGCCGGAGGAGTAGCCATAGGTTTGATCGCCGGTAGGGAGCACCGTCTGCGCTTCAACGGCGCCGGGGCTGAGGATCGTCGCGCCGGTGCCGCGACTCGAAATGTCGAACGTCAGATTGTGGTTTCGAAGATAACCGTTCCAGATACTTCTTCCATCGCCCGACGTTTTGCCTTGCTTGTTGCGATGTTGAGTTTGGAGATAGCGCGTGGCCATGAACGGTTTCGGCCGAACGCTTTCGGGTGGAAACCTGGTTCCGTGCTCGAGGTCGTACTCGTTGATGATGCGAAGCGAGAAAGTATCGAGGATTGCTTGTTCGAGATCTTTGTTGATGCTTGACGGGTGATCGTCGGGAATGAGTCCCATCTCTTTCGCGAGTGGGAAGTTGAAAAAGAGAACACGGCCCTGCGGACGGTAACGCGCCCGATAATCAACATAACCATCGGGACTCACGTTCCGCCACGGATGCGTGCCGTCCAGCTCCTTGAACTTCTCATACATAGTGGTCGGTATGAGAAATGGCAACTGAGGAAATTCTGGACGGAATCGGGCGAATGCGTCAATGAAAATCTTTTACCTAAGGAGTTTCGGGTTGTTCGAGCGGGAGGGTCTGATCGAAGAACAAGCCACTCGCGCCTTCGCCGCGACCGGTTTCTTTGTGGCGGCCGATCCAGGTAAAGACTTCGCCATTGGGGCCGCGCGCGCGTTGGTATTTGCGAGTGATGATTACGCCGGAACGAGGTACTTCCTCTTCGTGTACGAAGTAGGGTTGTTTCTGATTCAAACCAACGCGCAATATCTCTCCGCGCGGCGTTATGGGTTTAGGAATCACGTCCGTCAGGCGCGGCATTGAACCGCGTTGCAAGCGGATCTGTCTCTTAGAACCGGGTTGATGCGCCGCGATGAAGGGGATCCAGTTTTCAGGAACGGTGTTACCAAGCACGTACTGAATCTTTGCGTTATTTGGAACCCGGGGTCTAGCGGGGAGAGGCTCATTAGCGGCGAAGTAACTCGAAAGCACCTTTCCCGCCTCGAATCCATTTACGCCGTTGCCGGCGATTCCCGGTATTGTTTCTTCAACACCCCAGACAAGGTTCGCCACTTCATCCCGAGCCAGCATGACTTTTTCAATCGGGCTACTTTCATAAACCTTTCCAACAGACGGCGGCAGGAACAAGCGATTGTCTACTTGATTGCTGCGAGCCAGGTTGTACATGGACCATTTCTGCCAGTCCATCTGTTGTCCCAGTCCCGCGGGACGGATCAACGTCTGAACACCGAACACGTCGCTAACGATGACGCCCTTGATAGTGGCAAGCGAACCAACTTCAAGGTTATAAGGAACGACGGTCCAATCGTTGCCATAAATCAAGCCAAACTCCGCGAGCAACAACAGTGGCACATCGGTTGTCGTAGCACGGATGCTGCCAAAATCCGTTCGTCGATCTTCAAACTCCCACCATCGAACATTCGGCATTCCGTTGAATTCAATCTGTGATGGAAGAAAAGCAACCGGTGCGCGCTCTACAGCATTATTCGGAGGAAACTGAGCATCAGGTTCGTCTTGCAACTGGAGCTGACTGTCGATGTCGAACGCATACCAATCAAGCGTTCCGTGGTAATACTGTTCGGCAACCAACGTCGCGCGGTTCTCACTGGTCTTCTCTTCCGGCGCTGAAACTGCAAATTGATATTCGAGATACGAAGGCGCCCATGCATCTTCGAGCTCCGTCTTCTCGGGTTGGGAAAACAAACGCTTGAACCAACTGCGAAGATCCTTTGCCAAATCTTTCAAAACCGGACTCAAGCCAGAACTATCGACCCACGCATCAAAGTTCGGCCCATCCATCGCGACCAACAACTTGCGCCCGTCCGGCAATCGTCCGCTAACGGCGCGCAGCGATTGCCACGCCGCAGGATCGCTCTCAAGATGCGCGAGCTCCAGTAGTTCGTCAGGGCTGAGATCTTCTTTATTTCTCGTCGAGATATCTTCGAAGCCGAATCGACCAAGTACGGCGTTCTTAACGTCCACGAGTCCCGCCTGTTTCAACAAACGCAGCCAATGACGACCTATCTGGGCGCGCAACGCAATGTCCGTCGTGTGCGGCTCGGGTCCAACCGATAAGATCCGTTCGCGCTCAACTTCGATCTCGAGCGGAAGCTTTTGATCGTAAGGCACTGCGGGCAGGAATTGCTCTCCACCCGTCGCATTACGATTTTCACTCTTCACCGCGAACCGATCGATGCGACTCGTGTTCAATTGAACTCGGGCCTTAACCGCCGACCCGGCATCCTCTCCCTTGAACTCCCCAAACTGCCATTGCCGAGTCAACATCCAAAGCGGATCGCGAACTTCCGCGCGCAGGCTGCGATCGAAGTCTGCCTTTCGCGGACGCCCTTCGAGGCGATTCCAAATCGTAATCGCCGCGCGAAATTCTGCACTCAGTAGTGCCTCTTTCAGAACTGGGTCGATTTCCTGGGCCACGTTGCACTCGCCTTCGTTTGAATTCAGTCTTTAACCAGCGACAGCGGCTGGGTCGCTATGTTTGTTGAGATCGTGCCATGGGGGTAACTGGTAAAGCTGCTGAGAATTGCCGGCAAGAGCTGCCAGTATGCAGTCGTTCGCAGAAAATCAGGTTCCACTCCCCGGCGCTTGGCCCGGTCAAATGTGTCGATCACTGTGTCGACGAGATCGTCCCATTCCCAACTTCCGTTCACGTTCGGACTTACCGCGACCAGCACACATTGTGGCGGCTCGGTGTTTGGCTGGTTGTAGTGAATGGCGATGCCAGTCGTCTCGACGCGGTTGGGAATCACTTCGTTCCATTCGTCGATCAACAATCCTGACTGCACGTCTGAAGCGTCGTACGGAGTCGGCAATTGGCGTACGACAGACAGGAAGTCACCTGTGGGCACGAACGAATTCTCATCGTCCAATAGCTCGGGTGTGACTTCCGGAAACTCCAAAGCGATCCAATGTGCTTTCTTATCAAAGGGCACCTGCACCGGCTTGAAGGTCAACGATGCATCCGCAAACCCTTCCTGATAAGTGTTCACAGCATCGATCAACCTGACGCGCTCGCGCACCGCCGCGGCGCCTTGTAACCATTCCTCGACCGCGAGATCACGCCAATCGTCAATTGCCGTACTCGTTGCCGCTGCCGTCAAGCGACTCTGAGTAAACCTGAGTAGGCTTTCGTCCGCCGTGACCTCATTTGAAAAATTATGGGCGGACTGCAACTCCGGCAGGTTCTTGAATCGGAACGTGGGCACAAACCGGAACGAATCTCCCAGGACCAACGCTCCCGCAGCCTGAAGAATGTCGACTTTCTGAGTAACAGTGAGGTTGCTGACCTCTTCCGGCGTTAACCCACTGAAATTTCCCAAGTCGTTCGCCCGCGAAAGCCGGCTGCGACCTTCAGCGAGTGTTAACAGACCTTGTTCGATGAGCGACTGCCGCGCACGCAGCAGAGCAAGAAGCTGCTCGTCGTTCGCGTCCGGCACCAGTTCTGGTAAGCGTGCGTTCTTAGGAAATGCGCCGGGCAGGCCAAATAAAGAGAGCGCGATCAATGCGAGGCGCAAATTCTCGTAATTGATATCGTCCAGGTTGCCTGTTTGAGTCGGGTCCTTACTCAAAGCGTTCGGTGGGAAAGTAGCAGTGATATCGTCAAGTACACCGAGAGCACGATCTAATAATCCTGCGGCATCGTCGAAAGCTGTCTGTATACTTGATAGCTCCCAGCGCTTCGGATTTTCCGATATGTTCGGATCCGTTTTCTCTTCCGATTGCAACGTGTAATCGTCAGCACCGAGCGGACGAGACGTTGTTATTAACTCTCGCAAGTTACGCAGCAGCGGCAACAATTCAAAGAGAGATCGGGCCGACGCCGGGAATCCGTCTTTGCGAATAAACTCGATGACTACACGTTGTGAAGACTCCGCATTCGCGCGCCTGAACACGAAATCGATGCGCGCCTCGAGTTCGGTGAGGTCGTTGACCTCCTGAGTTCCCGCCGCTGCGCCTGCTTGATTACCGATTAAATAAATCAGATCGATGGGTTGCAGATTAAGGTCCGTGAGGCGAATGGCTGTGTTTTGTACTTCGTTTTCGAACCTGGCGCTGAATTGAACCGAATCAGGCCCGCCAATTAGATCGCCGAGCCATTTGTTAAGACCGGGAGCGGCGAGAGATCTCGGCGTCTCATCCACATTCCATGGACCGGTGACACCGGTTTCAAAGTGGAC
>Ga0209486_10000155_pt1 | contig 32039 bp, 31 predicted proteins | sample NCCompost_FD_187518 | JGI IMG/M metagenome (GOLD analysis project Ga0209486, IMG submission 187518) | Agricultural soil microbial communities from Utah to study Nitrogen management - NC Compost (SPAdes) (version 2) | ecosystem: Environmental > Terrestrial > Soil > Agricultural land | place...
CCAGCCGGACAACCTGATCACGGTCCACCTCGGTTACGGCCGCCGTCTCGCGGGGGAAGTTGGAGGTACTCCGGACATTCCGCCGGTTGGGTTCGATGCTTACAAGATCCGCGCGTTTGACGAACCATGGTTCATCAAAGGTGTTCAGGCGCGCGACACCGGCCTCGAGTATGAGCTGGCGACGACTCAGCTTCATTTCAATCTCGAAGATCCGAACTTCAGCAACGAGCCGCGCGACATCATTCGTTCCCGCACGCTCGACGAGTTTCTCCACGAGGGACATCACGAGAAACACGAGCACCCGACGATCTATCCGGACTACGACTACAAGAACCAGGCTGAGAACGCGCCCAACTATGCGTGGGGCATGGCGATCGATCTAAACAACTGCATCGGTTGCAACGCCTGCACGATCGCCTGCCAGTCGGAAAACAACATACCCATCGTGGGTAAGAAGGAAGTAACTCGCAGTCGCGAGATGCACTGGATCCGCCTCGATACTTATTACCAGGGAGACAGTCCAAGCATGCCCGAGGGCACGAGTTTCATGCCCGTGCCGTGCATGCACTGCGAGAACGCACCTTGCGAACCTGTTTGTCCGGTACATGCGACCGTCCACAGCGCGGAAGGGTTGAACGACATGGTCTACAACCGCTGCGTGGGCACGAAGTACTGTTCCAACAACTGCCCGTACAAAGTCCGCCGGTTCAACTTCTTCCTTTATCAGAACTGGGAAGAGCCGCTGTATCAACTGATGCGCAATCCGGAAGTGAGTGTGCGCAGCCGCGGCGTGATGGAGAAGTGCACCTACTGCGTGCAGCGAATTCAGAACGCGAAGATTCAAGCGGAGCTAGAAAATCGAAAAGTGCAAGACGGGGAGATCGTTACGGCATGCCAGGCAGTTTGCCCGACCGACGTGATCGTATTCGGCGACATCAACGATCCGCAGAGCCGCGTCAGCAGATTGAAAGCCGACCAGCGAAGTTACGGAGTGCTGGAAGAGCTAAACACAAAACCGCGCACAACTTATCTAGCGCACTTAAAGAATCCGAATCCGGAAATTAAAAAACCCGAAACCGGAAGTACTGAACACCGTGGCTGAAGAACCACACAAACCATACACGGAAGGTCCGATGCATTCGACGGCGCCGGTCATCGACCCGGAGCTAACTTTTGCTTCCGTGACCGACAAGATCAGCTCGATCGTCTTGAAACGAAAGACGTCGCTGGCGTGGTTCTTCGGTTTTGCGATTTCGTTCGCGCTGTTCCAACTGATGTTGCTGGCGATCACGAACCTCGTGTTCGTCGGTATCGGCCTATGGGGTGTGAACGTTCCCGTCGCGTGGGGCATCGACATCCTCAACTTTGTCTGGTGGATCGGCATCGGTCACGCGGGCACGTTGATCTCGGCGATCCTGCTGCTCTTGCGACAACGTTGGCGCACGTCGATCAACCGCTTCGCGGAAGCGATGACGCTCTTCGCGGTGGCCCAGGCGGGCATGTATCCCATCTTCCACCTCGGTCGGCCGTGGTTGATGTACTGGCTGTTTCCGTACCCCAACACGATGGGAATCTGGCCGCAGTTTCGCAGCCCATTGATGTGGGACGTGTTTGCCGTTTCCACGTACGCCACTGTCTCCGCGATGTTCTGGTTTGTCGGTTTGATCCCCGACTTCGCCACGCTTCGAGATCGCGCTCGCAGTAAGCCGTTTCAGATGCTTTACGGTCTGCTTGCAATGGGTTGGCGTGGTTCCGCGCGTCACTGGCATCGCTACGAAATGGCGTACCTGCTGCTCGCCGGTCTCGCGACACCGCTCGTATTGTCAGTGCACACGATCGTCAGTTTCGACTTCGCGGTCGGCATCATTCCCGGCTGGCACGCTACGATCTTCCCGCCCTACTTCGTCGCCGGCGCTATCTACGCGGGTTTCGCGATGGTGCTGCTGCTGACGATCCCGCTGCGACGGTTCTACGGACTCGAAGGCTTCATCACTATGCGCCACATGCACAACATGGCGAAGGTGATGCTTGCGACCGGGTTGATCGTCGGCTACGGCTACATCATCGAAGCGTTCTTCGGCTGGTACAGCGGCAACAGGTATGAGCGGTTCATGATCTGGAACCGCATGCACGGTCCGTACAACCTCTATTACTGGGCGTTGATTCTCTGCAACATCATCACGCCGCAGTTTTTGTGGTCCAGGAAGATTCGTTCGAATCTGCTCGCGCTGTGGATCATTTCGTTCATCGTGAGCATCGGCATGTGGCTCGAACGCTTCGTCATCGTCGTCACGAGCTTGCATCGCGATTACCTGCCGACGTCGTGGGGAATGTACCAGCCGACCGTTTGGGATTGGTCCATGTTCATCGGCACCATCGGCTTCTTCTTTACGTTGCTGTTTCTGTTTATCCGGTTCCTGCCGATGATTTCCATCTTCGAGATGCGGACGATTCTGCCGAGTGCGGAAGTTGAGGAGTAAGGGAGACGCCGGGACGGGGAGATGTGGGGGCGGGGAGACGCCGCAAAGACCTGGTAAGAAATGGCTAACGAAGAGCGAGACAAACAGAACAACGGTGATTCCGAGAACCGCGGTGATTCCGAGAGCCGCGAAACCGTCGCCGGTTCGCCGCGTCCCCCCGTCCCCGCGTCTCCCAATCCCCCCGACTCCCCGTCGTTGCTATCGGGGCCGCTCGCGTCGCATGCGCATCATCCCCATCGACGTCACGCGCCGCCGCTTTACGGTGTAATCGCAGAGTTTGAGACTCCCAACGATCTGGTACACGCGGCGCGCAAGGTTTACGAGCAGGGTTACCGTCGCATCAACGGTTATTCGCCGTATCCGATCGAAGAGTTGTCGGAAGCGATCGGGTTTACGCACACGAGTTTGCCGTTGATTGTTTTCATCGGTGGTGTGCTTGGCGGGTTAGCAGGGTTTGGCATGCAGTACTACATGGAAGTGATCGACTATCCGTTGAACGTTGGCGGTAAGCCGTACAACAGTTGGCCGGCGTTTATTCCGATCACTTTTGAGTGCGTCGTGCTGGCGGCGGCGTTCTCTGCGGTGCTGGGCATGCTAATACTGAACAAGTTGCCCCAGCCGTATCACCCTGTTTTTAACGTGCCGAACTTCGCGATGGCCACGAACGATCGGTTTTTCCTGGCAGTGGAAGCAAACGATCCGAAGTTTGAACACGCAAAGGTTGTTTCGATGTTGCGAGATTTGAATGCAACCGCAGTTAGCGATGTGGAAGTGTGAAAGGACCGACGGGGTGAAAGGGAGAAGGGAAGACGGGGTGAAGGAGCGACGCGGAGACGCGGCGATTCCAGTTCCGCGTCTCCGCGTCTCCCCGTCCCCCCTTCTCCCCGTCGTCCTTCTGCTGGCCGGCCTGCTCGTCACTGGGTGTCGTCGCGACATGCAGGACCAGCCGAAAATGAAGCCTTACCGTGGGACAACGTTCTTTGCCGACGGACTGTCAGGTCGACCGCCGGTGCAGGGAACGATTCCACGCGGGTTTCTGCGCGATGACACTGAGTACCACACGGGCAAGAAGTCTGGCGTGACTCCGAGCGCCTCGCCTGGTGCTTCTCCCGTCGCTGGCCAGGCCGTCGCTGGGCAAGTGAACGCGTTTCCGGACGACCTTGAGACTTTTCCATTCCCGGTAACCGAAGACATTGTGAAACGCGGCCGCGAACGTTACGACATCTTCTGTAGCGTTTGCCACGGCATGACCGGAAACGGCGACGGTATGGTTGTACGTCGTGGATTCCGTCGCGCGGCATCGTTCAACGACGATCGCCTGCGCCAAGCTCCTGTCGGTCACTTCTTTGACGCAATCACAAACGGTTGGGGCGCGATGCCGTCGTATGCGTCGCAAATTCCCGCGCAGGATCGTTGGGCCATCGTGGCCTACATCCGAGCGTTGCAGTTGAGCCAGCAAAACCCGAACGCGCAACCTGGCGCTTCTCCTGTGCCGGGCGCGTCACCTGCGACTGCGGCTTCACCGTCGCCAGTATCCGGAGGACACGACTGATGAGCACGTCGTTCAATCCTCCGAACATGTCGCAGTTCATGAAACGTGCGTTGATTGCCGGCGTGGTGCTAATCCTGGCGATGCTCGTGCCCTGGGACCACGATCAGTTCTTTGAAGCTTACTTGATCGGCTGGACGTTCTGGACGGGAATCGCGATCGGCTCCCTCGCGCTGCTGATGCTGCAACACCTGACCGGCGGTGGCTGGGGTTTTGTGATCCGGCGAATACTTGAAGCGTCAACGCGAACGCTGCCCGCGATGGCTGTGTTGTTCATTCCGATCCTTCTGGGTGCGCACTCGCTCTATCACCATTGGCTGGATCCCGAGGAAGTAAAGAAACATGCAGTCGTCGCGCTCAAAACACCATACTTAAACTTTCCGTTTTTCGCGATTCGCGCGCTTATCTATTTCGCCGTTTGGCTGGCGATTGCTTACTTTTTGAACCGCTGGTCGTTGTTGCAGGATCGTACCGGCGACAACCAATACACGAAGAAGATGCGCACGTTGAGCGGACCGGGAATGGTGGCGCTGATCTTTACTGTCACGTTCGCGTCTGTTGACTGGTACATGTCGCTCGAACCGGAATGGTTCTCGACGATCTACGGTTTCATCTTTGTCGCTGCGTGGAGTTTGAGTGCGCTCGCATTTACGATCGCGGCGCTGGCTGTGCTTTCGAAAGATGAACCGCTGAAGCGAATCGTTGCGCCGTTGCATTTTCACGATCTCGGCAAGTTGTTGCTGGCCTTCGTGATGCTGTGGGCGTATTTTGCGTTTTCGCAGTACCTGATTATCTGGTCCGGCAATCTTCCCGAGGAGATCGTCTGGTACCTGAGACGCATCCCCGGACTGTGGGGTGCGACGGTGATTGGAATCGGGATACTTCACTTCGCGGCGCCGTTTCTGTTTCTGCTTTCGCGTGACGTGAAGCGCAATCCGCGCACCCTGATGATCATCGCGATTTTGATCATCGTCATGCGCATGGTCGATCTGATCTGGATGATCGCGCCCGCGTTTGGCGGACACAATTGGGTTTGGCTTGATGCTATCGCGCTACTGGGTTTTGCCGGCTTGTGGCTGGCAGTCTTCACCTGGCAATTGGGCAAACGATCGCTGATTCCGATCAACGATCCGCAATACGAATCGGTGCTGGAACAGCACCACATGGGTCACTGATGAGCACTGGTAATGGTCATCGCACCGAGACGCCTGACGTCTCGCATATTCGCAACGTAGAAGTCACACACGAGCCGAGCGACGTCAGCGTGCGTGGCGTGTTGACATTTGTAGTCGTGCTGGCAGTGGCGATGGCCGTTAGCTCATTTGGAATCTGGTACCTGTTTAAGTTTCTCAACACCGAGAAAGGAAAAGAGCGCAAGCCAGGTCCGTTGGCGATCCGCAACCTGAAAGAGGAGGACCGGCTGCCTCCGGAACCGCGTCTGCAAGGGTCGCGAGGTTTCGAGGTCACGCTGGAGAACGGTCAGAAGGTGAGGCTCGAGTTAGCACACCCGCAGGCGGAATACGAGGTGTTGCGAGATCAGTGGAAGGCGGCGCTGCAAACGGGGGTTAAAGATTCGTCCGGCAACACGGTGGGAATGCCGATTGACGACGCGATGAAACGAGTCGTGTCCGGTGCTGGACTGCCTGCGAGACCAACGACGGGCAAAGTTGATGACTACGGAATCAGCATTCCGACTGATGCGAGTTCCGGTCGAACGTGGGTGCAATTGAAATGAGTTGTTTAGTACGTTTGCTGGTAATCATGATCTGCCTTAGCGCGGCGTCGCCGGTGTTTTCCCAGGGGCGCCAACCAGGGCCGAGCTCGCCGCTTTATGGCGCGCGGCCGTCGAGCGGTAACCCGTCAACTGGTCTACCGACAGCGCTGCGCGATGTGCGTATCGAGCAGAAACTCAATCAACAGTTGCCGCTCGATCTCACGTTTCGCGACGAGAACGGTCAGGAAGTGAAACTCGGAAAGTATTTCGGACAAAAACCCGTCGTGTTCGCGCTGGTCTATTACGACTGTCCGATGCTGTGCACGCAAATCATGAACGGCATGGTGACGTCGTTTCGCGTTCTTCCGTTTCAGATCGGAAAAGAGTTTGACGTGGTGACGATCAGTTTCGATCCGCGCGAAACAGCAGCGCTCGCGGCGTCGAAGAAGAAAGTTTACATCGATTATTTGCCTGACAAGATGCAGGCGGGCGCCAACAGCGGCTGGCATTTCTTAACCGGCGATTCGGCGAACATCGAACGCATCACTGACGCGGTTGGATTTCGTTATCACTACGACGAGGCGACGAAGCAATTTGCGCATGCGAGCGCGATCATGGTCACGACGCCAGAAGGAAAACTCTCACACTATTTTTACGGCGTTAACTATTCGGCGCGCGATTTACGTTTTGGATTGATCGAATCGTCGCAAAACAAGATCGGTTCAGTTACGGAGCAGTTGTCGCTCTATTGTTACCAGTACGATCCAAAGACAGGTAAGTATGGCGCGGCAGTGATGCGCGTGTTGCGGATAACGGGGGTCATAACGTTGCTGGGAATCATTGCTTTGATCGTTTTTCTGAAGCCGCGTAATCGGCAGCAAATTACCCGGAGTGCGGTGCAGTAATGCAGGGTTGGATTCCAATAGTTCCTGAAAGCGCTTCCACTTTTTCGTGGAAGGTCGATGCCCTCTACTTCTATCTATCGGGCGTCACGCTCTTCTTTACGCTGCTCATTTCGGGAACGCTGATCTTCTTTGTCATCCGCTATCGTCGCCGTACGCCGTACGAAATTCCGCGGCCGGTTGCCGGTTCGCATAAACTCGAGACTGTTTGGACCGTCATTCCTTTTGTGATTGCGATGACAATGTTTTTGTGGGGCGCGACGGTCTATTTCGACCAGTACAAGCCGCCGCACAACGCGATCGAAGTTTATGTTGTCGGCAAGCAATGGATGTGGAAGTTGCAACATGCGACGGGACAGCGAGAGATCAACGAGTTGCACGTGCCGGTGGGACGGAAGGTCAAGTTGATCATGACGAGCGAGGACGTGATTCACGACTTCTTCGTCCCCGCGTTTCGCACGAAAGCCGACGTCGTGCCCGGCAGGTACACGACGCTGTGGTTTGAAGCGACGAAGCCTGGTCGTTATCACCTGTTTTGCGCCGAGTATTGCGGCATGAATCACTCGGGAATGATCGGATCGGTGATCGTGTTGGAGTCACGCGACTTTGATAACTGGTTGAGCGGCAACACCGGATCGATGACGCCTGCCACTGCCGGTCAGCAACTGTATCAAACGCTCGGTTGCGCTTCGTGTCACGGTGAGAATGGTCAAGGCGGGCGTGGGCCGGCGCTTACGGGCACGTTTGGTACTGAGATAACTCTGACGAACGGTGCAAAGGTGACTGCCGACGAGGGTTACTTGCGCGAATCGATTGTTAATCCGCAGGCGAAACTGGTAGCGGGATTCGGACCGATCATGCCGACGTTTCAGGGACAAGTAACCGAGGAGCAGTTGGTGCAGTTGTTGGCGTACATCAAGTCGCTGCATGGTGCTGGTCCAACAACACCGGCCAGCGCGAGTCCATCGCCGGCCCGCGCCGTCACTGCGCCATCGCCGACGCCGAGCGTAAGGTAAACACGGATTTAGAAATGAAATGAAGCCAATAGAGTCATTTGAATTACCGTCGCCGTCGAAGGTCAACTACCTGAACGCGGTATACGGATTGAAGTCGTGGTTGTTGACCAAAGACCACAAGCGCATCGCTCTGCTTTACCTCGGCTCGATCACTTTCTTCTTTTTCATCGGCGGCATTTACGCATTAATGATTCGGCTCGAGCTTTTGACCCCGCAGGGCGACTTCCTCGCATCGACCACGTACAACAAGGTCTTCACTCAGCACGGCATCATAATGATCTTTTTCTTCCTCATCCCGTCGATCCCGGCGACGTTGGGAAACTTCCTGATCCCAATGATGATCGGAGCGAAAGATCTCGCGTTTCCCAGGATAAATCTGCTTAGTTGGTACATTTACCTGCTCGGCGGCCTCGTCACGATCTACTCGTTGCTCGCCGGCGGCGTCGATACCGGTTGGACGTTTTACACACCCTTCAGCACGACGTTTTCAAATTCGTACGTAGTAGCCACGGGTCTCGGCATCTTTATCAACGGTTTCTCGTCGATTCTGACCGGCCTGAACTTCATCGTCACGATTCACACGATGCGCGCACCCGGCATGACGTGGTTTCGCATGCCGCTCTTCATCTGGTCCCACTACGCGACGAGCCTGATCATGATCCTGGGCACGCCGGTGATCGCGATTACCGTCCTGTTGCTGGCTTTCGAACGCCTGTCCGGTGTCGGAATTTTCAACCCGGCAATGGGCGGCGATCCGGTGCTCTTCCAGCACATGTTTTGGTTCTACTCGCATCCGGCCGTGTACATCATGGTGCTGCCCGGGATGGGCGTAATTAGCGAGTTGATCGCCAACTTCTCGCGCAAGAACATCTTCGGATACAGCTTCGTCGCCTTTTCCAGTCTAGCGATTGCCGTGTTCGGCTTCCTCGTTTGGGGCCATCACATGTTCGTTACGCCGCAATCGGTGTACGCTGGCATGATCTTTTCGTTTTTGAGTTTTGCGGTTGCGATACCGTCGGCGATCAAAGTGTTCAACTGGACCGCGACGCTTTACAAGTCGTCGATCTCGTACGACACGCCGATGCTTTACGCGCTCGGCTTCATCGGACTGTTCACGATCGGCGGTATGACCGGACTGTTTCTCGCATCGCTCGCGACCGACGTGCACTTGAGCGACACCTATTTCGTCGTTGCTCACTTCCACTACATCATGGTTGGCGGTGCGTTGATGGCCTATATGGGTGGGCTTCATTACTGGTGGCCCAAGATGACGGGCCGTTTGTATCCCGAAGGTTGGGGACGGTTCAGCGCGCTCGTGATCTTTGTCGGCTTCAACCTGACGTTTCTGCCGCAGTTTATCGCCGGTTATATCGGCATGCCCCGGCGGTATCACGCGTACCCACCGGAGTTTCAGGTATTCAACGTGTTGTCGACGGCAGGTGCTTCGATTCTCGGATTCGGCATGTTGATTCCGGCAATCTACTTTGTTTGGTCGATGCGTTACGGACGGCATGCGGAAGCGAATCCGTGGCACTTGCCGGGACTCGAATGGCGCACACAGTCGCCGCCGCCAACGGAAAACTTTGAGACAACGCCGATCGTGACGTGGGACGCATACGAGTTTGCGCCGCCCGAGGAGACGGAAGTAGTCGGCAAGTTTCGCGGCGAAGTCGAACGGGCATGAGAAATGTATTCTCCCGCAAAGGCGCAAAGGCGCAAAGAAAGATCTTTAGAAAACGCGGCAGCGCTTTGCGCCTTCGCGCCTTTGCGGGAAATATGAAGGAGCTACGAAGAAGTTGAGTCACGCGGCAACACCAGAGATTCACGGCCACCCGGCGCTACAGCACCATTTTGAAAACATGGAGCAGCAGCGTGAAGCGGGCACTCTAGGCATGTGGATCTTCCTCGTCACCGAGATCATGTTCTTTGGTGGGATGTTTCTCGCCTACACGCTCTATCGAACGTTCTTCCCAGCCGCGTTTGCCTCTGCCAGCAATCACCTCGACATCACGCTCGGCGCCGTCAATACAGGCGTGCTGATTTTGAGCAGTTTCACGATGGCGATGGCCGTGTACTTCACGCAGGTAGGGAAACAGCGTCCGCAGGTGTTGTGCCTGGTGCTGACGTTGGTTCTTGGACTGACGTTCCTTGGGATCAAGGCCGTCGAGTACCACGAGAAATACACAGACCGGCTGATTCCCGGAAATTTAATTCCGGGAGCTTCCTTTACGACCGACCCGCACGCAGTTCACCTGCTGCCCGGCGCGACGCTGAAGCAGGTGGAGATGTTCTACTGGATCTATTTCGCGATGACCGGCATGCACGCGTTGCACATGATCATCGGCGCGGGCTTGTTGACGTATCTGATCATCTTTTCACTGCGAGGTCGATTCGATCCTGAGTATCACAGTCCGGTCGAGGTCATCGGGCTTTACTGGCACTTTGTCGACATCGTTTGGATTTTCCTGTTTCCGCTGCTTTATTTGCTCGGGCGGCATCTCGGTGGGCACTGATGAGTGAACACATAGTTTCAGTCAGGGTTTACATCACGATCTTCTTAGTGCTGCTCGTCGGCACGGCGTTGACGGTGGGGGCCGCGTTCGTCGATTTTCCGTATGGACTGAACACGATAATCGCAATGACCATCGCCGTTACGAAGGCGACGTTCGTTGTGCTCTATTTCATGCACGTGCGTTATAGTGCACGACTTGTTTGGGTGATTGTAGGTTCCGCGTTGTTCTGGATGGCGATAATGTTTGCGTTTACGTTCGCCGATTATTTCACGCGGGGCAACTTGTCGACCGGTATCTGAGAGAGGTGTTACTCGCCGCGCTGCAAAGTCATTTCCCGCACTTCGATCACGCGCTTACAGGACGGGCAATTCAGGCGGATGGTGGCGTCTGACGTTTTGATCGGTGCGTCGCAGAACGGGCACGTGCTGCTGATTTCGTTGTGATGGAAAAGGTCGCGCATCATGAACAGCGGCAACACTAGACCGGCGATCAGTAGCGGGATGCCGAAGATGAGACCGATGGTGGCGCCCTGTCCGAGCGTCAGGCTGATGACGAGCCCGGCAATGAACAAAACAAGCCCGACGGCAATGCTGAACGAAAAACTATAAGCACTGTCGAAAGTACGTCCCGTTTTGGCGACTTCAGGCTGATTTGGATCCATGGCGGTGACAAACTTTACCACATAATTCCGGCTATTAACATGACTCCATTTGATAATTTTCTTGCAAAACACGATGAAGAAGCGTGGTCCGCTGCGTTGACCACGCTGCTGCGTTCGATTCACGAAGTCGATCAAAATGCGACGCAGATTTGGTTTGCTTTTTACCCGCTGGCGTTGTTTCAGGCGCTGCGGGAGGCGGAGGATCCCGAGAAGCTTCGGCAAATGTTGTTGATGCAGGGAACTTACGATTTGAAGGATCAGATCGACTCGTCGCATACGTTCCTTTACGGGCATCGTTACTGGCCGGAAGTGAAGAAAGCAGTCGAGCAGCATGCGCAGGGTCTTAGTTCTTCGGACGCATCGCTAGCCGATCAGATTTTGGGCGTCGCGGAAAAGGTGGCGCAGCGGGTCAAGGCAGATCGCTCGTTGACTGTTGGCATTACCGCAGTCGCGTTCATGACTGTTCAGCAGGCGGGGTTTGAAGCGTTTGAAAAAGCGCCCGGCAAGATGCTGATCGATTCTCAACATGCGCGGAAGTCGCCCGAACAGGTTTTGCGCGAACGCGCGAAGGACGATAGTCAGGGACTGCTTGGTTTTCTGCGCACGGTGAACAAGAAGTGGACTGTTACATACGATGAAAACGACGACCGCGCGACATACCGAATGAACCACGTACAGGATTTGGCGTGGGGCGCCGCTGAAGATCGCTCGCGCAATTGGCGTGAGATCGATCCGCGACGGGTTGAAGGACCGATTCCCGTCGAGTGTCGTTCCGCTTCGTGTGGGACGTGTTGGGTTGGCGTGCTCGGTGGCGCGGAAAAGTTGTCGGACGTGGCGGCGCGTGAAGGAAAGAAGATCAAGGAGTTTGGTTACATTGATACTTCGGAGCCGAAGCCGTTGATCCGGCTGGCTTGCCAGGCGCAGACGCATGGCGCCGTGTCGGTCGTGATCCCACCGTGGAACGGCGTGTTTGGCAAATACCTCAAGGGCTTGAAAAACAATCCGTGACCAAAGTCATTTTCCATTTTTCATTTCCCGTTTGTCGGTTTTCATTTGGCTGCGGAGCGTTCAAATTCGCGGAGCGTCAGAAATGACAAATGAGAAATGCCAAATGACAAATGGAAAATAGTCCCAGAGCGTCTTCCCTTTCTTCGCCGCTACTGTTCGTATTCGCCGCGGCTTTCCTTTGGAGCACGGGCGGGCTCTTCATCAAATGGACCTCACTCTCCGGCCTCGAACTCTCGTTGTATCGATCGTTCTTTGCCCTTGTCACGGTTGCATTAGTGACGCGTCGTGAAGGTTTTGGTCTGAACAGTCTTACCGCTGCCGCGGCGATTCTGTATGCAGCCCTCGTGATCCTGTTTGTGATGGCGACGAAACAAACGACCGCCGCCAACGCGATCTTTCTTCAATACACCGCACCTGTTTACCTGTTGATCCTTGAACCGCTTGTCTACAACGAGAAATTTCGCGCGCGGGATCTGATCACGGTCCTCGTGTGTATCGGTGGCATGGCGCTGTTTTTCGTGGGCCAACTGCGGCCGCAGGATGTGACCGGGAACCTGATGGCGCTTACTTCCGGTCTTTTCTTCGCGATCTACTTCTTGTTGCTGCGGCATCCACGCGCGCGAGAAGTGAACCGGGCTTCATCCGTGATCTATGGCAACCTGCTGGTGGTCTTAGTCTGCGTGCCATGGGGATTGGGCGCGTTCGACAGCGTCGGGCGTCACGACCTGTTGAGCGTGATGTACTTAGGGGTGATTCAACTTGGTCTCTCTTATGTCTTGTTCACTGCCGGGATGGCACGTGGTGTGAGATCTTTGGACGCGGGCATCATCTGCTACATCGAACCCGTCCTGAATCCCGTATGGGTCTTTATGGTTCTGGGCGAACGCCCCGCACGCTGGGCCTTAATCGGTGGCGCCATCATCATCACCGCCGTCGTCATTCACATGCTCGTCGACGCCCGCTTCAAGCGTCTCCCACCCCTCGAATCCGCGCACGGTTAGTCACCGAAGACGTCGCCAACTTTGACACTGAATCCCGGAAGCACAGTAGAGATCAACCGGTCCTGGCGATCGAATATCTGTGACTCATAAGAATCACCTTTTAGCACTCGAACTTCGATCAGTCCCTCGAATTCGTCCACAAGCCATAGCTCTTTCACGCCGAGTACTGCGTAAGTATCAGCTTTTGTATTTCGATCGTAGATCGCGGAACCCGGTGAAATGACTTCGACGACGAGATCGGCGGTCGTGTGATATCTGCCTGTACTCTGTGCCTGAGTTTCGGCGGAGACATAGAACAAGTCTGGTTCAAGCCATGTATTTGGCGTGATCGAGATGCCGTGGCGAGGAACATAAAAGCGTCCTTTGTCGTCCGTTTCAACGAGATAGTTAGAAAGCAAGAGCAATATGCGGCTAACTGCGTTGCCGTGAGGTTTCTCAGGAGGAGGTGTCATGTAGAGGACTCCTGCGATTAATTCAACTTTTGAGTGGTCGGGCGGCTCAGGGAGCTCCCAAAACTCTTCGAGCGTGTATCTCTTAACTAGAGGCGATGTATTGACCCAAGCCATTATGTTTTCTCCGATGAGGTTTAAGTGGGTAGCCGCATTATAGCATCCAGTTCGGACGGCTGTCGTAGTAACTTGGGGAGCGATCGGGAAAACGTTTCTTGTAAACGTGGTAGCGGGCGAGGAGTTTTTTGTAGCGCGCATCAGAGGAGCGGAGGGGTTTGTGGGGGATGGAGCGGAGGTGGTCTTCGATTTTCGTCATTTTGCGCGGTGAGAAACGCCAGTCGTAGTTGCCGAGATCGTAAAGACTCGTGAGACCATAACCTTTTATCCGACCGGAGAAGTCAACGTAAGGATCGAAATAACTCCACACCAGATCGCGCAAAGATCGATACACCGGTTTGCGTCCGTGTAGGCCGATGTCGCGTGAGCGAGCAACCGATCCCCAACCGCGATCGCCCTTGAACACAAACATTACATGGTCCAATAAGTCGATTGACTCGAGGTCCAACAAGAGCGGCGGGTAGCCATGCTGTTCCAGGATCACAGCCGCGCCAATTGCGGCCTCCAAGCAATGCGCCTCGTTTTTTCTGACTAATTCGCGAAACGATCGCATCGTTCCACCGTCTCGTTCCCAGTTGTACGGCAGCGAACTGAAGTAGCGCTGCACCTTCGCCGGCGTGTTGAGTTGTTGCACCAGCTTCCACTCGCGAGGCGTGAATGATCTCTTGTCAGGCCGGTTACTATTCATCAAAAAACGCGACTTTGTTCGGAGTGTTTACAAAACCCAAACCCGCACTTGCTTGAATCTTCGCCAGATGTCAGACTTACCTCCCTGGCATAACCAAATCTAACGCCAGCATAAGTTTCAGCATTCATAATCCTTTTTAGAAATGACATCTAGCATGAACCAGCAGGCCGCAGCTTCACAACGAACCCGCGCAGAACAAGAAACCGAAAATGAGGCAAACCGTTTGAGAGAGCAAGTCGACGCAGCGCTCGCCGTCGTCCCCTTGCGTTCATCAGACGAGGTCGAGTCCCTACACATGGCCGCCGATCGCATCGAGCGCGCCGCTCGCGATCTCGCCGACGCGTTGAGACAACTCGCCAGACAGCGACAGGCGGCAGAAGAGTAGGCGAAGAGTAACCGACCGCGCACGGTTTCCTCTCTCGAATTGGAGACTATTTAATGGCTTCCACTCGCACTGAAAGCACCACTAAACATCTGGGCCGCAAGAATACTGTGTTCGAGTTGGATAATTACGGCATCGACGCGCCCGCCAACGTTTACTGGAACCTGAACACACCCGAACTCTACGAAGAAATTGCGCGCCGTAATGAAGGCGCTTTGTCGGATCATGGCAACATCATTGTCGATACCGGCGAACACACAGGCCGCGCCGCTAAAGATAAAGCGATCGTGCGCGAACCTGAGAGCCAGGACAAAGTCTTCTGGGGCGACGTCAACAAAGATTTTCCGCAGGACAAGTTCAACTCGATCAAAGAACGCATGATGGCCCATGCGAACGGCCGCGATTTATTCGTGCAGGACACGTTTGTTGGCGCCGATCCAAATTACCGTTTGCCGATTCGCGTGATCAACGAGCTCGCATGGCATTCGCTGTTTGCGCGCACGATGTTCATCAGCAACATCAAGGAAACCGAGCCGCATCAACCCGAGTTTACGATCATCAACTTCCCGAGTTTCCAGGCCGATCCGCAACGCGACGGCACGCGTTCGCCAACGTTCATCCTAATGGACTTCAGCCAGCGACTCGTTTTGATCGGCGGCACGTCTTACGCCGGTGAAACCAAGAAGAGCGCGTTTACGATCATGAACTATCTGTTGCCGCAACGCGGAGTGATGAGCATGCACTGCTCCGCCAACGTTGGCGGTGAAGGGGACGTCGCGATCTTTTTTGGTCTATCGGGAACAGGCAAGACCACGCTGTCCGCGGATCCCGAGCGTCGTTTGATCGGAGACGATGAGCATGGGTGGTCCGACAACGGCGTATTCAACTACGAAGGCGGCTGTTACGCGAAGGTGATCAAGCTGTCCGCAGAAGCCGAGCCCGACATCTATCGCACGACCCGCATGTTCGGCACGATTCTGGAGAACGTCGTTTTCGATCCGGTAACACGGCAGATCGATCTGGACGACGCGCGCAAGACTGAAAACACGCGCGCTTCGTATCCACTCACCAGCATCGCGAACATTGTGCCTGAGGGGCGCGCCGGTCACCCGCGCAACATCATCATGTTGACGGCGGATGCGTTTGGCGTTTTGCCTCCGGTTGCGCGACTGTCGCCGGAACAAGCGATGTATCACTTCCTTTCCGGTTACACGGCGAAAGTTGCCGGCACGGAAAAGGGAATCAAGGAACCGGAAGCGACTTTTTCGACGTGTTTCGGTGCGCCGTTCATGGTGTTGCATCCCGGTGTTTACGCTGACTTGTTGGGCCAGCAGATGGGCAAGCACAACGCAGCGTGCTGGTTAGTCAATACTGGTTGGAGCGGTGGTCCATACGGTGTGGGCCAGCGAATGAAGATCAGTTACACGCGCGCGATGATTCGGGCGATTCTCAACGGGTCGCTGGCGCAGGTCGAAACGCAGCCCGATCCGATCTTCGGCGTCAACATCCCTGTTTCGTGTCCTGAAGTGCCGAACGAGGTGCTCCAGCCGCGCAACACGTGGGCCGACAAGGATGCGTACGATCGCCAGGCGAAGGATCTCGCTCGCCGTTTCAACGAGAACTTTAAGAAGTATGAAGAGGGCGTGTCGGAAGCGGTACGCGCGGTAGCGCCGAAAGCTTAGCCACAAAGAGGCACAAAAGACACAAGAGGCACTAAGACAAGGAAAGAGGTGAGCAACGCGTATGCGTACCTTGTCTGAATCGAATTCTTGTGCCTTTTGTGCTTTTGGTGCTTCTTTGTGGTTAATGATGTCGCGCTAACCGGGAGGCCAGTTCATCGGACGGCCTGCGAGCACGTGAACGTGAAGGTGAAACACGGATTGGCCAGCACCTTCGCCGCTATTGATTACGGTCCGGTAACCACTGTCTGCGTGACCCTGATCGTTAGCTATCCTCGCACCAATACGAAGCAAATGTCCGAGTAGCGCTTCATCTTTTTGCGAAGCGTCGTCAAGCGATTCGAGGTGCTCGCGTGGTATCACCAGCACGTGCATCGGCGCCTGTGGATTGGTATCGCGAATCGCAACGCACATTTCATCCTGGTGTAGAAGATCACCCGGTATCTCACCGCCGATGATCTTGCAAAACAAGCAACTCTTTTCGGTCATTCCCTCGGCTCCTTAATCCGCATTTGTTCCCTGAACGAGTCCCGCCGTCACGGACGTAGTTATACGTTCGATGTTTGCGCCGACCGCACGTAACTTCGCTTCGATCTTCTCGTAACCGCGATCGATGTGATAGACCCGATCGATCATCGTTTCATCATTCGCAATCAATCCCGCCAACACCAGCGATGCCGACGCGCGCAGGTCTGAAGCGATCACGCGCGCACCATTGAGTGGAGTCACGCCGTCAACGATCGCGCTGCTTCCGTCGATGTGTATCTGCGCTCCCATACGCTGCAACTCTGACGCATGCATAAAGCGATTCTCAAAAACCGTTTCGACGATCTCCGATCTACCTCGCGCCTGCGTCATCAGCACCATATACTGCGCTTGCATGTCAGTCGGAAAACTCGGATGCGGCGCAGTTGAAACGTTGCCGGCTGAAAGCCCTTCAGGACAACACGTCACTTCCAACGTCGTCGGATTCACTTCCTGGACCACCACGCCGACTTCGCGCAGCTTAGCGATGACAGCCTGCAAATGATCTGGGCGGCAGTCTTTAATTTCGAGCTGACCGTTCGTGATTGCCGCGGCGACGATGAAGGTGCCAGTTTCGATTCGATCGGGGATGATGGTGTGCTCTGCTCCGCCGAGCGATGCGACGCCTTCGATCTGGATCGTGTCGGTTCCCGCGCCGTTCACTCGCGCGCCCATCTTGTTGAGCAGCTCGGCGAGGTCGACGATCTCAGGTTCGAGCGCACAATTGCGCAATGTTGTTGTGCCGCGCGCGAGTGTCGCGGCCATCATCAGGTTTTCTGTTCCGGTGACCGTGACTTTGTTGAACTCAACATCTGCCGCACGTAGCCGGCCGTCACTTGGAGCGCGCGCAACAACGTTTCCGGCTTCGAGTCGCACTTCAGCGCCGAGTTTTTCAAATCCGGACAAGTGAAGATCGATCGGACGAGTGCCTATCGCACAACCGCCGGGCAGCGAAACTTTGGCCTTGCCGAAACGCGCGAGCAATGGACCAAGCACGAGCACTGACGCGCGCATCGTCTTTACCAGCTCGTAGGGCGCTTCGAAGAGTTCGATGTGCGCGGCGGTGATCTTGTGGGTTCGAAGTTCGGGAGTCAGGACAGTCGCGCCGATGTCTTCGAGCAGACGTCGCTGCGTGATGATGTCGCGAACGTAAGGGATGTTGTGGAGTGTGACGGTTTCGGGCGTGAGTAAGGCCGCGGCCATACACGGGAGGGCGGAATTTTTGGCGCCGCTAATCGACACCCGCCCGCGAAGCGCCCGGCCACCTGTGATGCGAAACTTGTCCACGAACCACAGATTATACAGATCCGCGTAATCTGTGGCTCGTGTGGATAACCACTAGTCGTTGGTGTTTGCCCGCTTGACGCGAACGCCGCCGTTCGTCGTCATGGCTTTGACGGTCGGGCCGCCGGAGCCGAGGTTGACGGCGATCTGCTTGTTGATTTGTCCCTGAACGGTAATCGGAAAATCGACGTTGACGCCGCCGTTCACGGTGCCTGTCTGCAAATTCGCCGAGTAGTTCTCGGGCACAGACAACACGATGCCGCCGTTGGTGGTCCGGACATCGAGCGTTTCGCCGTCCCAGCGATCGCCGCTGAGCTCGATCACGAGTCCGCCGTTGGTCGTCGAGCCGCGGACCGCCCCGCCAACTTTTCGCAAAACAACGCCGCCGTTGAGCGCGTTGAAATCGATCTTGCCGTTTACTTCGGAGATCGAAATACCGCCGTTGTGTGTTTCAAGCGAGAGATCAGCACGACGCGGGACAAACACTTCATAACTCACGTCCCAGTGATAGTTTCTGCGGTTGTCAGGACCGCTCGCGTAGATCTTCGAGCCGCTGGTCTCAATTCGGATTTGTCGCGCAAGATCGGCAGCCTCCGCGGCCGACGGCGCTCCGGTCTGCACTCGGGCGCGTATCAACACCTGGCCCTGTTCCCAACCTTTAACGGAGATGCCTCCGTTTTGCCGTCCGTCGATGGCGATTGGCGAACCGCTCATCGCGAGCGTTTGTTCGCGGATCTCGCAGTTTCCTTCCAACCTGTCGTTGTAGTAACTGTTATCGCGACAGGTTAGTGTTCCTTCCTTTTTCTGCGCCAACGCGGAAACGACGGTCAATGCCATCAACGCGGCAATAAACGCAGTGCGTCCTAAAAACCTGAACATGACTTCGGTCTCCTTCATTCGTCTGGGGTTTAGCTTTTCGAGGCTCTGGATGATAGACACCACAGTCTCCGGCGTTGTGACATTAAATCCCACCCGTTTTCTGGACGACCAGTATCCGAGGAATGCTTTGCAAATCAGGTCGAATCTCCATCAGCCGCCAGAATTTCGGCTCAATCAACTCCTGGACCGCTTCTCCCTGGTCGAATCCGATCTCCATGACCACGTGTCCCCCGGCGTTTAAGAAGCTGGGGGCGTCCTGAAGCAAACGTCGGATTACGCTTAACCCGTCCGCGCCCGGCGAAAGCGCGACCAGCGGTTCATGGTCGCGAACTTCTCGTTGCAAACCCGCGAGGGCAGCGGAAGAGATGTATGGCGGATTGGAAACGATTGCGTCGAATGTAGTTCTGTCCAGTGCGTCAAAACAGTTGGAAAGCTTCAACTCGATTCTGTCGCCTACACCTAGCACCTGGGCATTCTGTGCGGCAACTTTGAGTGCCGCTTCTGAAACGTCAACCGCAACCGCACGCGCGTCTGTTCTTTCACACAGCAAAGTCACGGCGATGCAACCGGATCCCGTTCCCACGTCGCAGATCGACGGCCCACGGACATCAGTGATCACCTCCAGCGCCGCCTCGACCAGCAACTCAGTCTCGGGTCGAGGTATCAGCACATCGGGAGTGACTCGAAACTCGCGTCCATAGAAGTCCTGCACTCCGGTGATGTATTGGAGCGGCTCGCCTTCGGCACGTCGCGCGACCACTTCGCGAAAACGATTCACTTCTGTCTCTTCCAACGAATCGTCCGCGTGACTAATCAGGAACGTCCGGTCTTTGCCGATCACGAACGCAAGCAGCGATCCCGCTTCGCGGCGTGATTCCGGCACGCCGCGCGCCTCTAAAGCTTGCGACGCTTCGCGCAGTGAATTGGCGATCGAAGTCTGCTCTGGCATACTTCTCAGGAACCAGCTAACGATTCAAAGTATTTACTAAGCATAAGGACGAGTCTCGTACCTCCCGTGACGTCATGGACCCTCAAAACGACAGGTTTTGAGGGTTCTGGCGTATAAGGGAAGAGTTTAACAACGTTTAGCCCCGAGGGGTTTCAATGGGTCCACTCTCGAAAAGCTTGCTCCTGTTCTCTCTCAACTGGCTCGACGCTCAGCTTACAATCCTCTGGTTGCGACTCAACGTTGCCACTGAGGGAAACGCACTCATGGCCCGACTGCTCGAACACGGCGACCTCTCCTTCCTCGCAATCAAACTCGCAATCGGCACCGCCGCTGCTTACATCCTCTACCGCTGCGCTCACTTGCCATTAGCCAAACGCGGAATGACGTTCATATTAATGATCTACGTCGCCCTCATGTTCGTACATGCAGCGACAGGCTGCGTCGCGCTTGGTTTGAGCATCCCAGTTTTCTAATCCGTGGTCGTTCATTACCAGTTTGCCCAAACACGGATATAATGGGCCAGCCAAATTATGACTCCGAGAGGGAAGAAGCTATGTACAGACTTTCCGCCCGCCAGATCCTTTTAATTGCCCTTATTTCAGGACTATTTGCAGCCGGAGGAGTGGTGCTTTTCGATCGGTTTTCGAAACGCGACGCACCTTCGCAAGCCGCTCTTTCAGAAGCGCCGCCGGCGGGAATCGCCGATCCGTCAACCGTTACTGACGAACAGAACAACATCGAAGTTTACCGCGCTTTGAGTCCAGGCGTTGTCTTTATCCAATCAACCTCATACGCGCGCGATTTTTTCGGATTTGTCGAACCACAGCAAGGGTCCGGCTCCGGCTCAATCCTGGACCAACAGGGGAATATTCTGACTAACTATCACGTCATCGCTGACGCGCAAAAACTTACGGTCAGCCTCGGTGGGAAGAAGAATTATCCGGCGGTTGTTGTTGGTCGCGATCCCGACACGGATCTCGCGGTCATTCGTTTGACTGAAAAACCACCTGGTCCATTGACTGTCGTTCCGATGGGCGACTCTGACAAGCTTGTCGTCGGACAGAAAGTGCTCGCGATCGGTAATCCGTTCGGCTTGGACCGCACGTTGACGACCGGCGTGATCAGCGGACTACAACGTCCCATCCGAGCGCGAAACAATCGCCTGATCGAAGGTGCGATTCAAACCGATGCGTCGATCAATCCCGGCAACTCAGGTGGACCACTGCTCGACTCGCGCGGCCGGATGATCGGTATCAACTCGCAGATCCTTTCGCCGTCCGGCAGTTCGGCCGGGGTTGGTTTCGCAGTGCCGGTGAGCATCGCGAAACGCGTCGTACCACAGCTTTTGCAATACGGAGCGGTCCGCCGTCCGAAACTCGGTATCAGCACTCGCGATGTAGATACGATCCGCACGCAGGTCGATCTTCCGGTGTCTGATGGGGTGCTGATCGTCCAGGTCGCGCGCGGTAGCGGTGCGGCTGCGGCCGGTCTGCGCGGAATGCAACAGACGGAAATGGGCGACTTCGAGCTCGGTGACATTATCGTCGGCATCAACAACGAAAAGATCGCCAACTCCGACGATTTGTTCCGCGTGCTCGACAAGTATCAGATCGACCAAACAGTGCAGGTGCAAATCTGGCGTGACGGACAACGCACGTCTGTTCCGGTTCGCTTGATGGAGTCACCTGAATCGCGTCGTTAACCTCGAAGGAGGTTTTCAGTGCATCAAACCACCCATTTCTTCAACCTTGGTTATGGGTGGTTGTGTAAGCACTGTAGCGCGGAGAACACGGAACGAAAACAACAGCATCGCCAACATCAACAACACGAAGCTCATCGCAAACCGTCACTGCCTCTAGCTAAGTGGGTGGACGACGATGGGCTTCGTGGTTTGGTGTGTCCACAGTGCGGCATTGCAGAGCCTGTCTCCAGGATCTAGCGGCGATCTAACGGGCGAACTCATCCTTGTAATCACGCAAGCTTCTGGTAATCACGTCGAGCGCTTCGAGCCGCCCGTACACGTCCGCAATCTCAACTCTCTTGGGCGCATCGCTGGGCAACTGCTTGTAGCTCAAAAAATAGTGTCTTAATCGATCGACCAGCCCGGACGGAACTTCGTCAATATTCTCGATGCGACCGTATGCGAGATCCGCCTCGAGCACGGCGATGATCTTGTCGTCAGCCTGTTGGCCGTCGATCATTCTGAGCCCGCCGATCGGACGCGCGTGCAGGAAGAAACTGCCGTGAGCAAATGTTTTTTCCGACAGGACGCAGACGTCCATCGGATCTTTGTCGCCTTCGATGCCGGTGCGGCCGGTGCGCTGTTCGCACAGTTCAGCCACAGCGCGCCCGCAATAAGTTTGCGGTATGAAACCGTAGAGCGTTGGACACATTGATGAAAATCGTTGCGGACGATCGACGCGCAGGTGGCCGGACCATTTATCGAGTTCATACTTGACCGGGTCGGTTGGTACGATCTCGATGTAAGCGTTGACGAGTTCGGGCGTGCGCGGCCCCGGGCTCACGCCGTGCCACGGATGCGCCTGGAATAGTTGTTTCTTCATCGGCTTTCTTCTCAGCTCTCGCTGGATGATAAAATGCCGCCAGGTCCAAACCAAATGTAGCTATGGCTGCCAGTGCCGAAATCATAACCAAACCGGTTGCGAACGTAATCTCGTTACGCTGGCTAATCAGCCCGCGCGACGATCTCGTCTGGTTTATCGGATCAGTGGTGTCGAGCTATGCATTGCTGTTTCTGTACGTTAAAGGCATCGTGCCGCTGGTTCCGATGGTTGCGCTGTGGGCCATCCTGATCGACGCGCCTCACGTGTTCGGGACGTTTTCGCGAACGTACTTCGATCGCGCGGAACGTAAGAACCGGGCGAGATTGTTGTGGGGTTCGCTGCTGTTCTTTGCGATTGGGCCAGTGTTGGTGCTTGCGGGCTTCGCGTTTGTGTTCTTCTTCGTGGCGGCGTTATGGGCTTACTACCACCTCGTGAAACAGCATTACGGTTTCATGGTGTTGTACAAAAAGAAGAACGGCGACCTCGCGCGGATCGATAACGCGCTTGATCGACTGTTACTGCTGTTTGCGTTTAATTATCCGTTTGTCGAGTTTATCGCGCGCGATCCGGAAGCGATGGCGCGTGTGCCGGAACTATTGCGCGGTGGCGTAAGTGGACTAGCTAAATTGCTGCTCGCCGGAACAATTCTGCTGGCGCTCATTTGGTTAGGACGCCAGATTCAACGGGCAATCAGTGGCGAGCCGTTGAATGTTCCCAAATACTTGTTGCTGGCGGCGGCGATACCGATGCACTGGATCGTTCTGTTGACTCCCATGCCGCACAAGCCGATCGCGATCGTCGCGATACTGACGATCTATCACAACTTTCAGTACCACCGGCTGATTTGGTTTCACAACAAGAAGTACACGCCGGAATCGCGCGAGAAGTACGGCGCCGCGGAGTTCATCAGCAGGCGCGTGCTCTACTACATCGCGTTCGGAATTGTATTTGGAATTCTGTACCAGGGACCACGGCAGATGCTCGGTTACATCGGTCTACAAAACGGCACTCCATCATTCGCGGTACAACTCGGCATTTCATTTCTGTGGGGTTACGCGTTCATCCACTATTACCTTGATTCCAAGATCTGGCGCGTGAGGCGTGACCCGTCGGTGGGTGAAGCTTTGAAGATGGGATAAGTGCTTGGTACTTAGTACTTGGTACTTGGTATCTGCTTCCACAAAGCACAAAGCACAAAGCTCTAATCTTCCCCGTGCTCGTCGCCGTTGTAGTGCAGCACGGTCGACTCCTCATCAATCACGGTTTCCAAATGAACAGGGCGGCCCCAGAGCATGTGCACGTGTTCGAGTGCTTTGCGAGCGTAGCGCATCTCGAGCTCGGTGCCTTCGTAGCGGTGTTTTAGGTAGAGCTCACGATTGTTATTGTAGTCGCCGTCTTCGACTTGCAGGTACGGGAACCCGAAGTTGGTCATGTTCGCGACGAGTTGATCGCGCACTTTCTCCCAACGCTTTTCGGTGATCGTCCATTCCTCTTCTTCGATTAGCTCAAAGACAAACAGATCGAGCTCTTCGCAAAGCTCTTCGGTTAGATAATTGCGCAGGAACGAGACATCGTTCTCGATCTCACGTACTTCGAAGATCTTGTCGCGGCCTTCCTTCCCGAGGCGGTTAAACTTGTCTCGCTCCTCTATCGACGGCTCGTTCCAGCGGCGCTCGATGTCTTCGTAGATCTTGTAGCCGAGGTAGTACGGATTCAACTGGCCCTTCTGCGGCGAAACAACACCGGAATGCAGGTTCGCAAATTCGATGTGATCGTTGTCTGTCAGATCGAGTGCGCGCATGATCCGCGCGTGCCAGATACTGGCCCAACCTTCGTTCATGATCTTCGTCTGCATCTGCGGAACGAAGTACTCCATCTCCTCATGGACCATCGCGATCGCATCACGCTGCCAAGGCGCGAGCGACGGAGAGTTTTTCATGACGTAGTAGAGCAGGTCTTTTTCCGGCAGAAGCTCGCGCGGCTTGCTATCATCATCGCGCTTATCGGCTGCCGCGGAGGGATCTCGTAATTCACGTTCCGCCTTGTCGAGGAGCCACAGGTCGTCGTACCGACCCTCCCGCGGACGATGCTCGGCGCGGCGTTTCTGTTCCTCGTTCGAAACTTCCCGCTTGATAAAGAAATACGGATCGATATGCTCTTCGATCGCCAGCACCGAGTCGAGAAACCGTTCGACCGTTTTGCGGCCGTGCTTGAACTCGTACTCCATCATCCGCTGCGCGTGCGTGGAAACGCTTTCCACCATGCGGCGATTCGTCTTCGAAAAATAAGTATTGTTCTTGAAGAAGTCGACGTGGCCCAACACGTGCGCGATCACCATCTTGTTCTGGATCGGGCTGTTGGTTTCAAGCAGAAATCCATACGACGGATTGGTGTTGATCACGACTTCGTAGATCTTTGACAGTCCGAAATCGTACATCGTCTTCATGCGATGGTAAGCCTTGCCGAAGGTCCAATGAGAGTAGCGACCTGGTAGCGCGTACGAGCCGACTTCGTACATCACCGTCGCCGGGACAATTTCGAAGTTCGTCGGGTACGGATCCAGCCCGAAGTCTTGAGCAATCTGCCAGATTTGCTCTACGGCTGCTTCGAGATCTTTTATTTCCCGGTCTTCCATTACAGTCATCAAGCAGGTGTTTCGACACCTCGTGTACCGAAGAATTGTTTAAGTGCGGGGTACACGTCTTCCTTGTCGTCGATGCGCACGCCGACAAACCGATCCTTGTGATGCAGGCGATCGCTGAAGATCGAAAGCAGCGCGCCCGAAGACCGCCGGTAACTCGACGATCCTTCTTCACCAATCTCGCCGTACCCAAACAGGTTGCAAGTGGAGATCAATTCATCGGCGAGTCTGACCGCCTCTTCGTTGTCGGAGTAGTAGTTGTCGCCGTCAGAGAAGTGGAACGGATAGATATTCCAATCGGACGGTTTGTAACGTTGCTTGATGATGTCGAGCGCAAGCTGATATGCGGACGACACGACGGTTCCGCCTGATTCACCCTGCGTGAAAAACTGTTCCTCGCTGACTTCCTTCGCTTCGGTGTGATGTGAGATGAAGACGATATCGACGTTGTCGTACTTCGTTCTCAAGAAGCGGACCATCCAGAAATAAAAACTGCGCGCGATGTATTTCTTAAATTCACCCATCGATCCCGAAACGTCGATCATTGCGATCACGACGGCGTTCGACTCGTAACGCATCACCTCTTCCCACGTCTTGAAGCGCAGATCTTCCTTCTTGATGTCGCCGAAGCGCGGGTTTCCTTCGCGCGCATTACGACGAATGTTTTCCAGAATCATGCGACGCTTGTCGAGGTTGGCAATCACTCCGGTGCGGCGAATCTCGTTGAACTGCGTCTTGCGCGATTGAACAGCCTTCTTCGCTTTCTCCTGGAGATACGGAAGCTGGAGGTCTTCGAAGATCAACGCTGCGATCTCATCGATGTTGACTTCGGCTTCGTAGTAGTCAGTGCCCGCTTCCTGTCCGGCTTGCCCGGCGCCGGTGCCGCCTCCTGTGCCGCGGCTCTCACGGCCGATGACGTCGCCGACGCGCGTCTTGCCGTCGCCCTGGCCCACATGTTTCGCCTTTTGATAGTTGAAACGAAACTTGTACTCGTCGAGCGCCCTGATCGGGACTTTAACGGTGCGTTTTCCGTCGGAGAGGATGATGGCTTCGTTGGAGACGATCGATCCGAGGTTCTTGCGGATCGCTTCTTTGACGCGATCCTTGTGTCGCTCCTGATCAATGATGCCTTTGCGTTGCAGTGACCAGTCGTTGCGTTGGATTGACATAATGCTTCATCCACAAAAATCTGCCACGACGTTTGTGAACTCCTCCGGGTATTCCTCGTGGGGGATGTGACCGCAGTTGAGAAATACAATTAAGCGCGACCCGGGGATCTGATCGTGCAACCGCTCGCCGTCGGCGAGTGGGATCTCGATATCGTTTTCACCCCACAGCAACAACGTCGGCTGCTTAATCAGATGCGCCTCGCGCGAGATGCGTTCGGCGTCCCAACAACGGACCGTGCGAATGATGGCGCGTTGCGTGCCCGACGCCCGCAACAGCAAATGACGCGCATCAACGCGCCGTTCATCCAACACCCATTCGTGACGATCGTAAACTCGCTTCATTCGCCGGCGCAGCAAACGACGCGAACCGATCAACAACGGCGACACGACGTCGCCGAACACACGCGAACTAAACACACGCATCAGCTTGTAATCGAGCGGCCGGTTGTTGTTCACCGTTCCAATCAAGACCAGCCTATCGACGCGTTGGGGGTAATCGAGGGCGCAGGTCGCGGCGACAGCGCCGCCGTATGAACTGCCCACCAGCGTCGCGCGTTTAATCTTCAGTCGGTCGAGCAGACTAACCACCAAGGTTGCTTGTCCGGCGATGGTGTATTCACCGTTTCGCGGTTTGCCGGAGTAGCCAAAACCCAGCATGTCGATCGCAATCACGCGAAAGCCGGCGGCGGCGAGGCGGAGAAAAACTTTGCTCCAAACGAGAGTCGAGGACGCGAAACCGTGAATCAAAACGAGCGCCGGCGCGTTTGCATTACCCGCTTCCTGGTAATGAACGCGAACGCCCTCGACGTCCACGAAGCGCGAGTGGTCGGAGTGAAAGATGACGTGGCGATTGCGGTTCCAGTCGGCATCGCGCGGGCGCACAAGCAACTTAGCAGCAACCCCGAGTGTTAAAGCTCCGGCGATCCAGTAACGTTTCTTCATATGAGTACACGGATAACACGGATTGAAATTGATCCGCGTTATCCGTGTTATCGGTGGCTCAATACTTAACGTGACAACAACGTGCCTACATAAGTCAACAACTCGTTAGCACAAACTGGGCAGTATCCGTGTTCCTTGACGAGCCGATCCACGACTTCGTTGATGCGGCGGAGTTGATCGGGATCGGGCGTCTTAGCCGACGTTGTGATCTTCACCACGTCTTTCAGGTCGGCAAAGATCTTCTTCTCGATCGCTTCCTTCAGCCGTTCGTGCGAGTTGTATTCAAAGGGTTTGCCTTTGCGCGCGTACGAACTGATGCGGATCAGAATCTCCTGGCGGAACGTGTTCTTCGCGTTTTCGGAGATGCCGATCTGCTCCTCGATAGAGCGCATCAACTGCTCATCCGGATCCATCTCTTCTTCGGTAATGGGATCCTTGATTCGTTCCTTGTTGCAGAACGCCTCGACGTTATCGAGATAGTTGTTGCACATCGTGCGGGCCATCTCTTCAAACGAGTAGACGAACGCGCGTTGAACTTCGATCTTCGCGAGTTCGTCGTACTCTTTACGCGCCTGCGAAATGTGGTTGAGATAGCGCTCACGCTGTTCGCTGCTGATGCCGGTGTGTTGTTCGAAGCCGTCTTTGATCGCACGCAGCGCATCGATCGGATTGATGCACGTGACGCCGTCGCGAACGAGCGCACTCGAAAGACGATTGATGATGTAGCGCGGCGAGATTCCGTCCATGCCTTCACGGATGGTCTCTTCTTTCAATTCGCGCACGTCCTTCGACTTGTAACCTTCGACGTCCTCGCCGTCGTAAAGCTTCATCTTCTTAACGATGTCGACGTTCTGTCGCTTGGGTTCTTCAAGACGCGTCATGACCGCAAACATCGCCGCAACTCTCAACGTGTTTGGCGCGAGGTGAACGTTGCGCAGCGCTTCCGACTGGTGCAACAGCTTGTCGTAAATTCTTTCCTCCTGCGAGACGCGGAGGTTATAGGGAACTCTTACCAGGATGATGCGATCCTGGAGTGCCTCAGACTTTCGATTCCCCGCAAACGCGATGTACTCGTTCTCGTTCGAATGTGAAAGGATGACCTCGTCGGCATAGATCATCGCGAAGCGACCGGTCTTGATGCTCTGTTCCTGCGAGAGCGTCAGCAGGCTGTAGAGAAACTTTTCGTCAACCTTCAACATCTCGACGAATTCCATCAGACCACGATTTGCAATGTTCAACTCGCCGTCAAAACGATACGCGCGCGGATCTGATTCAACGCCGACCTCGCCGATGGTGGAGAGATCGATCGAACCTGTAAGTTCGGTGATGTCCTGAGATTTCGGATCGCTCGGTGAAAAAGTGCCGATGCCCACACGCTCTTTCTCAGAGAACGCGACGCGATGAACTTTCACGTCTTCATGCCGTCCGGCGTAAGTTTTTTCAAGCGCGTAACGGCACTGCGGACAAAGATCGCCTTCTATGTAGATGCCGTACAGTTTTTCGACTTCAGCACGAAGCTGGTGCGGGATCAGATGCAGCGGTTCTTCATGCATCGGACAGTCTTTGATCGCATAAACAGCGCCGCCGTCGGTGCGCGTCCACTCCTCGAGGCCGCGCTTGAGCATGTTCACGATCGTGGACTTTCCGCCGCCGACCGGTCCCATCAAAAGCAGGATACGTTTACGAACTTCCAGACGCTGCGCGGCTGACTTGAAGTACTCGACGATTCTGGCGATCGGCTCCTCGATGCCGAAGAGTTCGCCGGAAAAGAAGTTGTAGGAAAGGACTTCGTGTTGGGTGCCCTCGTTCAGCCTTCCAACTCCGGCCGCATGAACCATGTCGTTTACGCGGGCATGCGACAGTTGTGCGATACGTGGATTTTGGGCGACCAGCTCGAAGTAATCACGAAACGACCCTTCCCAGCGTAGCGCTTCGTGCTCGCGGCGCAGATCTTCCAAACGTTCACTGATGTTGAATTTCTTGTTGCCATCCTGCTCTTGCATAGCCTTTGAAACCTCTTCGGCTTTCGCGCCTTGGACAGCGTGTGGGGAGAGGCCACGCTATAAGTACCAACCGCTTTGCGTCGGGGAACTGCGGTTCATTTCGTCACAGCTTCGGGATACGCCTCATGCGCGCGTAAGCATGAGCTACGTCCTCGAAGCATGATTTCTCAATGATCATTTCAAAAAGGAAGACGCGGTGGGGAAAACTAGTTGGAAGCGAATCGAACGCGTGCTTCCCTTGGCGGCCAGTATATAATACAAGGCTCAAGAGCGACAGATAAATTCATTGAGACGCAAATCAGGCAAGCACCACGCTGGGATGCAGGCGCTTTGTCGTCGCGTCGAAATCACCGATGGCTATCAGGTGACCCTTATCGTCGCACATCTTTACTTGCTCGCCGTCGGACCAAGTTGTCTCCCCAACTTTCACCTCCATTCCGTGCCGTGCGCGTCGCACGTCTTCGCCACTTAGATGCAGGAAAGGCAGGCGTGAGAGCGCCGCGCTTGGGCGGAGCAGGATAGTCCCTAAGGCCTCCTCGCCAAAGCTCGTTTTCAGTTGTTCCAGAGTCACGGCATTCGTAACACCAAACTCACCGACACGTGTACGCCGCAGCTCTGCTAAGTGTGCGCCAACGGACAGACGGTTTCCGAAATCTTCGGCGAGCACCCGTACGTAGGTGCCGGCGGAACAGACCACCCGCACGTGAAAATCAAACGTACCGTCGAAGTTGTCCTTCATGAGTTCGCCATCTGGTCTAATCGCTGCCAGCTCGTGGATACAAACCTGGACCGGCTCGCGTTTGACTTCTTCGCCACGACGCGCGAGCTCGTACAGTTTTTTGCCGGCGATCTTCTTCGCTGAATACATTGGCGGAACCTGATCGATCCAACCGCGCAGACTTGCGAGCGCAACTTCGATCTCCTCTTCACTCCAACGAGCGACTTTGATGGGGCGAGTTGGATCGGCGGAACCGTGTGGGCCCGCGATCGGGGTTCCCGTTCGATCACCGGTGTCAGTTGCATAACCTAACCGGATGATTGCGTGATACTCCTTATCTGCTCCGCTGAGAAATTGCGCCAGTCGCGTAGCTTTGCCAACCAGCACCAGCAAAACACCCGTCGCGAAAGGGTCCAGCGTCCCCGTGTGACCGATGCGCCGTTCCTTCAGAATCCGCCGTGTGCTGGCGACCACGTCATGTGAAGTGACGCCCGCAGGCTTGTCGATAACCAACAATCCATCCATGGCGAGCATTTTAGATCAGGCGTGTTTCGTTTTCCTTTCAATCCGTTTAAGCTTGGCGCTCAATGTCAGACGAACTTCGCCGCAAAACATTTGAGCGCGCGGTCAAGCTTTTGGCTGCAAAACCTCGCTCCGTCGCGGAGTTGCGTGAACGATTGCTCCAGGGGAAAGGCATTAAAGCGAACAAGTCCGTTGTCGAAACGGTGATTGCGCGTTTACGTGAATATGGGTACCTCGACGACGAGCGGTTCGCGTTTAGCTACGCTTCTTCGAAGGTAAAACAGCGCCCGATCGGTCGGCGCCGACTCCAACGCGATCTAAAACTCAAGCAGATCGAAAACAACGTCGCCGACGAAGCGCTCGAGCTCGTCTACGCTGAAACTCCGGAGGATCAGCTCATCGACCGCGCGATCGAAAAACGCATTCGGCTGCGCGGCCGGCCGAAAACGCGGAGCGAAACAAAAAGCCTGTTTGATCATCTGTTGCGGCAGGGATTTGGTTTCGAATTGGTGAGTGAGAAAGTTCGCTCAGTTACACAGTACGACGACGACTCGTGAACACCTGTTTCTCTTGTGCCTTTTTGTGTTCTGGCTTTGTGCCTTTTTGTGGCTTAAACTCGAAACGACATGACTGGTAACGAAATTCGCGAAGCATTTCTGAAGTATTTCGAAGAACACGGGCACATGCGCGTGCGCTCCTCGCCGCTGCTCCCTGCCGACGATCCGACGTTGTTGTTCACCAACGCCGGCATGAATCAGTTTAAAGACACGTTTCTCGGCATGGAGAAGCGCGATTACCTGCGCGCCGCGTCGTCGCAGAAGTGCGTGCGCGCCGGCGGCAAGCACAACGACCTCGACGAGGTCGGCAAAACCGCGCGGCATCACACCTTTTTCGAGATGCTCGGCAATTTTTCGTTTGGCGACTACTTCAAGGAAGACGCGGTCAAGTTTGCCTGGGAGTTTCTGGTCGACGTATTGGGACTCGATCCGGCGCGCTTGTGGTTTACGGTTTACGAGGGCGACTCTGAAGTGCCGCCCGACGAAGACGCCGAACGGCTGTGGGAAAAGGTCGGCGCTCCGCGCGAGCGAATTCTGCGCTTCGGTCGCAAAGATAATTTCTGGCAGATGGGTGAGACCGGGCCATGTGGTCCATGCAGCGAGATCCATTACTACATGGGGCCGAGCCCGGACGATGCGGAGAACTCTGCTGCGAATGTGAATGGACCAGGCGACACGATCATGGAGATCTGGAACCTGGTGTTCATGCAGTTCGATCGCAGTGAAGTTGAGCCGGGCAAGTACAAACTCGATCCGCTGCCGGCGCCGTCAGTCGATACAGGCGCCGGGCTCGAGCGGCTGGCCGTCGTACTGCAAGGTGTAAAGTCAAACTACGACACGGATCTGATTCGACCGATCGTCAATCACACCGCGCGATTGGCCGATCGTCACTACGAACCGGAGACGCAGGAAGGTTTTGCGATGCGCGTGATCGCGGACCACGCGCGCGCGGCGGCGTTTTCGATTGCCGACGGAATCCTTCCCGGCAATGAAGGTCGCAATACGTGCTGCGAAAGATCATGCGCCGCGCGATCTACCAGGGGCACCACACGCTCGGATTCGAAGGTCCGTTCTTCAATCAGGTAGCGGATTTCGTCGTCGACCTGATGAAAGACAACTATCCCGAA